>RHMF01001751.1_pt1 | contig 10000 bp, 7 predicted proteins | sample 5365151 | NCBI WGS metagenome assembly RHMF01 (sample SAMN10266501, study PRJNA497801) | feces metagenome | isolation source: feces | host: Bos taurus | place: China: Prairie of Fairy Mountain | collected 2017-08-14 | reverse complement strand
GCCAATCAAGCAGAATTGCCGCGTATAGGCTCGGTTTTGATTTTGTTGGCTGCGAGGCAGATGAAGAATACTTCGACAAAGGCAATGAGCGTTTTGACCGCGAATGTCTTGATATACGCAAGCAGGCAGACGGGCAAAAGGTTACACAACTGCATTTGTTTGACTGATATGTACCCAAAAACCCAATTTCGGGTACACATAAGAAAATGGCGGTGCTTTCACAAGTGCCGCCATAATCATAACCTAAAAAACTAACCAATATGAAAAAGCATCTTACTCTCTTTTCCTTATGACGATGTATAATGCCGCAACCGCAGCAAGGAATAACAGCAAGCCGCCAAATGCCCACCAGCCGCCGTAATTGGTCTTGACTACCTCAACGGGGTAGGGAACGGCAATACTATCAACCTTGCTCCGATAGATCGTATCGGTGCGCAATCTTTCTCTCCACTTCGTCTGCCAGGACAATTTCTCCACAAAGATTGTGTCGCCTTTGGTGTATTCGTGCAAGTACACGCTGTCCTTGACATAAATGCTGTCATGCTGCGTCTTGCTGATGTAGAGTGTGTCGGTGTGTACTTCGGGTACACTTACATACTCTATGTGCTTGCAGCCGCCCAAAGAACATATTATTGATGCCAATAAGATGATAACGACAAGCATTTTCATTATGCCCATCGCACAACCATTCAGCATACTATCGGGATATTTATTCCAATTCATAGCCTAAAAGTTTACGAGTTTGCCATTGTTGAGTTTGTACCACCCGTAGCCATAGGAGTTGAGCCTACGCAGCCAACCGCGCAAAAACTTTTTGTTTGCAGGGCGTGAAACGCAGATGTCGCGCAAGTATTTCTCTTTCCTTGCTTTGAGCAAGTCAAAGAGTTTGCGTTGGTCGGGGTAGTTATTGACTGCGGCCAATGTCTTTGCTCCGACTATGCCGTCTGCTGTTACACCCAACACCTTTTGCGGTAAGGTAATGCCGTATTTGCCGCTACCCCACACCCAGCCGACAAGGAGATTGGCAATGCTTTGGTCGTTGATTTGGTCGGCTTTCCACTTATCCCAATAGTACTTTTTGAAAACAAGCAGCCACTCATAGTCGGTCATTGCCTTTAGGTCGGCAACAGTCCTATTATTGCCAAAAACTCTGCGATAGGTGGCGAGGGTTATACCTTTGTTTGTTGCGCCACCTGCATCGGCTGGGTCATTTACATAGCCACCCTCCCAACTCAAAATGTGTGGTTGTAGTATTTCTGCTTTTGCCATAGTTACTTCTCTTTTTTGTTGTTTAGATACTCTGCTATTGCTTGTGCAATTTCTTTGGGGTCTTGGCGGTGTTCAACAATGGCTTGCGCCAATGCTGCAACCTCTTTCATTTCCTTGCGCTCTTTCGCGTCTGCCGGCTCATAGATAGACTTTATCTCTATGGCAGACACAAAGGCTACTGCGCATAGGGTCAGCAAGGGAAAGGTATATAAACCCCAATCATTGAAAATATGGAGAAATACGCAACAAGTAATCTGCAAGACATCAAGCACCACAAGCGCAAGTATCATATTGTAGTACTTGCTTATCTTTTGGATAGTGCGCTGCATTTTGTCGCTGCGTATCTTTTCTCCGCGTTTCTTTGCCTTTCTTATGCCAGCCCAAAAATCCAAGCCGATAAGAACAAGTGGCACAAATAACATCGCTACCACAAGCATACCGACAAAGATTAGTTGTTCTTTCATTGTAAAATCCATGTTAAGTTCGTGTTAAGTTCGTGTTAAGTTCGTATTAAGTCATATCTTGACTGCTACCCAGCCTTTGGTGTCCTTTACAACGACCTCGCTATATAGGGTCTCGTTGTCTTTGAACCTGAGCATATAGCCGTTGTCGGGTGTAAGTTTCTTATAGCCCGAAGAAAGTTCTGTTACTGTTATGTGTTCCATAGTCCTATGAATTGAGTGCTATTGCCGACCACCTATTCACATCCTCTGCCTTTACCTCTGCATCGGAGAAGTGTCGCGAGGTGTCGTTGTCCTTTATCAGCACATAGCCAGTGTCGGGTATGAGTTTTACATAACCGCCGCCCAAATCAGTAATCGTGTAGTGTTTATCCATAGTCTTATGATTTTATGAGAATGTCCACTTATTATTGGCCGCATCCCAAGTCTTGGTAATCGTTGTGCCTGTGATTGCCGAAATCTTGGCAATCAGCCCGTCAAGGGTAGCCTGCGAGGTGTAGTCTTTCGGCATACCTTGAATTGTGCCCACAGCATCCAAACCATAAATAGCACTCATCACTGGTGCGATGCTGTCCTCGCCTTCTGCGTGGGTAATCCTTTCAGTTCCGTCATTCTGCACATTGTAGTTCTTTGGCAGTTCAAACGGAGTGCCGTCAGCGAACAGGATGTCGGTGTAGATGATTGGCTCTGCGAGCTGAAAGCGTAACTTAACGCCTGTCATGGCCGCCCTAAAAGACTCGATTGTGTCGTAATTAAAATTGATAAAAATAATAGTGTTTGCTGAAGCTGCGGCACCAGACAGCGCAAAGCACATATTGTCAGTTGCCTGTATGGGGGTAAATGCTTTTTGCGTGTATAATGCGCAGACAGCATTAGCAAGAGTGAAGTTGTCAGCAGGGTGCTTATAATCTCCCCATGTGGTATTTCTAAAGATATGGTGGTCGGCGTCGCTGCCACCCCATCCTAAACTTCCCAAGTCAATCTCATCCTCATTCTTCACTGCCACCGTAGCACCATTGACTACGCGCAATGCACTTCTCCAGCCATCGCCACCGCCAGCACCATTGGGGAACATTACCTCCCTCACTCCAGTTGTCGGATTGATGCCTGTGAGGGTGGTAATAGGTATGCTTACCACCTCCTTTTGATATGGTCTGTAACTTCCATTCACCGCAGCATCGGAGATGTTGATGCAGATGTCGTTAAGATGGCGCAATACAACATCTTTGCTGCTGGAGTAAATGTAAATTTCCCCTCCGTTGGTATTGCAAGTTATTATTCGTGGCTCTGAAAGACCCGTTGCTGTGCCATATACTCCATTCTCTACGATTTTACAAAAGAGCAAAGTGTTTGCGGTTGCATTGATATAATAATCGCCCGCTAATACCTTTGTTCTGATTACCCACCTTACAGAAGAGGCGGCCTCTGCTACTTGCAACTCTTCGAGCGGAGAGTTGGGATTGAACTGGTTCTGCCCAACACTTTCCAGCGCGAGAGCCTTGCAGTTAATGAGTTTGCCTTGCGTGTAGGCAATATACTCATCCAACGTCTTGCCGTAGTCCCTCCATATCCTCTGCTCAAACTCTGCAACGGTGGCTGGCTCATACCCTGCGCCATATATTAGGGTGAGGTCGATGAATTCAATCGACTCAAACTCAGCTATGGTGCCGTCTATTGCCACATCAGTAAATCGGCCTGTTGTGCCAAAATAAGAATAATCAGCATCGGCGATAGCGATAGCGGAAGATGTTGTCCATTCAGAGGATGATGGCAGTGTAACAAGAGCTTGCGTGTCGCCTGTAATATTTGCGACATTTGCAAATCTAAAAGTCGGCTGGTTTGCGCTCTTATATTTTATCCTATAAAAAATTTTGTGTGTAGCTACTATTTGTACTGAAGCCGAGAAAGCGTTGGTAGAAGCATCTATTTTTTTAATAAAAGAGGCTATGCCATTGCTGACAGACAGCCCTCCGCTTTGGCGGCTGTACCAGTCTGTCGTGCCGTCTGCAAAGTTGCCGTTCTTTACCAACTGATTTACCACTCCCGTATTTCCTTGTATCTCGGTAAGGCGAGCCACTGGCTCACCAATCGCACCGCCACCAGTCCTTCTAAAGGTATATGTCGCAGTCTGCGGCACATCGCCTATCAACGACTCTGCGCCACCAACTATCATACGCGAGTAGTAGCCGTCAGTCCTCGCGAACAAATTTGTCGCCCATTGCTTGATGGATGCTATCGCGTTCTTTATCGCAGTCCACACGGCCTTTGCGCTGCCATATTGCGTATCGGTGGAGTTATCGTCTATCTCGGTTACCTTGTTGGCAACATCCTCCTTTGCTGCCAATGCGGTTGAAATCTCGCTCGCGGTGGGTAGTGCTTGCAGTTTGGTTACAAGCAACGCGGTAATGCCCGAATTGATAGCCGCCCATTGTGCTGCGGTAAAGCCACTATTGTTCAGCGCATACTCAAATGCCCACGCAGTGCCGTTGAACTTGTAACGCTCTACTGCGGCAATCTCGGTGGGTGTGGCATCCGAAGTAGGAATGAATACGAAAGCATAGTCGTTGTTGTCGGCGGTGGCAATATGAGTGCCGAGTGCGGCTGCGATCTGTTCGTGCGTAGCACCTACCGAGAGGGAGAGGTCGGCCACAAGATTAAACGAGCCTCTAAAAGTAGCCGTTGAAGTGGCGATGCTTGAATTGACAAAAATCTTGTCCGCAAGTTGGTTTTCCTCGCTGGCCTGTGCAGGAATGAGTGCTTGTATGGCGTCCACTACGGACTTGTCTGCTTTGAGCGCAAATTGCGCATCCAGTTCTTGTTTCGTACCCAAGTCCATAAAGCGCGAGAGGTCGGCAAGGGAAATCAAACCACCGCCCGTACTATCGGCAAAAGGAATGGTGAAGAGCGGAATGCCTGTGTTATTGACAAAGGTAAAGCCGTTGTTGCCCATTTGCCCCACAACAGGAATAACCGCACCTGGCGGCAGCGCATCCATTTTTTGTTTGTCTGCTGCGGTCATAAGTCCCGCTAACTGACTATCTACCTTGCGGAGATAGAAAAGTCCTATCGGCTGCTCATTAGGCTTTGCATGAACAAACTGCGCGTTCTCTGCTTCGCGCACCACTTCGTTAGGAATGAGGTTTACAGTCTCGTCTATCGCATCCTGCACATTACCTGCCTCCAATTCACTCTCCGAATTGTCATAAGGTACGGTCTTTGCATTCACGTCTGCGTGAATGACCGCGAATGTGAGGTTGCCTGCCTCCAGTTCGATTGTTTCCATTTCGAGGTCGTCGAATGTTTCCTCTGTGGTGTATTCCACAAGAGTGACAGCCCAAACAACATCGACTGCACTCTCGCCCACCTGTCCGCGTTTCCACCAACAAGTGAGGCGGTAGTCGCCTACCTCCGTCTGCTTCACGCCGTACCATACGGCCACTATCTTTCCGTCTATTATCTCAAACGGAAGCTGTTGTTTCAGTCTGCCGTTTCTGCCGCATATCTCAATGGTAAGATACGGCTTGTCGGCGGCGGTCAATGCTCGTCCGTCCTTGCGCACCTGCCATTGGAATGTGATGTCTTTGTGTATTCTTACGCTTTCCATACAATATGTGTGTTTATGTGTTATTATGTCATGTTGTCGCCCTGCCGCACTTCTTAACTACGGTGTCGCAGGTTATCTCCATTGTGCAAGTCGCTATGTTGCCCTGTTCAGTCCATTGCGGAGTGATGAGGAAAGTGTCGGCTTGCAGTTGCGTTCCGTATGGGTCGGTGATAGTCACGATGTCAGCCAAACGAATGAGGCGCATCGCATCGAGCAGATATTCGGGTGCTTCAAATACCGCCTTGTATTTCTTATAGCTGACTTGCTTTGTGGCGAAGAAATGTCCGTTGCGTGTTTCTCCCTCCTCGTCAAACATATATTCTGGCTTGCCTAACTGCGTCTGTAAGTACACGCGGTTGGTAAAGGTGGTAGTGCCTGCCGCGTTGGTGTAGAACACTATACCGCTCTCCGTTTCAAGGTTATCGAGGTTGCGCCACTCCACTTTGAGGTAGTTGCGCGGCAACCAGTTCTCTCCGTCTTGTATCAACGCATCGCCCACTACGGTGAAGAAGTCGCTGTAATAGATGATGTCGTTGTCGTTATCCACCATTTTGATGTAGTAAGTACCGAGTGGCAGAATGAATGACGAATTGGTGTGTATCGTATTGCCACTATCAAATATTACATAACCGCCGCTTGAGAGCGTTGCGACATGGAAGCCAGTACTCTTGCTCAACTGCTTAACTTGCGAGTTGTCGGGCGACATCAGGTAAAGCACTACATTGTTGGCGACAGGGGCAGTTCCCTCTGGCTCGTAGATTTGGAAGCACGGATAGACATTCTTGGGGCATAGCAACGGATAGCTCGCCTTGAACGAATATGTCGCGTAGCGCAACTGCATAGGCATTGCCACATCGGGCGGCAAAGCAATCTCATTGCCTTGTCCGTCATACTGCCTTACCATGCGGTAAAAGGGTAACGGGGAGTAGTTATTGTTAAATGCTCTTTTCATGCTCCAAAGGTATAACTTTTTGTCTGATTAACGGACAATGATGCGATGATTTTTTATTGCATAGGATATTTTAGCGTTACTTCCGCGCATCGGCTTTCAAGGCCAAAGACTGCGCGTTTGAATTGCCCGTCACCTACACTTGTGCGTATGAGTTTGTCGGTTTCTATCTCGGTGTCCCCGTAAGGCACAACCACTTTCTGCGTCATCATCCTATCGAGGCTTGCGGCTGCTACATTCTGGCCGTTGCACGACAATAGGCTACCGCCCATGCCGTAGGTGAGGAAACGCGGCTGCAAATAGGCGAATGACAATGCTCCGTTTTGCGCTACAAAGGATTGTTGGCCGAAAGTAACATTTACAAGGTCGGTTTCATAACCTCCATGCAGTAGTGCGTGTAAGGTCATGAGCAGCCACGCATCATTGCTAAACTCGCTCGGAGCGGCAATAATATAGTCCATGTCGGCCACAAAGTGAGAAACGGATATTTCCTCCTTGCGCTTGCGGTCAATATTGCTGCTCAACACCTCAATGGCATTGCCGTTGAATATTGCCGTTGCACCGATACTCCACTCAAATTCATACCTCTTTGCCACATTGTCCGTTTCAAAGGTACACTCGCCCAAGCCAAAACTCCATGTCTTGCCGTTGCGAGGGTTGTAGAGTGCGGTGAGGTCTTTGCCTACGGCTTGTGTTCCCGATGTGTAACTTCCGCCATTCTCAAAGTAGGAGATGTGCTCTATGTGTATCTTATAGTCGCTACCTACCCACCAAAAGCAATTAAACACATTTTTGAGTAGGTCAAAAAACCATTTAAGGCTCGCCTCGCCCTTTTGTGCGGCTTGCGTATATTCTCCGCGCGACACATTGGTAATCTGCGTTATGCAAAGGTAGTTGTAGGGGTTGGCTTGGTTGGTTACGGGATTGGTAGCGGCGTAAAGGAAGTTGGAGTAGTCGGTTGTATTCTTGAATGATAGTCTTGGGTCTATCTGCTTCGCCAGTTTGTCTATACAACTCCACAAAGGAAATGCGTCATTGAGATTTACCAATGTGCGCAAGGCCGTTATCTCCACATTTACCGAGGCATCCAGCCAGTAGGACACGCCGCCCCACTTGCTTTCCATAATAGGAGTGAAGTAGCCGCTATCATTGGGCGGCAGATAGTAGTATTTCTGCCCCGTTGTGCCAGCCGCAGTATTGAGTATGCTTTCTACACTTTCCTCCACTCTGCCGTATTTGGTCGGTGTTTTGGAGTAGCGAGAGATTGCCACTATCGCGCTTTTTATACTCCCTATCTGCGTTGAATTAGGTGTATATATGTACGAATAGTTGTTTGTGCTTATATCTACAAAGGGGTCGTTGTCGGCCACCTTATTGCCAGTGTCTGTAAGCGTGAGGTAGCGGCCATAGGTATGCGCAATTTGGTTGCACTTCATATTGGCGGTATTGCCTGCTGGGTCGCTGCCATCGCTTAATGTAGTGGTATCGTTGAGTAATATGTCTATAAGGTTATGGATGTTGCTCCAGCCTTTGTTGATATATTGCAGATGCCACACTTGCGCACCCGCACTATCATAGAAATCGTAATAGAAGTTGTATACTCCGGCATCCGTACCTTGCTTGACGCTAAAAATAAAATAGTCCTCGCTGTCGGTGCTTTTGAAAGTGTAATAGTGTATGTCCGTACCAGTCGGCTTAATTTCGGGGTAGGGGGTGCTACCCGAATAATTGTGATTTACGGAAGATATTGTGCCGTTAGTAATCTGTATCTCCTTTGTGTTGGAAACGAGCGCAAAGCGAAAGGTGTTTGTAAGGTCACTCTCGGACACATTGCTATCGTCGCAATCGGACTTGAACGAGATATTGCCAATAACATTCTGCACCTCGCCCGTAGCATAGGTGTAAATCTGCAATACTGGCCGTTGGAAGTACAGCAGCCGCTCTATCTCCGGCGCAAGGTCTATGAGGTTGTATTCGTTTTCGTACTTGTCGAGAATGTCTGCGTAATAGTCGTGTACTTTGGGTGTTACGACTATCTTTTTGTCATCATAGGTTATGGCGCAGTCGGTACGCTGCCACTCGCCCTCCCAATAGTCGGAAAACGAGCCGCCGTTGACGCTCTTTTGTAAAACGAGGCGCATGGACAACTGCCACCCAAAGTTCATTATCTTGTCGTAGTCCGCGCCAATGAATGTTACATTGCCACTCAATGCCCTGCGTAGGAACTTGTTTTTACCCTCTATCTCGTAGGAGATGCCCAAATCGTCTTTGTATATCGGGTTTACGTTAAGGCGAGAGCCGTAGGTGGTATTGCCGTAGGCGGAATAACATTGTACGCTTGCGCTGCCCCACTGCTGGCCGTCTATGGAGATACGGAAGTAGTTTGCCGATGCTGGCACTATCATATAAGCTGCGGAGCAAGCGAATTGTACGCGCCAATCAACTGTGCCAGGGGTGACGGTGATGGTTACATCTTGGTTGGTGTCCTCGTTGTGGTATCTGCGAGAGGCAGACGGGTAATTCTGCTTTTGCACCACACTACCTTCGTTTGCTGCGGTGTAGTAGCAGATATAAGGATAGCGCGGAGAGCCGCTTGTAACGGGGCATACCACGCGAATGACGCGCGTTCCTGCGGGTATAGGGATGAAGTCGGTGGTATTGTACCCCTCTGCCGTAAGGCCGGAGTAAACGGATGGTGTCAAGCTGCCGCCCTGGTCAAGCTGCTTGCCAATGACGCTGCCGACCTCGGTAAAGAGTTCGCCAGTCGTTGCGTATATCTGCCATTTGTACTTTACCATAGTGCTATCCTCTGATTACGCGCCTGACATTCTTGTAATACTCAATCACATTGCCGCGACCATCAACGGCTGTTCGGTGTTCGCCCTGCTCGCGGAGTTTGCGTACATCGTCCTCCAGTCTGCGCAGGTCGGTGGCGTTGCGCTCATACTTCAAGGTAATATTGCCAGCCTTGTCGTATGCGGCCACATACTTGCCCAAATCGTTTGCCGCTTGCTCTGCGGACATATACCGCTTGTCAAAGTCCCCTCGGTTAAGGGCGTTGATTATGTCGGGTATCTGATGGCGGTACTTGCGAGAGTTGCGGCGGTTGATAACGGCAAAGTATTCACCACCCTCGGCTCTGCGCCTCACTCCGTTTGGCTTTGTGCCCAAATCAACATCATTGCCGCTTGCGTGCGAGCCACCTTGCAGTAACTCAACCGTACCCTCGGCATATTCCTCTTTGTCGTTCTGCACATCGGCCATCTTTGCCGCCATTACCTTTGAGGCTGCGAATGATGCCCACATAAGGCCTATCATTGCCGGTGCCAGCCAGGGCTGCGACATTTCGGACATTGTGCGCCAAATCTGCGCACTTGCAGTAACGAGGCTACTTATCTGCTCTGCGGTCTGAATGGCAATCATTGCCTTTTGCACCTTTGCCCGTTGCCGCAATGCTTTCTCCTGCTGTTTCTTTGCGGCCTCATACTCCTTTTGGGCATACTCCACATTGTTTGCGTAGCCGTTGGCTCTGGCCTCTTTCTCTATCTGCAAGGCATTTCTTGTTGCATCCACCCTCCTTTGGGCATTTTCTACGGCCTTGTCCGCCCACGCTTGCTCCAACTGCATAAGGCTGTTCATTGCATCCATAGCATATTGCTTGCCTGCGTCTATCGCGGCCATATCCTTGTCATTAAGTTCAAGACCCATCAGTTCGTA
>RHMF01001750.1_pt1 | contig 10000 bp, 8 predicted proteins | sample 5365151 | NCBI WGS metagenome assembly RHMF01 (sample SAMN10266501, study PRJNA497801) | feces metagenome | isolation source: feces | host: Bos taurus | place: China: Prairie of Fairy Mountain | collected 2017-08-14 | reverse complement strand
GTGCATGAAGCAATGAATGCATTGCAGCCGGTTCGGATTGGCTGGGGTCGGGGAGAAAGCTACATCAACATTAACCGTGTGGAGAAGTATACCGTCCGGAAAGAAGATGGGTCCAAAGAGGTCGAAGTTGGATTAGGGCAGAATCCGGCAGCCGACGTGGACCGCAGTCTGTTTGTCCTGAAGGTGGAGGATTTGCAGGGTAATCTGGTTGCTTGCTTGGCTAATTACGCAGTACACAATTGTATTCTGATTGGCAATCGCTGCGGAAAAGACGGAGGGACCCTGTTGAGCGGCGATTTGTGCGGAACGGTTACTCAGATCATTGAAGAGAACCATCCCGGATGTGTTGCGTTCTGGACCAGTGGAGCGGCCGGAGATGTAAATCCGATTATGATGAATCAGATTTTCTACCCCGATCCGGTGACCGGTGAACAAGCTACATATCAGGTGCCGGTTGGAGATACCACGCCGCTTATTATGCTGAAGATCCTGTCCACACGTCATTATGCAGACATTCTGCGTGTTCTGGAGCAGATTACCTGCGAAGACGGCTCGTCAACGGTGTGTGGGGCGGTGAAGTGTGTGGAACTGCCCGGTAAAGGGGAAGAACCTTATTGTATTCGCGTTCATATGTCACGAATTGGAGAACTGGGTATTTGGGGTATGAGCGGAGAACTGTACTCTTCTCTTGGTAAGGCAATCACAGAAGGGTTGCCCGGAGAAACCCACTTGATTATGAACCACGATGCCAGTCTTTTGGTTGATAGCGGATACATTTTTGACGATGAAACGTTTTTGCTTGGCGAAAATGCAAAACTTCCGGGTCGACGTGGACATGTTATGCTGCCGGGGTTTGTCAAGGAAGCTTTGGTGGAAGCAACTGCTGAGATGTGGATGAAAAGCCACTGATAGAAAGGAATTGCTATGAGTTATTCGACCAAACAGAAATTGAATAAAGTTGAGGAACTGATGCCTCTGGCAAAGTATTACCATAACTATCCCATGCACGATCTGCCTCAGAATGTGAAGGATGTCATCTTTGGCCACCCCATGAACTGGGAAGATGCCATTCCGGCAGAAAAGTTCGTGGATTGGCTGCTGCCCAAAGGGGAGTACAATGACCATGAAAACGGTTACTGCATGTTCCCGGATGGTTCGGGTTATATCGCCACCTATATGAAGTTTCCTGAGGGTTTTGACCCCAAAAAGTTGTTCTGGTATCTAAATTGGCAGAACTTCCATCCCAGAAGCCAGCCGGATGGTACCGGCAATCTGCGTTACAAGATCTGGAACCCCGCCGACCACTGGGATCATTACTTTGTCAACTGGGAGGACAAGTCGGAAGGTGTTCACACCACCGAGAGTCTGGATCTGGGCGAAGGGGACCGCCAGTATGATACCATCCGTCATCCGTACAGTCTGCGTGATTACGGCCTGACGCAGGAGCGCATCGATGCGCTGAAGGCGTCCGGCCTTTCGGTCAACGAGACGGCCGAGTGGGAATCCTTTGATTTCGAAGGTGCGCACCTGACGCTGGGTCAGATTCGCCCTACGCTTGACGGCGGTTGGGAACGGCGCAGCGTGGAGTGGATCGGCTGGCGTCCTAAGGACGGAAAAATCGTCCGCGTTCCTAAGACCCCCTGCGACGAAGCCTATTTGCGCAAGGTAGCCTATCATACCCTGATTGAGTGGTATCACCTGTGTACCTGGATCGACGATTTGTATGAGGAATACCACGACCTGCCCGTGGATGCAGATTAAAGAAAGAGTGATTCACAATGAGACCGAACCATGATATGTCCGCTGAATTTCTGAATAGCAGCTATCGAAAGTATTTTGATCTGGCATACGGGGAATTGTCCGTAGATCAGAAATTGGATTTGTGGCTGCCTGATAATCCGGCCTGTGGACCGTATCCGGTCATTCTGTTTTTCCATGGCGGAGCATTCGAGCGGGGCCATAAACGAGAGGACCAGACTGAGCCGGCACTTCGTTTGCTGGAATATGGCTATGCAATTGCTGACGTAGAGTATCGCAAGAGCCGTGAGGCGATTTTTCCTGCGATGCTGTATGATGCCAAGGCTGCTGTTCGCTTTTTGAGGGCCTATGCCGAACAGTATGATTTGGATCCATCTCGTATTGCGGCATGGGGTGCCTCCGCGGGCGGCTGGATTGCCGGTATGCTGGGTGCAACCGGTGACAACGATGTATTTTTGGATGAGCAGCGCGTGTTCCCGGAACAAAGCGATGCTGTTCAGGTGGTTGTGGACTGGTGCGGTCCCTGTGGGAACTTTATGCTTATGGATTCTGATTTTGCGCCCGACGTAGTAAGCGGGGAGGAGCACACCTCGGTGGAATCTGCAGAGGGGCGGTTTATGGGTCATTGCTTGACTGATATTCCCGACCTTTGCCGCTTTGCTGCCCCAATGACCCATGTCCATGCTGATATGCCGCCTGTACTGATTATTCACGGCATACCGGATCCGGTTGTGCCGTTAAAACAGTCGTGGAGATTCTGGCAGGAGATTGTGCGTGTTGCAGGGGAAGACAGAGTAGAGTATCACGCTCTTGAGGGAGTTCCCCATCACAGCAAGTACTGGAATGATGATGCGGCCATTGCATCCATTACGAAAGAATTTCTTGACCGCCGCTTAAAGAATGGTCCGTCCGTTTAAGTTAAACTGAAATGAAATAAAAGAAAGTAATTGATTTTTGCATATGTGGAAAAGAGTAAAAACGACATTTGTTGAATATGCAGGAATTGCCCCTCTGCTGAGCATTTATGTGATCTATGGTTTTGCGCAGGCATCCGGCGAATTCCGTGTGATGTTTCTGGAAAGCCTTGGGATGACGGCGACTGAGTGTGGCCGGGTTCTTGCTCTATCGGGACTATTGACGGCGGTTTCTCGACCACTGGTCGGTGCTCTTGCGGATAAACTTCGCTCCCGGCGCATTGTATATATCGGTTCACTTCTTGCCTGGATGTTAATTCTGGTTCTGATGCTCAGCACTCAACATGTTCGTTTGGCCGGATTTTTGCTATGCGCCGGGATTGTGCCCTTGCTTAGTGTCAGCGAACCGGCTACATACGGCATGATTGAAGCCAGCGGTGTGAACGCTACGCTGCAGAATCCGAAACTTGATTTCAGTCTGATTCGTGTTTGTTTGAGTATTGGGTACAGCCTTATTAATTTCTTGTATACACCCATTGTGAACCGCTTTGGGCCTACTGCGCCTTTTGCGTGCACTTTGCTGTTTGCTGCTGCGTTGTTGTACCTTTCCGGAACAATGCGTCGCTTTGAAACGATGCCGGAGAGAAAGGCGCAGCAAGACGATCGCGGCAAGCTTCAATTTGGGCGGCTGTTTCAGAACTATTTTTTGATGGCATTTGTTTTGCTGAATTTTGTACTTTCGCTTGGTTCGCACACGCAAAGCTACTTGTATTATCTGATTGACGCTATTGGATTGGACGGCTCTTTGGTTGGCGTTGCCATTGGTATCCGTGTGATTGGTGAAATTATTATTATGCCGTTAGTGCCGTTTCTGAAACGATGGATTTCGCTGCCTATGCTGCAGGTTTTGGCATGTGTATTCCGTATTCTGCAGATGATCCTGTTCATTTTCTGTAAAAATCCGATCATCATTTTGTGCGGTACGGTACTCAACGGGTTTGCGGGCGGAGTTTCTCTGGCTTCGACGGCGGTATATCTTCGTATGATGGCGCCGGAAGGGTTGGATACAACGACGCTTTCAATCAGCACGGCAATGTCGAATGTGGGCGGTATAGCAATCAACTTGCTTGGAGGTATCATTGTTGACACCTTGGGTGTGTTCTCACTTTACCGTCTTTCTCTTGGATTCCTGTTTCTTTGGCTTGTACTTTATTTCGGAACATGGGCCTTTGGCATTTATGTGCTCAAAAAGAAACCTCCGATGCCGATGTTTATCAGAAAATAAAAAAGGAAGCTGCATTTGCAGCTTCCTTTTTCTCATCCAATTATCGAACATAGTTCATTCAGAAGTTCATCCGCCATGGAAACGATTTGCTTTATATCGTCACCGCTTGGACTTTCGAAATGGATTCCACAGGAGACACATACCGCGCAGCGGTGATGCAGAGCAAGCTCGCAAGCGAATCGATCGCTTACAATCTGGTCCTTGTGTTCTGCTCTCAGGAGATTACGCAAGTTAACCTTTCCGTCTTGATATTCGGCTAAAGAGACGCTGCCAACATGGGGGGTACAGCCGCCTGTGATGATTATGTTCCAATCATCTCCGGCTGGGCTGGCGGAAACTCTGATGGGGTAACCAAATATTTCCCTGGAAATTTCAATCATTGGTTTCACCCCACCTGTGAAATTCGGGGTATTCAATTTGGAACTGGTCGAGAATCTTTCCGATTAGATGCCGCTCCATATCCTGGATAGTATTTGGATGACTGTAGTAACTGAGAACAGGGGGGAGAATGACGGCGCCCATCATAGACAATTCATACTGGTTGCGCAGATGGATGGGGCTCATGGGACATTCACGGGGAACGATCACCAGTTTGTGATGTTCTTTTAGTGTGACATCTGCAGCACGAAGCAGAAGGTTGTCACTGTAACCGCTGTGGATTCCGGCCAAGGTCTTCATGCTGCAGGGAATGATGATCATGCCTGAATTGCGCCAGCTACCGCTTGCGGGAGGGGCCCCAACGTCATTAACGTCATGAACAACATCGGCAAGTGCGCAGATTTGTTCTGCACTGAGCGAAGTTTCTTCTGCAATGGTTCTCCAACCGCCCGGAGTGACGATCAGATGTGTTTCGTTCCCGGCCTGTTTCAGAGCTTTCAGAAGTTCAACGGCCAAAGGAGCGCCGGATGCACCGCTGATTCCAACGATGATGCGATCGGCTGCCATAGTGACACCTCATTTGTTTAGAATAGTTCGGGGAACCACCGGGAGGGATCTACGTCCATAAACCGGCTGCGCTGGAAACGCTCTTTCTCGGCGAAGGGAACCGTGCAGTCAAAAATGGTTTTGCAAGCAATGCCGCGAGAACGAATGGACGGGGACATGGTGGGATCGTTGGAGGGGTCCAACTGATGGCAACGCACGCCGGGGATGGTAACAACGTCTTCATTGCCCTGAAAACGCGTGTTCATGGCCCACAGAACGTCGTTCATATCAAACAGGTCTACATCCTCATCCACAAGGAAAACATGCTTCAGTTCGCTGAATGCGGCAAATGCAAGCAAGGCTGCCTGACGCTGACGGCCTTCATCCGAGGGCACCGACTTTTTGAACTGCAGTACAGCCATCAACTTACCGCCGCCGGGAGCGGCGCAGTTTACATTAAGGAGACGTCCGGGCATGGCACGTTCCACCATATCAAGAATACTGGCTTCGGTGGGAATACCGGCCATAGAGACGTGTTCTTCGCTGGGACCGATGCAGGTCTGCATGATGGGATCCTTGCGATGAGTCACCGCTTTGACCTTGATTAGGCAGCAGTCGGGGCAGGCGGGGCCGGTGTAACCGGGGAATTCGGGCATGGCGAATCCGGTGTTGCTGTTCTGATCTTCCACAACACGGGCACCGGGGATCACTTCGCCCTCAATGACGTATTCTGCGTGTGCAATGGCTTTTTGAGGGATGGTCAGACAGTTACACAGTTCAACTGCTTTTCCGCGCAGTGCGCCGGCGATGGAAAGCTCATCATAGCCCATGGGGGTCGTGGGGGGCTCAAAGCAGGCCGCAATTTCAATAGCAGGGTCAACACCAATGCTGATTGAGATTGGCAGAGGTTGTCCGAGCTGTTCTGCACGTTCTGCCATGGCGCCGATGTGGCGCGCACCGGGTGTGAAATAGATCGACAATTCGTCTTTGCCTTGGATGCACATACGGTGAATTGTAATATCATTTTCGCCGGTGTCGGGGTGTGTGGCATAGCACATGCCGAGAGTGATGTAGGGACCGGCATCGTCCGGCGTATTGGTAGGAGCAGGGACCAACTTATACAGATCGAAATCGTCCTCTTCGGCACGGTGGACAATTTCCTGACAGAGGGGGAGGGGATTGTTCGTTACGACCGGAGGGATGGGAGAGGAGACACAGTCACGCAGTTTCCAGCCCAGACGGTCAGCGGGACAGTCCAGCAGTGCAGCAACACGCTTGCGGCTGGAGAGCAGGCCGATGGCGACCTTTGCGTCAGGGTGACCCTTGACGGTATTAAACAGCACAGCAGGGCCTTCCTGCGTGGGGCGGGCAACCGTTCCGCCTGCGCCGACGTAGCGGTACACGCCGGATAACTCTGCGTTGGGATCAACGGGAACATCGGTTTCGGCAAGCTGGCCGGGAATGGACCGCAGAAGGTCCAATGCACTTCTCAAATCATGAACTTGGTTTGCCATATAATAACCTCCATTCAACTTTGCGCAGTTATTGATGAATTAATTTTATTTGTATTCTTCTTTACAAGCAATTCTCATTTTTGTATAATATATTCCGAAATGGAATACATGGGGGCGATTCTGTGCATGTGAATCGATTGAAATATTTAATTGCGGTTGCAGAACAAGGGAATTTTTCCGCTGCGGCAGAGGCTCTGTATACAACACAGTCTGCGGTTTCCAAACAAATCATGGCGTTGGAACGGGAGTTGGATGTAACCCTGTTTGATCGTTCTCATCGGCGTGTTACTCTTACCAAACAAGGGGAGATTGTTTTGCGCCATGCGAAGCAAATTCTGACGGATTATAGGGGAATGCTGACTGAATTGCATGAGATGCAGGAGCAGGAGGGAGGCAGGCTTTCGATTGCTTCCATCCCTGTCATGCGGCAATACGGTATTACCGAGCTTGTGGGACGTTTCCGCCGCGAAAATACGGATATTGCTATGTCCGTGGGTGAAATGGAAGGCAATGAGGTTTTGCCGGCCATGGAGAACGGTGAATATGACATGGCATTTCTTCGTCTTGAGCAGATGACGGACCCGTCCTATGAATCAATTCCTCTGGCAGAAGATGAATTGACTGTTCTGCTTCCGGAGAATCATAGGTTGGCAGGAGAGAGCGAACTGTCGCTTGCGCAATTAAAGGAAGAACCTTTTTTGTTGTTGAACGAAGGAACCTTGCTTCGCGGACTGTGCGTTGATGCCTGCCAACGCAGTGGATTTGTGCCGAAGGTTTCCTATTCGGGCACAAGAAATGAAAATATTGCTGAACTTGTGGCTATGGGAATGGGTGTTTCTCTGGTTATGGAGAAGTTTTACCATCATTTGAAGCCTGCGGGAGTGTGCTGCATTCCGTTGAAAGAGCGCGTTGTCAGTACAATTGGTTTGGTGCGTGCGAAGAAGAGAGTACATTCTGAAGCAAATGAGCGTTTTTGGAATTATGTGGAGTCTGTTTCTGAAACATAAAAAGTAAACACCGTTTCATCAGAAACGGTGTTTTTTGGAGGCGCCACCCAGACTTGAACTGGGGGTGGAGCTTTTGCAGAGCTCTGCCTTACCACTTGGCTATGGCGCCATATGAACTTTTGAGAAAAGAAATGCGAAAGACGTATGTCAATCGCATTTCTTTGGAGCGGGTGACGAGGCTCGAACTCGCTACCTCCACCTTGGCAAGGTGGCGCTCTACCAGATGAGCTACACCCGCATGGGCTCCCTGCGAAATTTCTTTCGCAGGGAAGTGGTGCCTCCGGCCGGAATCGAACCAGCGACACGCGGATTTTCAGTCCGCTGCTCTACCAACTGAGCTACAGAGGCAAAAATGGCGACGCGGAAGGGACTTGAACCCTCGACCTCCGGCGTGACAGGCCGGCATTCTAACCGACTGAACTACCGCGCCAAATTGGTGGGAACAACAGGGCTCGAACCTGTGACATCATGCTTGTAAGGCATGCGCTCTCCCAGCTGAGCTATGCTCCCCTGTTGGTCATCCGATCCAGACGACGAAAGTTATTATACAAAATTAGATGCCGATTGTCAACAATTATTTTTTTATTTTTTTCACCATATTGTCAAAAGATAGAAATGCGTTTATACTGAATTATCAACAATAAAGAGAAGGGGGATACCCCATGGAAAGTCGCTACTCTGTTTCCCTCGGAAGAGTCATTCAGGAATTGAATCTTACCGTACTGTATGCACCCGAAGGGTACCAGTCCATTCAGATCAGCACCGAGGATGTAAACCGTCCCGGACTTCAGCTTGCCGGCTTTTTTGATTATTTCGTACCCCAGCGCATTCAGCTGTTGGGAATGGTTGAGACTACTTATTTAAATAATTTGACCCCTGAATTTCGAAAGACAAGTTTTGAGCGTTTGTTTGCACACGAAATTCCTGCATTGGTGGTTGCCCACGGGTTGGAGCCGTTTCCGGAATGCATTGAAATGGCTAAGAAATATGATAAAGTCATTCTGGGCACGCAGGAAAGCACCACCAACATTATGTCTGCCATCATTGCCTTTTTGCGGGACGAATTATGCCCACGCATTACCCGGCACGGTGTTTTGGTTGAAGTATACGGTGAAGGATTGCTTCTTCTGGGTGAATCCGGTGTCGGTAAAAGTGAGACGGCCATTGAATTGGTCAAACGCGGTCATCGCCTGATTGCGGATGACGCTGTAGAAATTCGCCGTATTACCCGCCACAAACTGCGCGGTTCGGCGCCGGAACTGATTCGTCACTACATGGAGCTTCGTGGCATTGGCGTGGTTGATGTGCACCGCCTTTTTGGAATGAGCTCCATCAAAAAGGATTCCGACATTGACCTGATTGTCAATCTTGAACCATGGAGAGATGACGCAATTTACGATCGTCTGGGTGTGGAAGAGCAGTTCACGGCAATCTTTGATGTGAAAGTTCCGACTTTGACGATTCCTGTTAAGCCCGGCCGAAATCTTGCTGTGATCCTTGAGGTTGCGGCTATGAACAATCGTAATAAGAAGATGGGATATAACGCGGCTCTCGAATTTACTGAGCAGATCAATCGGCACTTCGATCAGGCTATGTCTGAGCAGCAGTAAGGGGGGCATAGGATGTATATCGGCATCGATGTAGGCGGAACGAATTTAGTTGCCGCCGTAGTGAATCACGATAACCAGATTGTCGCTCGGGCAAAACGGAAAACGGCGCCCTCTGACACAGCCGAAAAGCTGTGCGAAGTACTTGTTGAGCTCGCGAAGGAAGCAGCTGACAATGCAGGAGTGCCTCGAGAGGAAATCGAATATGTCGGACTTGGCATGCCGGGTTCAGTTGACCGCAAGCGCGGTATTGTTCTGTATACACCGAACGCTCCGTTTTGCAACACACCGATTCGTGACTGGTTTCATAAGACGTGGGATGTTCCAGTTTTCGTGGGTAACGACGCAAACTGCGCCTCATTGGGTGAATTCTATGCCGGTGCTGCACGAGGGAAACATTCTGCCGTTGTGGTGACCTTGGGTACCGGTGTCGGTATTGGCGCCGTTGTGGAAGGACAGAGTTTTCTCGGGTTTAACGGAAATGGCATGGAAGGCGGCCACGTGGTCATTGTTACCGATGGTGAGCCATGCAACTGTGGGCGCCGTGGTTGCTGGGAACAATATTCTTCAGCTACTGCGCTTAAGCGTCTGACAAGAGAGGAAATGCTGCATTCTCCTCATTCCTTGATGTGGGAGATGTGTGAAGGGTCGGTAGATAAGGTCGGTGGCCGTACGGCGTTTCAAGCCGCGCGCAGCGGCGATGAGGCCGGGAAACGGGTGGTGGATACCTATCTGAAGTATTTGGCGACCGGTTTGACCAATCTGGTGAATATCTTCCAACCGGAAATTCTTTGCTTGGGCGGTGGAGTCAGCAATGAAGCGGATGATTTGTTTTTGGACCCGCTTCGCGAGCTTGTTGCCGCAGAGCGATACAATTCCGGTAAGAAAGATACACCACAGACGCTGCTTGTAAAATGTCAACTGGGCAATGATGCCGGAATTATCGGTGCAGCCCTGTTGGGCAAGGTACAGATGGCAGAAGGCCGCTGCT
>RHMF01006588.1_pt1 | contig 10003 bp, 18 predicted proteins | sample 5365151 | NCBI WGS metagenome assembly RHMF01 (sample SAMN10266501, study PRJNA497801) | feces metagenome | isolation source: feces | host: Bos taurus | place: China: Prairie of Fairy Mountain | collected 2017-08-14 | reverse complement strand
TGAGCCTTTTAACGACTTGCTCGGGTCGTGAGATTAGTAGAGGCGAACAACCTCCACAATCTCACCACGCATATATTCGGCTACAGCCTTGTAGCCACGCACGCCATAAATTTTCTGAAATCTACGGATTTCAGAAAGTTGAGGTCGGTAGAGTTTGCCTTTGATGTTGAAGACAATCACCAGAAAGCCAAGTTCTTCCTCGTGGAGAAACTTGATTCTTGCATCAAAAGGTATTTCTACCTTTTGGCTTTCGGGTTTTGAACTCATTTCCTTGACCTCTATATTGATATTAACGTATTTCATTTTTTTGAACGAATTTATGAGTGAATAAAAAAATGCACGTTGATATCGCTCAACGTGCAAAGCGCAAGAAGGTGTTAAGCCTTCTTGTTAGCACCAAAAATGGTGTTCTGCCATTTGCCGCCCTTCTTGGTGCGTGCTGGGTACGAGTAGCCAGCAACCACGCAGTCGGTGCACTGAGATGCGATGTGCTGTAGCCAAGCATCGTAGGTGCAACCTGGGTGCGCAGAGAGGTACTCTCGAGCAACCTTGTGCAGATAGTCGTCAGGTGTCACGAAGGTGACATCGTCACCTGAGGGATAAGATGGCAGATTCTCTGCCATCAGGTCACCTGACAACAGCGCAAGGTCAAAGCGCTCAACACCGCCAATCTTTGGCACAAGACCTGCATAGGTCTTGTCGGGATCCGCGCCCTCCCAGTCGCCTGTGAGGTTGTTGTGAACGATGAAAGCATCAATGGCAACGCCATTGAGGCTGTTCACAACTTGTGCAGTAGCACGACGAACCGCCTGAGCGGTGTTGAAAGTGTTGGCGGAAGTTTTAACTGTAGCCATAATCTGATAGCGATTGACCTAAGCATCGCGAGGTTCAAAATGAATGAATATGAATTTTGAAACAGAGAATTTTAATTCTCTAATTTATTATAGTAGATTGTATTGGATATTTTCAGTGATGAGATTTTTTAAAAATCTCAGAACTGGAAAGTTAGGCTATTTTCAATTTAATTTCCCATTCGAACCCCGGAGGGGGCGAAAAGGGGAAGTGCTCTCTCATTTAACTACCTCTCTTAAATATTACTATCCCGACTAATTACCCTCCCTCTTAACTACCTCTTATATAAATCTCCCTCCTAACTACCTCTCCTAAATATTCGTATACCACATATATAAAACAGAGGGAGGGGGCTATTTTTAAAAGTACCTGTACCCTCTTGCTCACGACTCTCTCAACTTTTCGCACTTTAAGTTTATCTAATGAGTTTAGTATTAAGTTTAGTTAAATGAAAATTTACAAACACGTTATTAAAACTAATAGACAGTTGATATAAATAATATTAACAAGTTTTAACTTGTGTATTAAAAATTTTGTATATATACTTGTTTGTATGATTAAATGAAAATGTATGATAGAAAATTTATTAAATTCAAGTTAGTTTGTAGAGCTATTCAAAGCTCTTGCTGAAAACGGAGAATATACTTTCTCAGAAAATGGTTTAAACGTTTCAGCTAAATCCTCTGATGGTCAACTTTCTATTCAAGTAAGTTATGATAATATGGCAGAAAAAGAGGCAGAAGATTTTAACAAATATGTAAATAGTATTGAAGATGATTTGTTTGTAGAAGTTTGTGAACAGTTAGGAAGTGAAACTGTATTAAAGATTAACAATTGTTTAAAATCTAATGATATAGAACAGGTAAGATCTGCAGTTCTTAGATTCAAACAGGAATTTAAAAAACTTCTTCTTTCTAAGATTGAGAAATATAATAAATATCTTACACAGTTATGATTGATACAAAAGAAACCTTAAAGAAATTACACAAAAAGTTTCCAACATTATCTCACATTATCTCTTGATGATCTATTTGCTATATTAGATTGTTATACAGAACAATATCATTTATCGTGGAATGGAAACTCTAATTCAATTACAACAACATACAATTGCCAGCTTGATGCAAAGCATTGAATATGCTGAGAAAAATAACTTAATTAATACACAAGAATTTCTTAATTTTTTAGATGAAATAAACAAGCTTAGTGTGAGCTATTAATCACACTAACATTGGTCTGTAGTATAATGGTTATTACACCAGACTCTAAATCTGGGGCCCCTTCTGAGGGCGTTGATCCGGGTTCGAATCCTGGCGGACCAACTAACTTTTAAAAATTAATGAATTATGATAATGTTTAATGATGAAGCAAGACTTAAATTACTTGAAGGTGTTAACACATTAGCAGATGCTGTTCAAGTAACATTAGGTCCTAAAGGAAGAAATGTAATTATTAAAGAAACTCATCTTACTAAAGACGGTGTTTCTGTAGCTAAAGCAGTTAAGTTAGATGACCCTATTGCAAATATCGGAGCACAACTTATTAAAAATGCTAGTTCTAAAACCTGTGATGATGCTGGAGATGGAACTACAACAGCTACAATATTAACTAGAGCTATTATACAAGAAGGTATGAAGTATTTAGCTGCTGGTATAGATCCTTATACTATTAAAAAAGAAATTGATTCTGATGTTAAAATAGTAACTGAATATATTAATTCAGTAAAACAAGAAATAGATTTAAATAAAATAAAACAAATTGCTACTATATCAGCAAATAACGATGAATCTATTGGAGACTTATTAGCTAGTGCTTATGAAAAAATAGGCAAAGACGGAGTAATAACAATGGAAGAAAACAAAGGGTCGGATACTTATATCCGTGTTGTCGAAGGGACACAGATTGAAAGAGGTTTTGCATCTCCATATTTTATTAATAATTCCGATTCACAAACATGTGAATTAATTAACCCTATTATATACTCACACAAAGGAAACTTAGAAAATCTTAGAGATATTTTACCAACATTAGAGAAAGTATCTACGAATAGAGGTTCTATTCTTATTCTTACTGAGAGTATAGAGCCAGAAGCACTAGACACATTAGTTATAAACAAAATACAAAACCATTTAAAAGTATGTGTAGTTAAAGTTCCATTTGAACAATTATTTACAGATACTTTTAAACAAGCTGAAAAGGTTGTGATAACTAGTACTAATACCACAATTATAGCTCCCGATACTACTGCTAAAGTTGCAGTTATTTATGTAGGAGCATCTACTGAAATTGAACTTTTAGAAAAGAAAGATAGAGTAGAAGATGCAATTTGTGCAGTACGAGCTGCTGTTGAGGAAGGTATAGTTCCAGGAGGAGGATTTACTTATTTACAAGCTAGTAAGTTACTTAACAATGGAATAATTAAAAAAGTATTACAAATACCTGCTGAACAAATTGCAAATAATGCTGGAAAATGTGGACAAGTTATAGTAATAAATTCATTAAATGAAAACTTAGGTTATGATGCTAAGAACGATATTTACACTGATTTATTAGCACAAGGTATTATAGATCCTGCTAAAGTAACTAGAGTAGCATTAGAAAATGCTGCTTCTATAGCATCAATGTTTTTATTAACTGAATGTGTACTATGTTAAAAATTGCAACGCACGACAGTGCAACAGGAGAGAGGGGACAAGGTCTCCTCTCTTATTTAATAACCCCATTTGCTAAAACTCAGTCGAAAACTATTAAAGAACAATATGAAGCTGGTTGTCGAATGTTTGACATTAGAGTTAAGTTAATAGATAATCAGTGGTATTGTGCACACGGAATATGGCGTACTAAAAGAACTGCTGAAGATATTCTTGCAGAAATAAATAATTTTGAAGAATCTTGTTATGTTACATTAACATACGAAGGTAATTCAGATAATTTATTTGAATATAGTTTATTTGTAGATAGCATTAGACACAGATTGAAGAATATTATATGGGGAGGAGTAGCAATTAAGTATGGTAAAAATGCCAATATACTTAATGTTAAATATGACTATATCAACCCTTATCCATCTAATTGGCCAGTAACTAGAAGAGGATTCTTACCTTTAGACGGAACCTCTTGGCATATACTATTACCAATACCTTGGTTATGGAAAAAGATCTATTACAATAAACCTGTATTCTTTGATAATATTTATACATTTGTAGACTTCTTATGAATAACACATTAAAAAGTAAATCTTTATATAAGTTAACACTTATAGTGTTAAAAGTATTACCTATGGTAATGGCAGTTGGATTTGTATTGTCAAATACTATTCCCAGAATAAATCCATATTTGAATATGGCAGTGCATGCTTTAGGATTAATAACACCTCCATTTTTATTTATGTATCTTTCATCTTACGTATTTAGATTTTGTAGTTATCATCGAATATTTTTATACTACATACTAACAGTTCAATTAATTACAGTTATTGTTGGTATATAGGTATTCCTATTAGTAATGAAGAGATAAGAAATGTTATTCGATATATAACAGGAGGATTTGGAATTATGGCTATAATTTTATATATTAAACATCGTATAGATATGAAAAATCCCGAGCCTAGCGAAAGCTAAGTTCGGGATTTTTTTTATTGTTTCAAGAAAGCACTAAAACCTTCACATTCGGATTCAACAGGAATCCAAGATCCATTTACAAATTTATGTAAACCATCGATATCGATGTTTGTAGCGTGAATAGTGCCTTTTAATTTATTTTTATTAATAAGATTATATGCATCTTTAGTAATTGTGTAATCTCCAGGTTCTATTATAGGAAACTCTACATTACCAGATCCTGATTCTTTATAAAGAATAACAGGAGTATTAGCAGGAATAATGTCAATATCGACTTCAGTTAATTCAGTAGTCATTACGAAAACTTTAATTCCTTCGGGAACGCTAACATGAACAGGTAAATTTAAACTCTTATAGTTAGAATTAAATGTCACAGTAATATTATCAATCAGCTCAAAATTAAAAGTGTAATCATCACCATTCGGACTTGTTCCGGCATCTGTCCCAGATGTACTGTTATTATATAAATATTTTCCTCCTCCTTGTCCATCTTTTCCGTTAAATTCAATTTTAATATGGTCAGCTTCTTCGTGATATATTAAATAAGATTTAGAATTTAATGAATCATTTACATCTCTAGCATACCATAATTTAGAGGTACTTACATTACAATCTGAAGTTAAATAATAACCATTTTCATACATTAATAAGTTATGATCTGTTTTATAAATAATGTTACTAACTGTTGCAGGTCCTTCTAAAAATTCAGTTTTTTTACCAATACCTGAAACTAAATATAAGGTTGGTTGATTATTGTCATTTAAATAAACAAATTCACCTTCACATTTCTTTAATGTTATGGTTTTAAAAGGATTTAAATTTCTTTCTTTAACCATGTGTTTGTCCTAAGCATATGCGTAACCAGAACCACCAATTTGCCAAATTTGTTGTCTCATAATTAATTAAGTTATATAATACCAATCGTTTCTCTTATCTAGATTAAACTATTTTAATTCTTGTGAATTAAGTTTATAATCTCCATTTCTAAACTTTATGTCATTATCAACATAATCATATTTAAAGTAACCATCCCAGCCTGGCAACCTTAATACGTATCCACAGGCTGCGATAGTTTTTGCTTGTTCGTAATTCATACTCCAATCATTTTAGGTATACCCATATTCTTTTTCTTATCACGAGGTTTTGTTATTAAAATAGGAACTGGTCTAACATTCTGATCTTTTATCTATTTAGATTTTACCTCAGAACCTGATTCATGTTTTTTAATTAGTTTCTTTTTCATAGTCCAATTATATTAGGTAATAAGTTTCCGCCACGTTTATAACGAGGTAAACTTTCTATTAATTTTTTAAATTCTAACATTTTACCAGAATCATTTATAGTATACTGTTTACCATCTATAGTAAATGTTTTTTGTCCTGGTTTAAATCCTTCATGATTAAGAATTTCCCAATATTTACCAACGTTACCTCTAACGTGTGCAGGTTCTGTACTAAGAGGCATAAATAATTTCTTTCCAGCGCTTTTACCATAAGTACTAGATCCAGTATTAAAATTAACAAGTACAGGAGTATGTTTCATATTTCTATCTAAGAACTTTCCAAAAAATGCTCCTAACGAATTTCCACCACCGGAACCAGTAGCATAAGGATCTAAACTGATAACCATATTGTTGCCGTTATAATTTCCTACAACATCAACGTGACCTCTTATATCCTAAGCTAATGCAGTAGCAGTAGGTACACCTCTATCATTTATATTAAGATACACATCACCAACAGTAGTATTCTAACCATATCCTGTAAAAGGTATACCATTAGCTGTTTTAGGTACAGGAGCATTTTTATTATTTCGTAGTTGTTTATAATTTTGCAATCTGGTATATGTACCATCATCATTCAATCCGAATATTTTATTTTTTCTATTAGAAATATCAATATCGGCTTTTTTGTATTTTAAGAATCCCGTTTTAATATAATCTTTTCCAAAAATTTTTTTAACTGGAAGCATCTAACCTTCGTGTTCCATAAAAAACTTATCACCTTTATTGCCATATAATCGGTAATTACCAGAAGATGTTTTAATATAAGGACTATTAAAATCAGCGTTATATCTTAAAGCTTTTTGTAAAACTTCCGAATCTATATTTCCGTCCCTAACTAAAGGAGTAGCAACACCGTCAACATCAATAGTCATTCCTTTTAAGATTTTTGCAGATTCTTCTTCAGGAAGATTTGAAAACATTGTCATCATTTTATTACCTCCAACTCTCCGACCATATATTGGTTCTAGAGCTTGATGTAACTACTATACTAGAGATAATGATTTAGCATCTTGTGCTCCCATGTAACTACCTACATTATGAGTACCTGTAGGTGTTATTCCTAAACTATAAGCAGCATCTACAGCACCAGTAACTCCTTTTGGAGCTCTTTTTACCATATCTCCAGCTCTAGCGACAGTAGCTCCTAAATCAGATTCATATACTGCGGAGTAACCACCGTGTCCCCAATTTTTTACTGGAACTGCAACATTTAGCAATCCTTTTCCTATTTGTTTTCCTCCTAATAAACCTTTTTGATACCATTTTAAAGCATCATATTGCTGTCCTTTCATTCCATTTGCTAAATAGTTCTTTGCAACATTTTTAAGACCTATTTGTCCACCAGAACCAGTAGTGAAATGATAAGCTCTGTGGGCATTTGCTGCGTTTCCTGCTCCCCACAAACCCCCTATTCCGGCACCTGCTACATCAGCAACAGTTTCATTAACACCTAAACTCTATAAACCCTAACTTATAGGATAAGCAGGTAATGATCCGGCTACAGAACCGAGAGTTTCATGAGCTATAACTCCTTTTAAACTATTAGCATTTTGAGCTGAAGCACTAACTCCATTCTTTATTAAATATTTTGCATATTCAGGAGCGGTTTTTACTGCTGACCTTAATGTAAGATATTCGGGAATAGAAGTAGATAGATTTCCAGCTAAAATAGAAGTAAATAAAGGAAGTGTCTTATACAAATATGAATTTTTATCAACTTTTGCATAATCCAAACCTTTTCTGGTTCCTATGTCTGCCAAAGTACCAGTAATCGTCTAAGTTAAGAATTTCTAAGGTATTGCTGGAAGAACAGATGTTCCAGCAGCTAATCCAACAGCAACACCCGCTCCTGTTTTAGCATAATCTTTTAAATCTTGTCCTAATTCCTACTGATCTTGTAAATTTTTCATTGAACTCTAATATGATAAACCAGTATTATTATTTAAAGTAAGACCTCTTCCTATAATACCTTTATTACCATTAGCTCTTAACCAATCTACTCTTCCTGTATGATATTTATCAAATTTCTAAGTTGTTTCATTGGGTGCATAAGTAAAAGTAGTTTGCCCATTTTCATTTTTACCGTAATATCTCTAACTGTAACTATTAAGTTCTTCGTCTCGAGATTTCACTAAAGCGTTTCTTTGCTATTCTTCTTGTTTTGCTTTTTGACTAATTGTTTCTTTATTTGCCATCAACGAAGCATCTGACAAATCTTTTTGTCCTTGCCAAAAAGCATCCTCTCGGAGTTGATATTTTTCCATAATATCGTTAATATCGTCTCCACCTTGAGCATACTATTCTCTTAATCGTTGTCTAATTTTTTCACCAGATTGAGGATCGGAATATTCATTTTTAAAATGTCTTACTAAGAAATTTTCACCATTTTGATTCCACCAAGTATCGAAGGATTTTTCATTTTTTCTTCTAGCAATAGCCTGATTTCTTTTAGTTTGATATTCTAAATTTTTTTTCTATGCTGTTTCAGCTTCTTCTCTACTGTTTACATTAAATGTATATTCGTAATCTTTCTTTAAATCCTCATCTCCAAAAATACCTGCATTTCCTAATAGGGATGTTCCGAATCTTTGAGATAAATTTTCATAATTATCTCCAGATCGGAGTTTGTATTTAAAACTGTACTTTTTTGTACTCATATTTTAGTTTATTTTTAATAACCTGCGCTTTCCATATTTTTAAATAACATATCGAATAAAGGATGCTCATACTCAGATAATCCGAATCTTGTAGCAGCTCTTTTTGCTAATTCGTCTTGTTTATCTGGACTTAATGCTGAATACTTATAAGGTAATCTTTGTTCAGCTAACCATCCTACTAACTCAGAATCCATTTCTGCTAAACTACCTTTCCAAGTTCCTTTAGTTCCTGCTAAATCGATAATAATCTCTGCTGGGAGTTTAACATCAGGATCTAAATCATCTGCTAAATAACGTTTATAGTTTCCTCCAGGACCATCAGGATCATATTTAGTAAGACTGTTCCAGAAATTTTTCTATACTTCATGTTGTGCTTCATGAGCTCCAGTTGATATTCTATTATTTTTATAAAACAATTCACTATTAGGTAATAAACTGTTTTTATTAAGTCTTATTGGAAAAGTTAATCCTTTACTATCGTGAAAACCTGCGAATCCTAATTCCGATGGATTTTCCTATAAATAAGCTCCTTCTCCATAACGTCTAGCTGTAGTTTTAGTTCCTGATAAAATTATTTTAGGATCAAAATTACCAAAATCAGCATACTAATCTAAAGTTTTAGCTCTTTCTCCTGCGTAATCAATTCCTTCTTGTATATCCTTTCTCCAGTTTGTTAACATATTTCTACGTTCTTTAAAAGTTAAAGGATAATTACCAGCAGCTCTAGCGTGTAGTACAGATTTTGGATTTATAAGAACATCTTTCTAAAATTTCTTACTGAACCAAGGACCAAAATTAAAAGCTTCAGCTTTAAAAGGTAATTCTGCAGCTTGTATTCTTGGAGAATTCATAGCATACTTAATACCTCCTGCACCTCCAATTAATCCTCCTGCAAATCCTAATATATCTGAAGTATATTTTGGAGCGCCGTAATTTTCAGCAACTTCACCAGCCTTTTCTCCTACTTTTGATCCTAAATATCCAGTACCCATACTTATACTAGTAGTTATAGGAGCTGTAGCTAACCCATACACAGTAGGAATTGTCATTAGTACACCAGCTTCAGTCATTCCTGTACTTTTAACCATCTAGTCAGCTTGTTCTTTGTATCCTTGATTTTGTAAATGATGATATAATACTGGAACAGGGTTCACACTTCTCATAGATCTAGACATTACTCCCCAATCTCCAAGATATTCGGCACGTTTATTTTTCTCACGTTCAGCTTCTACTTTTTTCTAATATTCTTTACGTTTACGTGCAGATTCTTGTATCGTTTTTAAACGAGCTTCTTCTTGTGGGGATAATTTTTTCTACCATTCAGGAGTATAACTTTTTTCCTATTGCTGCCATGCTGGTTTAACCATATAATCATTTAATAATAATGGTCCAGTAGAGTTTTGATGTTTTGGTATCAACTTTATACTCATATTTAAATCGGAATTACATTCTTTTTATTTTTTAACTATTTAGTTGACTACCAACCATTATCTAACACCGATCTATGCCCATACGGTTTGTGTATTTTAGAACCTTCTTCGTGTTTAAACTTTTTAGCATTACGCGCAAAGTTAGCACGTTTAACTAAT
>RHMF01002565.1_pt1 | contig 10005 bp, 3 predicted proteins | sample 5365151 | NCBI WGS metagenome assembly RHMF01 (sample SAMN10266501, study PRJNA497801) | feces metagenome | isolation source: feces | host: Bos taurus | place: China: Prairie of Fairy Mountain | collected 2017-08-14 | reverse complement strand
TGTCCAACTCGATGTCTGAATATGCAGATGCGTATGCCTGTAATATTTGTCATAATGACGCAGCGGGCAATGTGGTCAACTGTACCGGATACGGTGTTCTGGAGCCGAAGGCATACTCTGCCAACGGCCTGACAGGTACAATCAAGGATGCCGTTACAGCCCCTGCCGGTGGTGAGGATGCAGTCCTTGCCGCCCAGGAAAAATACTGGAAAAACAGTGAGCTGGAAATCGAGGTGGTGAGCAAGATCCAGTACCTGCGCAACCAGAACTTTGACGATGATTCGCTTACGCTGGAGTTTAACGAAGAAGTGATCTCCAACTATTCTGTGCGCTACAATTTCTGCGCGGATGGTACCACGAATGTGATGATTCGATACATCACCGCAGATGGGGAGTATACGCGCTACATTCCCATTCGTGTGAAGCAGGAAAAGCCCGTCTCGCTGAAGATTACCGCGATGCCTGAAACGGTGTTCTGCGTCGGAGCCGCATTCAGTGCCAAGGGTCTGATTCTGCAGGTAAACTACGATAACAATATGTTTACCAGTGTGACCGGTTCCAATCCCGATGTTATCATTTCGGAACCTGATATGACCACCGTTGGCGAAAAGACCGTTATCGTGACCTACAACGGCTTTACCGTGGAATACACCATTACCGCACAGGAACATAGCTATACATCTGTTGTAACTGCACCGACCTGTACGGAGCGTGGTTACACCACCCACACCTGCCATTGCGGCAATATCCTTGTGGATTCCTATGTGGATGCGCTGGGTCATGACTATGGCCAGTGGTATGAAACGATTGCGTTCACTTGTACAGAAGCAGGTGAGGAGCGGCGGGATTGCAGCCGTTGCGACCATTACGAAATGCGCACGGTTGAGGCCAGCGGCCACAGCCTGGTCCACCACGATGCCAAGGCGCCCACCTGCACGGAACATGGCTGGGAAGCCTATGACACTTGTGAGGATTGCGATTACACCACTTATGTGGAAATTGCGGCAACAGGCCACAGCCATGAGGCCGTTGTGACCGAGCCTACCTGTACGGAACAGGGTTACACCACCCATACCTGTCACTGTGGTGATAGCTACATCGACAGCTATGTGGATGCTCTGGGCCACGATTATGGTGAATGGTATGTGACCGAGGAAGCAACCTGTACCGAGCCTGGTGAGGAACGCCACGATTGCGGCCGCTGTGACCATTATGAAACCTGTGAGATTGCAGCCAATGGTCATAGCTTGATTCATCATGAAGGCAAGGCGGCAACCTGCACGGAGTATGGATGGCATGCCTACGACACCTGCGCCAACTGCGATTACTCCACTTATGAAGAAATTGCAGCAACCGGACATCACCATGTTGTTACCGACTCCAAGGATGCCACCTGCACCGAGGTCGGCTATATCACCTACACCTGCGAATGCGGCGATACTTACACCGAGGAAACGCCCGTGATCGATCACAATTTTGTGGACGCCGGATGTGGTGAAAAGACATACATCCTGGGTGATGTCAACGGTGACGGCCAGGTGGATACCACGGATGCCAAACTGGTGATGCAGTATGATCTGGGCCTGGTTGACGAAACGGCGCTGATTTTGGTTGCCGCAGATGTCAACGGCGACGGCAATGTGGATACCACCGATGCCAAGCTGATCATGCAGCTGGATCTGGGTTTGATCGACCAGTTCCCTGGCGAGCCGTAAATGGATGGCACATGGATACTGTCGTTCTGTGGGCAGGGTCTGTGTGAGTCAGCAAGCTTAACGAATCATAACCACCGGCGTGGCCGGTGGTTATGATTGCTTTGCGGGACTTGAAAGGGCGGCACCGGTCCGTAGGGTGGTGCAAAACCATGCCAGTGGCGTTCTTTTCGTCCATTGGAAAAGGAACTGGATTTTAGACATTACAGGGGGAATATCCCAATGACAGAACGGAAGAAAATGAGCAAGAAGGCGCTGGGGCTGGCGGTGCTGGCAGCGGTGTTGGTGGCGGTGGGGCTGCTGGCGATCCTGCTGGCCAATCCCGAAAAAAGGGCGGAAAAGGCCCTGGAAAAGACCACGGAAGCCTGCAAAATGCTGCTGAAAAAGGAAAGCTATGAAGAATTGCCGGAGCTGTATGCCTCCGTCAGCAAGTTTCCGCAATGCCAGGCGGAGATCCAGCGGCAGCTGGCCCGGCATGTGGAGAAGGCCATGCTGGACTGCAACGAAAAGCGGATCCCCAAGGTCTACTATGCCTTTGCCCAGGAGGATGTGCTGTTTGATGTGGTCTATGGGGCCATCATGATGGGGGCGGAAAAACTGTACGCCGACAGCTACGCCGATTTTATGATCTTCCACCAGGCCTTGACGGCAGAGCAGTTCTTCCTGCAGGAGCTGGATCAGTATGTGCTGGACTATGTCCGGGAGCAGGTGGAGAAAAAAGATTATACCTTCGCTTCTACCTATATCCGCATCGTCTACCACTGCGAAACCTGTCTGTCCTGGCTGCAGCAGTATCATGAGGATCAGATGGCAGCCTATTTGGAGCAGGGGCAATATGAGGACGCATCGCTGCTGTATTCCCACATGGAGTATGTGGAGCTGAAGGACGATCGAATCGGCGCCATGTGGCGGGACCGTGCCTATGAACTGATGGACGAGGGAAAGTATGCCGATGCCCAATATCTATTGTATGAGCTGCGGGACCAGCACCACCAGGTCTATGATCTGGACGCCCAGTTTGCCCTGCGGCTGGCCACCCTTTATGTCTATATCGAATCTGGCGACCTGGTCCAGGCCAGGGAATGGGCCGAGAGCTTTGCCGGCCAGACCCGGGAGAAACTCCTGGAGGTTTTGGAAGAATATACCGGATGATCCAATTAATAAAAACTGCCTGCCGAGAAACGGCAGGCAGTTTTTTATGCTCAGTTGTCCTGTTGGTCTTTGTCGCCCAGCAGTTCTTCTTGGAAGGCAAGCAAGGCCCGGATCCGGGGGCGATTTAAGGTGTAATACACCCGGTTGCCGTCAGCGGTGCAGCGCACCAGGCCACATTGGCTCAGCTTGCTCATGTGGTGGTGGATGGTGTTGCGGGACAGGTCAAAGCGCTGGGACAGCTCCTGGCCGTAGGCAGACCGATGGCTTAAGTAGCAGACCAGCTCAAAGCGGGTTTTGTCGCCCAAAAGCCGGAAGGCGTCGAACACACTGTCCCGGCTGGACCGTAGGCTGCTGAGCATGGTCAGCAGCTCCTGGCGCAGGATGCCGCAGTACATGCTGACCTGGCCGGCTTCCCGGTCGGTGGTCAGGTCGGTATCCAGGCCAAAGACGAAGGGCCGCAGGGTATAGGCTACATTGTCTGCCGGGGTAAAGCTGGAGGTGCCGGCCAGGTACGCCTCGCAGCCCAGGGCCTCCAGCTTCTCAAACAGCAGGTCGCACAGCTGCTGCAGCTGGATCTGCTGCTGCTCGATGGCGGAAAGCAGTGGCGTCAGAACACCCTGCAGCTGGGTCATCAGCCCGGGGAAATTCTGATAGGTCTCCATAATGGCCACCTTGCCGGTGTCCGGAATGGACAGCGACAGCACCATGCGCATAAAATCTCCCGGGTCGGTCCGCTCCGGGTCACATTCCTCCGCCATGTCCAGGGCCAGGGCGATGTGGTGGGCCCGCTGGGCCGGGGTCATGTCCTGGCTGCGGCGGACCAGATGGGAGAAATCGCCGTCATAGGACTCCAAAAAGCCGTACAGCAGGAAGAAAGCCCGGGAGGCCGAGCCGATGGTGTTGCGGGTGAAACCGTCCAGGTTCAAAAACAGGGCCAGCACCTGGGGATCCTCCGGGATGCTGTCCAGCCGGGCGGTGATGCTTTTCAGTTGCTGGGTGGTGGCAAGGAAGGCAGGGGAGGGCTCGATTCCTTTTTTACGGATCTTTTCCTCCATTTGTTCCCAGGTGTTTCCGGCGGCCTTCCGGCCCAGATAGGCCATGGCCTCCAGCAGGGGATTGATGCGGTGTTGATATTCCATGGGGTAGTTTTCCTCCCAATTGCGATGTTGTACATATTGTAGCATTCTGAGGTTGAGTATGCCACATTTTTTGTGGATTGTCAAGACTTGTGTCTTCACAGGAAAACACTTGTCGATACTATAAACATGACTTTTTAAGAAAAAGTGAACGAAATATCTTGACAAGGCCCCTGCGCATGGTGTACTATCAAGGAAAGGGACATATTCGCGCAAGATAAATGTCACACGGATATGTGACAAGGCGGACAGGGCCCATCATCACACAGAAAGGATGAAAACCATGAAAAGAACAAGAAGAGTCATTGCTGCGCTGCTGATGCTGTGCATGCTCATCAGCGTGATTCCTTTCCCCACCTTTGCTGTGGATCAGATCACCCAGCAGAGCGGTCTGACGGCCACGGAGATTCCGGGTTTGTCCAGACTGGAAGGTAAAGACTACAATACCAATCCTACCGAGGATTACGCCGACGATGAGACCGTTGATGTGATCATTGTGATGGATGCGCCCGCAGTGCTGGAGCATTTCCGCCAGCAGGAGGCCGAGGCCGGACTGAGCGCCGGTGAGGCAGTGGGCGAGTACCTGGCGTCCGAAGAAGCAGGTGTGCTGACCGAGCAGCTGCTGCGGGCTCAGAAGGCCGTCATCGACCAGATCATGTCTGCCGATGTGCCCGGCGAGACCCCCCGGATCCTGTCCCAGTGGACCGGCATTGCCAACGGCATGGCCGTCCGGGTGCCCTATGGCCTGCTGGCCTCCATCCGTAAAATGGATGGCGTTCAGGGCGCCTATGTCAGCAATACCTTCTCCGCTCCCAAGACCACTATGCAGGAGTCTGCCGGCACTGCTGGCTACAGCTACAGCATGGTGGGCGTGAATACTGCCTGGCAGATGGGTTATACCGGTTCCGGTATGCTGGTGGCTGTTCTGGATACCGGCCTGGACCTGGACTATGCTACCTGGTATGAAGAGAGCGTTGGTGAGAACATTACCGGCGTCCGCAAGGTCCACGAGGCCTTCTCTGACACCTCCTTCCGTACCGAGGAAGGTATGAACAACCTGCGCTGGACCAACGAGAGCCTGGCGGCTTTCCTGGAGGAAAACCAGCTGATCGCTACCACCGGTATGGATGGCGGCAAGATTACTTATGAAAACAACGGCCTGTATAAGAACCGCAAGGTTCCCTATGCTGCCGACTACTGCGACGGCGACCTGAATGTTCGCCCCGATGGCAACAACCACGGCACCCACGTTGCCGGTACTGTGGCCGGCTATGCCGAGGCTGCTGATGGCTCTGTGATCTTCTCCGGTATCGCACCCGATGCCCAGATCCTGGCCATGAAGGTCTTTGACGACTCCGGCTCCGGCGCTCCCGAGTACGCTATTTTGAGCGCTCTGGAAGACGCTGCCGTGCTGGGCGCCGACGTGATGAACCTGTCCTACGGTTCCACTTCCGGCTTCGCTTTCGAAGACACCCTGGTTTGGGAAGCTTACCAGCGCATCAATGCCAGCGGCATTCTGTTCATGACTGCTGCCGGTAACGATGGCCCTTCCTCCCAGCTGAACAACCGTGGCGACCTGAACCTGTCCAGCGATCCCGATACCTCCATGATGGGTGCGCCTGCCGCTTTCTTCAGCAATATGGCAGTTGCTTCCGTGGATAACATGATCGCTACCGAGCCCAGACTGCAGTGGTTCGATACCGACGGCACCATGCGCAAGGCTACCTATGTGGACCCCTTCGATGTTGCCCTGAAGAACACCCTGGGTACCGGTACTTATAATCTGATCGCTGTTCCCGGCTACGGTACGGTGGAAGATTTCCGCTCTGCCGGCTTCAATGATAGCTACTATGGCTACGGCGAAAAGGGCGAGATCGGCATTGCGCTGGTCAAGCGTGGCGGCGTCAATGAAAACGGCGAGGCCATGACCTTTGCCGAAAAGATCGCCAATGCAGCCCGTTTTGCCTATACCAACTATGAATACAATCCCGAGACCGGCAACTATGAGCCTGTCACCGAGATGTTCGTCAAGGCCGTCATCATTTATGATGAGGATCCTGAATCCGATGAACTGATCTTTATGAGCATTTCCGATGCTGCCATGACCGCTGTCTTCGTCTGCGGCCGTGACGGCAATGCCATGGCCGCTGCCGCTGAGGCTGCCCGTGCAAATGGCACCTACGCAACCATGACCGTTCCTCAGATGGACGATCTGGTGGAAAACCCCTCTGCCGGTCAGATGTCTTCCTTCTCCTCCTGGGGTGCAACTCCCACTCTGGAGCTGAAGCCCGAGATCACCGCTCCTGGCGGCAACATCTGGTCCACCGTCATCGATGACCGCTACTATGGCGGTAGCGGCTATCACACCGACTATGTGGGCTCCTACGGCATGAGCAGCGGTACTTCCATGGCAACGCCTCACATGACCGGTATTTCCGCCATCGTGATGCAGTATCTGATGACCGAGTACGGCATGACCCCTGATGAGGCTGCTGATGTGGCTGATAACCTGATGACCAGCACTGCAACGCCTCTGCAGGATCCCAATGCCAATGTCTTTGCTTACTATTCTCCCCGTCTGCAGGGTGCCGGCCTGGTCAATGTGGCCGCTGCGCTGACCACCCCTGCCTACATCACCGTTGAAGGCCAGAATGTTGGCAAGATCGAGCTGAAGGATGACCCCGAGAAGACGGGCGAATATGAGATCTCCTTCCAGATCGTCAACATGAGCGACAGAACCCTGGAATACTTTGGCATGATCTATCTGCAGGCTCCCGGCACTGTGGAAGGTGAAAACGGCCAGCTGTTCATGCAGAATTCCGATGAGCTGCTGATGGATCTGGGCCTGGGCATCATCACTGTGGAGCCCAACAGCACCACCACCATCACCCAGACCATCAAGCTGGGCTCCAAGATGAAGGATCGCCTGGACGCAGCATTCCCCAACGGTACTTACGTGGAAGGCTTCATCACTCTGACCAGTGAAACCGATCCTCAGATCGGCCTGCCCTTCATGGGCTTCTACGGCGACTGGACCGCAGCTCCCATCTTCGACGAGCACACCTGGATGGACGAGACCGAGGAAGGCGAGTTCTTCTGGGATCTGGAGTCCACCTGGGGCGTGTCCATCCTGGGCTACTACGATGGCTACTCCTTCCGTAACCTGGGCCAGAACCCCTTCGATCCCTACTCCGGTACCCATCAGTGGGAATACCACGAGGAGAATATCACCATCGCTCCCAACGGCATCTTCCTGGGCGTCAACGATATCGAGCTGTACCAGATGCGTAACGCCAAGCTGACCGTTGTGGAAGTCCGTGACGCGGAAACCGGCGAACTGTACTACCGTGACTTTGCTACGTATCAGTACAAGTCTTACTTCAACTACAATATCAACGCGCCCATGCCCTGGTCTCTGCAGAACTTCACTGACACCTTCTGGGATGGCACTGACCTCAACGGCAATGTGCTGCCCAGCGGCACCGAGTGTGTCTACACCATCACCGCCTACGGTGACGGCGACTACCCCATGATCACCGACGAAACCACCGGCCGGGAGTACACCAACTTCCAGGCTGTGGTGGAAGAGGGCATTCTGCCCACCTTCAACGGCCATGAAATGGATATGACCGGCGACGTGCTGTCCTATAACATGCTGGTGGACACCGTGGCACCCAAGCTGGTCAACAGCACCGTCTCCTTCTATGAGGAGGATGGCCGCATTTACATCAAGGGCACCTTCCAGGACGATGGCTCCATCGCCTCTGTGGAGATCGTTCCCCACGTCAAGCGTACCAACAACTACAACCCCGATTACTATGAGTACGGCATGGACGAGATCAACCCCTTCTACTCCGAGCTGATCTATGACGCACGGGTAGGCGAGTCCACCTTCGTGGCTGACGTTACCGAGTATTTCCACAAGAACCAGTCCTATGAAGGCGAGAACAACGTCTACTCCTACGAGTGGACCGGCAATGTCTACATCTTCTGCGGTGACTACGGCGGAAATGACCGTGCCTACATCATCAATGTGGATACCACCGAGGGCCTGGTCCTGTCCACCACCTCCGCTCTGCTGTATGTTGGCGAGACCTTCGACCTGAATGTCATCAACAACACCGGCAGCGATGCTGAGCTGGTCCGTACCTCCTCCAACCCCGAGGTCGCCACCATCGACGAGTTCGGCCACATCGTGGCCCTTGCCCCCGGCCAGACCACCATCACCGTCAGCAACGGTGAGGAGGAAGCGGTCTGCATCGTGGCCGTCACCGAGCGTCCCACCGAAGTCATCGACTTCGACCTGTCCATCGATCACTTCTCCGGCCTGAAGCCCGATGGTTCCATCGTGGTCAACGTTGTGAACCTGGAACCTGCCAACGTGGTAATCACCGAAAATTCCTGGCTGGTCTATGAAGACAACGAGGAATGGGCCGGTCTGCTGAATGTTTCCAAGGATAGCGAGACCGGTCTGTCCGGCCGTATCTCCCTGAACGCTTCTCACTACGGTGAGGAAGGCACCTCTGCCGGCGCCGGCCGTCTGGAGGTTACCATCAACGGCGTCACCCGTACCATGACGCTGGATTGGGACGAGCTGTATGCCGATGAGAGCGCTGACGGCCTGATCTCCAACGCTTACTATGCTGACCAGACCATCTATGTCCAGTATGGTCAGGTTGCAGAGCTGGTGGCCCAGTACCGCCAGAACGCTATGCATAGCTTCATTCCCGTGGAACTGTACACCTTGGTTGGCTACGAGTCCTACGGCTACGACAATCCCACAACTGCTGCTGAGGGCTTGATCCTGGATGGCCCCGACTTTGCCTCCAACGGTGGCGAATGGCGCGGTAAGCTGGTGGCACTGCCCGGCTATGAACTGCCCGAAACCATTAAGGTCTGTACCCGTTACAGCTACGGCTATGAGTCCGAAATGTATGAGGACAGCTACTATGCTGGTTTCTCCTATGATCCCACCACCGGTGAAATCGTGGTGCAGCAGGCTCCCTACGGCGCTGACAATACCCTGGTTATCCGTGCTGATGGCGTGGCTGTGGAAGGCGCTCCCGGCGGCACCTACAGCGGCATCGAGTACCCCCGTCCTGACGGCCTGTACGGTCCCTTCGACTGGGTCCTTACCGACGGCGAGGGCGAGCTGGTTACCGGCAGCAAGCAGGATTACTATGGCGATAGCATCGAGTATGCTGCCTATACGCCCGCTGAGCCCGGCGTCAGCTACATCACCGCTACCAGCAAGGACGGCCAGTACAGCATTACCTTCGCTGTCATCTGCCAGGGCATTCAGGCTGAGAGCCTGGATCTGGAAGCCCACAATGTGGAGCTGAATGTTGGCGAAACCAGCCAGCTGCAGGTAAAGATGGATCCCATCCCCACTCTGGATGCAGACAAGGAACTGGTCTTCACTTCCTTCAACCCCGATGTGGCAACTGTGGATGAAGACGGTGTCATCACCGCTCATAAGCCCGGTTACGCCTATATCCAGATCACCTGCGCAACCAACAACAGAGTCATGACCTACTGCATCGTCTATGTACAGGGCGATGTCCAGCCGGAGGGTATGCTGGGCGATGTCAACGGCGACGGCCTGGTGGATACCACCGACGCCAAGCTGGTCATGCAGCTGGATCTGGGCCTGGTCAGCCCGGCGGATCTCAATGTGGAGGTTGCCGATGTCAACGGCGACGGCCTGGTGGATACCACCGATGCCAAGCTCATTATGCAGCTGGATCTGGGTCTCATTGAAACCTTCCCCGCAGAAGGTTGATCCGCACAAAAAATAATCTGAAACCGCAGGGCACCATCGCAAGATGGTGCCCTGGTTTTTGCCTTCTTTTGCAACAAAATCACCAAAAAATGGCGACGAACACTGGGGAAAATCACTATTGCGCACAAAAAAGGCCTATGGTATAATGTGTGTATCCGGTCGGAGTATGCCTACTCCACAAAATAGGCATATTTCTGATACAAAAAGGAGGAAAAACAAATCC
>RHMF01001748.1_pt1 | contig 10010 bp, 9 predicted proteins | sample 5365151 | NCBI WGS metagenome assembly RHMF01 (sample SAMN10266501, study PRJNA497801) | feces metagenome | isolation source: feces | host: Bos taurus | place: China: Prairie of Fairy Mountain | collected 2017-08-14 | reverse complement strand
GCCGGTATTACGGTTGTGCGTTTTAAGAGTGATATTTAAGAGGTAAGATGAGATACCGATTATCGGATATAGCCCGCTTGTGCGGAGGAGAGTTTTACGGCACGGATGTCGAGGTGTGTGAGGTTGTGGTAGATTCGCGTTCTCACGCCTTTGGCAGCGGTGCTATGTTTGTGGCGAAGAGTGGAACGACCTATGATGCCCACGACTTTGTCGGCGATATGCTCCATAGAGGGGTCAAGGCCTTTATGGTGGAGAGAGATGTCGATTTCTCGTCACACGAGGCGGTGGGCGTAGTCAGGGTGGAGAACTCGTTGGAGGCGTTGCAAAGACTCGCAGCGGCACATCGTGCATCGTTTGGCGGTAAGGTTGTCGGTATTACAGGCTCCTATGGCAAGACCATCGTCAAGGAGTGGGTGGCAAGTGTTCTGCCTGCGGATGTTAAGTTCTTCGCCTCGCCGATGAGCTATAACTCGCAGCTGGGAGTTGCTCTGTCGCTGTTGATGATGGATGGCGACGAGGAGCTGGCTCTCATCGAGGCGGGTATATCGGAAATGGGCGAGATGCAACGCCTCGAAGCGATGATTCGCCCCGATGTGGTGGTATTCACCTCGGTCGGAGAGGCTCATCAGCACAATTTTGAGAGCATAGAGGATAAGGTCGCCGAGAAACTTATTCTGGCACGCAATGCGAGGACCTTATTATATCATAGCAACTACCCCATAGTGGAGCAGATTGCAAGAAAAATCGCTTTGAGTTGCGACAGACGCGATGCTGCGGAGGATGATAAGTCGATTTCGGCTTACGATGCTACGGCTGTGAATATGGCTTTGGTAAAGAGCCTGTGCCGCGAACTGGGTTATGATTCGGCTGTGGCGGCTGCGGATGTTACAATGCGTATGGAGGTAAAGGAGGGTATAGGCCACTCGACAATAGTCTATGACTCATATAACTCCGATATAAACTCGCTGGCTTTGGCTATCGATACGTTGCGAAATGTGGCTCTTGGCGGCAAGACAACGGCTGTTATTGCCGATGTCGGTGGCAGCGGAATGAGTGATGCAGAGCTATACGAGAGAGTTGCTGCACTTGTCGCAGGTGCCAATATCGACGAGGTTATCGGCGTGGGAGAGAATATTTCGCGTTATAGCTCGCTGTTTGGATGTCGCAGTCGTTTTTATGATAACGAGGAGACTCTGATGCGAGAACTTAACCCGTCGGATGTGGCTTCACGTACGATATTGTTGAAGGGTAATCGCTGCGATACGTTGCGTCGTCTGTGTCATCGTCTGGAGAGTAAGAGCCATACAACGGTTTTGGAGGTTAATCTCGATGCGATGACGCACAATCTGAGCTATTTCCGTCGCTTCTTGCCGATGAATCATCGCGTGGTGGCGATGGTCAAGGCTCACTCCTACGGAGCAGGCGATGTGGAGGTTGCACAGCTGTTGCAGCGTCAGGGTGTGGCATATCTTGCAGTGGCATTTGCCGATGAGGGCGTGGTGCTACGAGAGAAGGGTATCACGATGCCTATTCTGGTGCTTAATGCCGATGCCGAGAGTTTTGACAAGATGGTGGCATATAACCTCGAACCCGAGATTTACAGCTTCCACTCGCTGGAGAATTTCAGCCGCAGTGTTGAGAGCTATGGCAAGAAGGAGTATCCGATTCATATCAAGTTAGATACGGGTATGCATCGTCTGGGCTTTGTTGAGGAGGAGCTGCCCCGACTTATCGAGTGGCTGACGGCCGACAAAAGTGTTAAAGTGGCCTCTGTTTTTGCTCATCTGTCGTGTGCCGATATGCCTTTGGAGGATGATTTCACACGCCGTCAGATAGCTCTGTTTGACAGGTTGAGTGGCGAGCTGCAGGCGGCATTGCCTTATACGATAATCCGCCATACAGCCAACTCGGCTGCTATCGAACGCTTCCCGGAGGCTCATTTCGATATGTGCCGTCTGGGCTTGGGTCTTTATGGTTACGGCTATTGCCATAACGACGAGTTGCAGCCTGTGGCTACGCTGAAAACACGCATTGTGCAGCTACGCAGCCGTAAGGCAGGTGAGGCTATCGGTTATGGTGGCAGCGAGGTGCTACATCGAGATAGTCTTATCGCAACCATTCCCATTGGCTACGCCGATGGTCTGGATCGTCATTTGAGCAATGGTCGCTGGGCGATGCTTGTGGGTGGTCGCAAGGCGGTGACCGTGGGGCGTATATGTATGGATAGTTGTATGATAGATGTTACAGATATAGAGGGTGTTGCCGAGGGTGATGAGGTGCGTGTCTTTTCGCCTGTGGCGGGCAACAGCCCCGAAGATATGGCAGCGGTGCTGGGAACTATTCCTTACGAGATTATCACTTCGGTTGCTGCCCGTGTTAAACGAATTTATGTGAGGGAGTAATGGCAAAGGGTGTTCTTTATATGATTCCGTGTCCTATTTCGGACGCTACCGATGTGTATGATGTTACGCCTGCGAGCAATCGTGCCATCATCGACTCGCTGGATTATTTTATTGTAGAGGATGTGAGGTCGGCTCGCCGCTTTCTGTCGAAGGCGGGTATCAGCCGCAAGATAGACGATTTGGAGTTCGTTGAGCTTAACGAGCATACACGCGAGGGCGTGGCTGTTGAGGCTATGGTGCGACCTATCGAGCAGGGGCGTTCGGCAGGTGTTATCTCGGAGGCGGGTGTGCCGGGTGTGGCAGACCCCGGAGCTCTGGTTGCCGCTGCGTGTCACCGCAGGGGTATTCGCGTGGTGCCGTTGGTCGGTCCTTCGTCTATCCTTATGTCGATAATGGCTTCGGGTCTTAATGGGCAGTCGTTTGCCTTCAATGGATATCTGCCGGTCAAGCCCCCCGAAAGAGCCAGGGCGATAAAGGCTCTTGAACGCCGGGCACAGACGGAGCATCAGTCGCAGATTTTTATTGAGGCTCCCTATCGCAATGTGAAGCTCGTGGAGCAGCTCCTATCGGTATGCTCACCTGCAACCCGTCTGACCATTGCGTGTGATATAACTTCGCCCGAAGAGATTATCCTGACACGCACCATAGAGCAGTGGCGTAAGGTGGCTATGCCCGATATTGCCAAGCGTCCTACCATATTTATAATGGGTTAGGCTTGGGCATATAATTTGTGCTACATATAGTATAAAGGAACGAAAAATAATTAGATATGACAAAAGAAAAGGTTAATAATCAGGAAGTTGATGAGAATGTAGGCTATCGCGAGGGCGATGTGAATCCCTCTTGCGAGGGCGAGTCGTGTGCCAATATGGCAGATGAGAATCTGGATGATGATGACATTGTGTCAGAGGATGACGCACCACAGGAGGCGGAGGCAGAGCCCTCAGCCGAGGAGGTGATAGCTATCTGGCGAGATAAATATATGCGTTTGCAGGCCGAGTTCGATAACTATCGCAAGCGTACGCTGCGTGAGAAGATGGATCTGGTGGCAAGTGGTGGTGCCGATGTTATAAAGAGTATGCTGACAGTCCTTGATGATATGCATCGTGCTGTGGCGGCATCGGACAAGAGTGACGATATCGCATCGTTGCGAGAGGGCGAGAAGCTCGTCTTGCAGAAGTTTGAGGAGGCTCTTCGCCAGAAGAATGTGACGGAGATTGAAGCTCTCGATAAGGAGTTCAACCCCGACTTCCACGAGGCGGTGGCACGATTTGCTGCGGGCGAGGAGAAGAAGGGTCTTATCATCGATGTTGTGCAGCGTGGCTATATGCTGGGCGATAAGGTGTTGCGATACGCAAAAGTTGTTGTTGGAGAGTAATATCCCGAACTAAAAAGTATTGACGATGTCAGAGAAACGAGATTATTATGAGGTGCTGGGCGTTCAGCGTAATGCCAATGCCGATGAGATAAAGAAGGCTTACCGAAAGGCAGCCATAAAGTATCACCCCGACAAGAATCCGGGCGATAAGGAGGCCGAGGAGAAGTTCAAGGAGGCTGCCGAGGCCTACGATGTGTTGTCAAACCCCGACAAGCGTGCCCGCTATGACCAGTTTGGTCACGCAGGAATGAGTGGTGCCGCAGGTGGCGGCTTTGGTGGCGGTTTTGGCGGTGGCTTCTCGATGGATGATATCTTCTCGCAGTTCGGAGATATCTTCGGAGGACACTTTGGCGGTTTTGGTGGTGGCTCACGCGGTGGCCGCCGAGTAAACCGAGGCTCGGATATCCGTGTCAAGGTTAAGCTCACGCTTGCCGAGATTGCAAACGGCACGACCAAGAAGCTGAAGGTAAACAAGACGGTCGCTTGTGATAAGTGTGGCGGTACGGGTGCGAAGGACTCGTCGTCATACTCTACCTGCTCGACCTGTAACGGCTCGGGATATGTCACCCGTGTCGAAAATACATTCTTCGGCCGTATGCAGACGCAGGGAGTGTGTCCTACGTGCGGTGGCGAGGGTAAGATTATCACTGCCAAGTGCGACAAGTGCGATGGCAATGGTACGCTGCGTGGCGAGGAGATAATCGAGGTTAAGATACCCGCCGGAGTGGGCGAAGGTATGGCCGTAACTGTATCGGGCAAGGGTAATGCGGCACAACGCGGTGGCGTGAATGGCGACCTGCTTGTGGTTATTGAGGAGGAGCGTAATCCCGATTTGGTGCGTGATGGTAATGACCTTATCCACAATCTTAATCTTACCGTTACAATGGCTATCCTCGGCGGTGAGGTTGAGGTGCCTACCATCGATGGCCGCGTGAAGATAAAGATTGCTCCGGGAACACACGCCGGCAAGGTGTTGCGTCTGCGTGGCAAGGGCCTTCCCGAGGTCAATGGCTATGGCCGAGGCGATATCCTCATTGTGGTTGATATCACCATTCCCGACTCACTCAACAGCGAGGAACGCAAGCTGTTGGAGAAGCTCTCGGAGATGACCCACTTCAGGAAGGCCGAGAGTGTTGAGAAACAGAATATTTTTGAAAGAATGAGAAACTTCTTTCGTTAAATCATAAAACCGAGAGTATATGGGATTCTTTTCACCTTACAAGCGTCACGCAAACCAGTTTTCATACACGCCACGCTACTACGACCCCGAGAAGGAGGCTCGTGAGCAGCGTCGTGCCGAGTTGCGTGGAGAACGTTCAGACGACACGGGCGAATACACCCCCGGCAAGTATATCCGCACACAGCGTGAAGCTCGTGAGCAGAGCCGTGCCAAGCGAAAGAGTAATGGTCTGGGAGGTAGTACGCGATTTATATCGCTGGTGGTAGTTATGTTGCTCGTCTTTATGTTTGTATATGTGCTGGTACCTCGCATAGGAGCTATATTTGATATGGCAACAACAGCACCCGCAGCTGTGGAGAAGACAACAGACGATTTTGATCCCTATGCTCCGCTGATTATCGTCCCCAACGATTATGTTGAGGGCGAGGAACTCGTTGATATAGAGTAAATAGACAAAGAAATAGACAAAGAATATTAACCACAACCCAAACCAATCTAACCCGACTATGGAAGAGAACAAGATACGCCTTCTGCCAGAGATTGTGGCCAATCAGATAGCAGCCGGTGAGGTTGTAGATAATCCGTCATCTGCCATCAAGGAGATGATGGAGAATGCTATTGATGCCGGGGCAACTTCCGTGACGGTCAATTTCCGTAATGGCGGTCTGGAACTTATTCAGGTTGTGGATAACGGATGTGGTATGTCGCCTATCGATGCCCGTATGGCATTTGACAGACACGCCACGAGTAAGATTCGCGACTTTGACGATGTCTATCGCTTGCAGACCTTTGGTTTCAGAGGCGAGGCTCTGGCCTCGATTGCCGCAGTGGCACAGGTGGAGTTGCGTACCCGCAAGGCCGAGGATGAGGTGGGTACGATTACGATTGTCAATGGTGGTGAGTTTATCTCGCAGACACCTACGATGTGCCCTGTGGGCTCGCAGTTTATGGTGCGAAACCTCTTCTATACAGCTCCGGCCCGTCGTAAGTTTGCCTCCGATAAGGCGAAGATGGTCACCGAGATTAAGAAGGTCTTCCGTCAGGTGGCACTCTGTAATCCGGAGATACGATGCGAGCTGATGTCGAACGATATGCCGATTATGACACTGCCTTCGGGCTCGTTGTCGGAACGCATTGTTGATGTTGTGGGCCGTCATATCAAGACCAACCTGCTGGAGGTGGCTGTTGATACCTCGCTGGTTAAGATTTCGGGCTATGTGGGTCGTCCTGCGGCTGCCAAGCAGAAGAATAATGAACAGTATCTCTTTGTCAATGGCCGATATTTCCGTTCGTCACAGATATATCGTGCCATAATGAAGGCCTACGAGAAGCTTATCCCCGAAAATAGCTCTCCGTCATACTTCCTCTATCTGGATGTCGAGACCGACCGTGTTGATGTCAATGTGTCGCCACATAAGACCGAGGTGAGGTTTGCCGATGCCGAGGATCTCTATCAGATTATAACTTCGGCTATCCGTAGCACGCTTGCCAAGAGTGGCAGTATCGGAATGATGGACTTTGACAATAAGGTGGCGATAGATATTCCCGTTTTGGGTGGCGGTGCGGCTGTATATCAGGAGCCAAAAACATCGTCGGGCAGGGCATATAACCCCTTTGAGGCGGGCTATGCCGATGGTGCTGCCGACCCCAATATGACGGTCGATATGTCGATGTACGATGTGCCATATATCGACGATGGCGGCAAGGCTGGCGAGCAGATAACATCTGCACCATCGTCAAGAGGTGCAGCCGTTAGCGGGTTGAAGGATGTGTCGTGGTCGCAGATGCCTTTCAATAATGAGTTTGCACTCGGTGCCGAGCCCGTTGACATGGAGGATGAGGAGCAATATGAGGAGTTTTCTTCAAACCTCATTATGGGCGAAGATGAAGAGAGTTCATTGGAGTTTGTACCCTCGTCAATTGGTTTGCAGCAGAGTTTTGAGGAGCCGTCGGCGTTGGAGTTCAGTGATGTCTATTCGCCCGGCAACGGATATGCTTTTGCAAAGAGTGGCGGCCGAATGATGGTCGTTGATTTGCGTCGTGCCAAAGAGAGAATACTCTATGACGGATATATCGCAGCGTTGAGCTGCGGTGCGGCATCATCACAGCAGTTGCTCTTCCCTGAGGAGCTGACCCTCTCGTTGAGTGACTATTCGCTGCTGGAGGAGTTTGCCGAGGAGTTCGCAGCTCTCGGATTTGACTTGCAATTGCAGGGCGAGGGTCGCGTGCAGGTGTGCGGCGTGCCTTCGAGCATTGTCGGTCAGAGTGCCGATTGCCTGTTGTATGAGTTGTTGCGTGAAGCCGAGCAGCGTGGCAATATGGCCGATAAGATGCGTGAGGATATGGCTCGCGTGATGGCTGTCAGCGGTAGCCGTAACATTAGCCATAACATCACCGGCGAGGCAGCTATGCAACTGTTGCAGCAGTTGAAAGAGTGTGAGAATTACAGTTTTACCCCTTCGGGCAAGGCTATTATGGCAGAGCTGACAGCAGAGGAGTTGAGAATGAAGTTAAGTTAGTTATTTTCGAAGACTATAAATACGATGAATGAGTATAGAACGACGACCCCTCCGGTGGTCAAGAATCTTATAATTGCCAATTGTGTGGCATTGCTTGCGGTGCAGTTGTTGCCGTGGGGCAACTCTATCATAGAGTATTTCGCACTTTTCAATGCTGAGAGTCCTCTCTTCCGCACCTATCAGGTTGTGACATATATGTTCCTGCACGGTGGTGTGGGACACCTTTTCTTCAATATGTTCGCCTTGTGGATGTTTGGCCGCACGTTGGAGTTTCGCATGGGCTCGCAGCGTTTCTTCACCTACTATATGGTGTGTGGTATAGGTGCAGCCCTGTTGCAGCTGGGTGTCAGCTATGCCGAGTATCATCACGCTTTGGTGGCGGTGGGGCAGACGGGAACAATGAAGATGTTGCTTACGCCCACCGTGGGTGCTTCGGGTGCAGTTTTTGGTCTGCTTTTAGCTTTTGGAGTGTTGTATCCCAATCAGGTGATAATGCTTATCTTCCCGCCCATAGCTCTCAAAGCCAAATGGTTTGTCTTGCTCTATGGTGTGGTGGAGTTGTTCTTCGGTATCTCCGGCTATCAGCAGGGTGTGGCTCACTTTGCCCATCTGGGCGGTATGCTGTGGGGTCTGGCCCTGCTCTGGTGGTGGCGTAAGCGAAATAAAATCTTTTTTTAATATTTCCCGATAGCTACTATGTCAGACTACTATAAAGGATTGTACGGCTCGCATAAAAAGGAGCATAAAAGCCCCTTCGCCGCATTGTTGGACGCGGTGGTGTTTGTCATAACGGTTGTTGTGGCGGTGCTTTTCGTCATCTCGCTATTTGTACCCGTTATCAATCCTCATTCGGCTGGTGTGCTCTCCACATTAGGCCTTATCGCACCCTTCATCTATGTCGCAATGTTCGTTCTGACTCTCTATTGGATACTGCGTTGGAGCTGGGTGGCTGTGCCGATGATTCTCTTGTCTGTCATCAGTCTGTTCAGCCTGTCGTTGTTCTATCGACCCGAGCTCAAACGCCATTACGACATAAAGTATCCGCGAGGAACGATCAAGGTTATGACCTATAACACCCGTAGCTTTATCAACGATAACGGCGAGAGGTGTCTGGACTCCATTGCCGAGCTTATCGACGAGGTGCGTCCCGATATTATCTGCTTTCAGGAGATGGGCTTTTCGGGTCTGGTGGACTCTATGTTGCAGCCTATGCGATATAAGCCGCTGCCAAAGAGCCTGTCACGCAAGGATTTGAGTCCGGCTCTGTATAGTCGTCATCCTGTTATCGCTGCCTATCGTATTGATACGATGAAGAATTTTGTGTGGGCCGATGTGGTTGTGAATAAAGATACGATAAGGGTCTTCAATAATCACCTGCATACCACAGCCATACGTCAGGAGGATGAGGAGTATATCGAAAATCACCAATATCTGGAGGAGGAGAATAATGTCGATAAGCTGGGTGGTATGGTAAGCCGTTTGAGCAAAAACAATAAACTGCGTTCCGTGCAGGCCGATACCATAGCCTCGATAATGGCACAGTCGCCATATCCTGTCATCGTGTGCGGTGATTTCAACGATATCCCCATATCATACACCTATCGTCGTATGAGCCGAAGGGCCGATGATGCCTTCCGTAAGGTGGGGCGTGGCTACTCTTCGACCTATCGCGGCTTCTTCGATATGTTGCGTATCGATTATGTGTTGCTCTCGGAGGAGTTCACGCCGCTTGGCTACGATGTCATCAACTCCTGGATATGGACCGACCGTGTGGTACGTGAGGATACCGTAAGAGTCAGAAAATATGGCGAAAACCTCACCCCGCGACTTGACGAGGGCGAGGAGGGACCTTATGCAGTGGATTATTCCGACCACTATCCCGTATTGGTGCATTTTTCAATCAATAGATAACCTTAAACTTTTGATATAATGATACTTGATACATTAAAGAATAAAGAGCAGTATGCCTCTTTGCACCCACGCTTCAAGGCGGTGTTTGACTATATTGACACGCACGATTTGGCATCTATGGAGCTGGGTCGCCACGATATTGATGGCGATAATATCTTCGTTATGGTGCAGGAGCTGGAACTGCGTCCCTATGAGCAGGCTCGCCTGGAGTTGCATCGTAAATATATCGATATACAGCTCGTTCTGCGAGGAAAAGAGGAGGTATTCGGATGGAGTGAGAAGAAGGATTGCCTGACGGCCGAGACCGAGTTTGACGAGGCGAAGGATATTCAGCTCTTTACCGATAAGCCGCAGTGCTTCTACACTGTTCGTGAGGGACAATTCTCGATTCTCTTCCCCGAGGATGGCCACGCACCTATGCTCGGCGAGGGTGTTGTGAAGAAGTGTATCTTCAAGATACTGTTGTAGAGCAGTCAGGATAAACCGATAAAACAAAAAACGCAACCGATTTAATCAGTTGCGTTTTTTTGTTGGTGCCCAGGACAAGACTCGAACTTGCACGAGCTAATGCTCACTACCCCCTCAAAGTAGCGTGTCTACCAATTTCACCACCTGGGCCT
>RHMF01001747.1_pt1 | contig 10012 bp, 11 predicted proteins | sample 5365151 | NCBI WGS metagenome assembly RHMF01 (sample SAMN10266501, study PRJNA497801) | feces metagenome | isolation source: feces | host: Bos taurus | place: China: Prairie of Fairy Mountain | collected 2017-08-14 | reverse complement strand
GCTGACGGAAGAATTGCTGAAATAAAGCGAGGCCTGTATAACTTACAGAAATATTTAAGGGAGGCATAAAGCCTCCCTTAAATATTTGGTGCGGATGACAGGACTTGATTTAATCATTGTTCGCCTCCGTCAAGCCGTCGGCGGCGGCGCTCATCCGCGCCGCATTTAATTGGCTCGAGTCCTGCGACTCTCATAGAAATATGCAAGGGAGGCATAAAGCCTCCCTTGCATATTTGGTACGGGTGTTCATAACGGGCTTGACTAAACGATTAACAGCATTCATAGAAAAATTCCCCTTGTGATATGTTGCAATTATCATATCACAAGGGTGGGTCTTTAGCCAATTACAGTTCATATAATTGGAATTTGTGAGCATTTAAACCTTACTTCATGCAGAATTTTGCCAACTCACAGTTTCTCTTGTAGTTTTCGTTTAGGTAGCTACAAATGGCTGCTTCATTCTTTTCCTGAGCCATTTTATGAGCCGCTATAAGCGGTTCATCTCTTGCCTCTTGTCGAGCTACCATCTTTGCATACTCATCCTGGGAAAAAGTTCGTTTCCAACTTGCTTGTGCATCAGCATGTTGCTTCAAGATTGCAGACATCGCCTGCTCGGCCTGTATCCATTCACCGGCAGCTAAATGTGCATCAAAGCGCAGACTATCGTTAATATAGGGATGTATTTCGTACATCGCCTTAGCTGCCAAGGACTGACTTGTCATATCATTCAGCCAAGGCAACACTTTTTCCACTAAGATATGTACTTGCTGTTCTGGAGTGAAGCAGTATTTCCAACGCTCTCCATCTTCATCCCACAGTTTCTGCATTGAGTCAACCGAAACGGGAAATCCATCATAGAAGAACTGCCCATTGTCAGTCTTTGTGAAACAATTTGGAAAAAGATAATAGTCCACAGAGTTAAGTCCTACAAACCTTGCAATACTTCCTCTGGGAATGCACCCACCGGAAGTGAACCACTCTGGGTATAATTCTCCATACATCGAAAAAATGCCAACATGCAAATCGTGAACCTGGTAAGCGCGTTGGCGCTGAAATTTAAGCACCTGTAAGATACCGTCACCCCATACTCGGAAGAAAGCAGAGCCGCGGCGCACAAACCCTGTCCCTTGCAGAGCATTTTTCAGTAAAGTGGTATGGTTTTTGATTAACATCCCTGCACGCTCTCCTTTCAAATTCAAGCTGGTCGTCCAATTCATTATATCACCGAAAAGTTCAAAAAATCAACCGCTTTGCTGCAGCAACCCAATACTTTTGGTTTGCCGAAAGTAATATTGGGTTATTGCCATTGGTATGCCCCTCCTTGAGCACGTATTCTAAGCAACCTTGTCCATAGGGTTAGCGAGCATCGGATTGCGACGGCGCAATCCTGCCAACCGAGAAAGAAAAATCGAGTGCCCACAACGGTCAAATCCGTTATGAACACTCGATATGGTGCGGATGACAGGACTCGAACCTGCACGCTCGCGCGTTGGAACCTAAATCCAATGAGTCTACCAATTCCACCACATCCGCATATGAACAGCCGAAGGTGTCCTTCGGCTGTTTTTTATTTTACAAGATTATTCCCAAGAAATCAAGGGGAATCAGTAAAAATTCTCTGTTGTGACAGCGCCCGTTTGCTGTGAATTTAGTCCAGACCTGCGATGTCACGCAGGACGGCGCGCGCGTCCCGTGCGTTGACAATGCCGTCGCTGTTGTAATCTGCAGCGGACAGCTCCAACTCTTCCTAGCTGACCAAGCCGGCAATATAGCGCAGGATCAGTCGGGCGTCCCGCGCGTTGACATTGCCATCGCCGTTGGCATCGCCGGGAAGCAGGGAAACATCAGCAGTCTGCGCCAGCGCAAAGATACCCAATTGGTCCACATACACACTGATGGTACCAGCGTCCTCTTGCACCGCAGCTTCCAACTGCTGCGCCTGTCCATCTTCGGAAATATAGTACAGCGCCATATGCGTCTTGTCGAAATCCGTGGGAATGTTAATGGTGATGCGCACCTGGCCGAGGGGCTGTGCGGTGGCAGTGAGGTCATAAACGATCAAATCTGCAATCTGCAGACCCAGCGCTTGGCGCACTGCTTCGATAACAGTTTCATCTTCGGTGTCCACAACGATCTCAGCATCTTCAGGGAAGCTTCCGTCCGCTGCTTCCAGCATAATGGACTCATCCTCGTAGAAAACGGTCAGCGGTGTGGTGATCCCCTCAAGATTTGGCAATTTCGGGATCTCCTCCCAGCTGTGGAACTGCACCCGGCCATTGACGATGGCTACCACATTGCGCAGATAATGCTCGATTGCAAAATATTCCTCGCCAATGCGGATGTAATCCACACCCTCTTCACCCTGGGGGACATCCTCCAGCAGAGAAACAAAGCGGGAATAAACGGTGTACAGACCGTCTTCTTTCGTGTAGCCCAGCACTTCGTACCAGCTGGGGTCGCCCATACCACCATAGGAGCTGAACAGATAGGTGTGGGTATCAGGCTGATAGTGCTGGAAATCGTCGATACCGGTGTCGTTTTCGTGATCCCAGAAGAAACTGGTGTATGCACGCATAGCATTGATATCCACCTTGGCAAAGAAATCCTGGGCGGCAGATTCAAAAATGTCGGCGGGAATCTCATAATAGGCGAAATAAGTATAGTCGCCCGCATCTATATTGCCTTTGCCGTAGGCATCCACACACAGGTATGTGCTGGTGTAATCCATCACGGTGCCGACGGGGAAAAACTCGTCCTCGAGTACATTCCAGTAGGTGCACCAGCGCAGCCGATTGATGGCGGCGTTAAACTGCCGGCAATAATTTTCTTCTGCGTGAACCGTATGTGGGAAAGCGAGGCTCAGCAGCAGGAACATAGAAAAAATAATACACAACAATCTTTTCATAGCGCACCTCCTCTAAAAATTTTGGACACACCAAGCAATTATATTATACTGTAGCGATGCTTGCTTGTCAATAGTGAGAAAGGGGCAGAAAAACCGCCGCCCGGTGAAGGGCGGCGGGATGCTGTTTTAGCGAACGTACTCAATAACCACGCGGCGATTGGGCTCGGTGCCGGTGGAGTGGGTGGTGACATTGTCCATATCCTGCAGGGCAGAGTGGATTACGTGACGCTCATAGGCGTTCATAGGCTCCAGAGTGGTGCGGCGGCGAGCCTTCAGCACCTGCTGGGCCTTCTTGCGGGCGTACTTGCGCAGGCTGTCTTCCCGCTTGGCGCGGTAATCCTCAGCATCCACATTGATGCGGATGTGGCCTTCCACATTGCGGCCAACGGAGTAGTTGCACAGATGCTGGATAGCGTCCAGGGTGTCGCCACGGCGGCCAATCAGGTAACCTAGATCATCACCCACCAGCTCAACGTGGTAAGTATTGTCATCTACCTTGGTTGCGTGGGGCACAGCAGCGGAGTCCATATGCTCCAGCAGACCCTTGACGAAGACCTCGATCTTCTGCTCGACGCTGCCGTCGAGGGCGGGGGTGTAGACCTTAGGCTCAGCAGGAGCCTTGGGAGTTTCTGCCTTGGGCTTGCGCTCGCGCTTGGGTTCTTCCTTTTTGGGCTGCTCCTTTTTAGGCTCAGCTTTCTTGGGCGCTTCCTTCTTAGGCTGGGTCTTGGGCTCCTCCTTCTTGGGGGCGGGGGCGGGAGCGGGATTGTTGACCTTGGTCTTGTTGGAACGGGAAGCGCTGCCCAGAGCGCTCTTAGGCTTTTCGGGAACGGGGGCGGGATCGGGGACCTCGTAGGTCACCTGCACCTTGGCAGGCTGTGCGCCGAAGCCCAGGAAACCGGCCTTTTCCTTCTGCAGAACCTGTACGGACACGCTGTCGCGGTCCAGCGCCAGCTGCTGCAGTGCAGCTTCAATGGCCAGGTCAATGGTCTTGCCGGTGGCAATGAGAGTTTTTTCCATTGTGATTATTCCTCCGTAGAATTGTAACGGTTGGGGTCGTAGGCGCGGCCCTTGCAGTAAGGCCGGTCAGTAATGCCGGACAGAGTCTGCTTTTCCACAGCCTCGTCCTCTTCCACGATGCCCTTCTTGGCGGCGTATTCCTTAGCGGCGGCAGCGCGGGCGGCCTCTTCTTCGGCACGCTGCTTCTGCTGCAGCTTCTTCTTGCTGGTGTTTTCGGTGATGCCATCAGGGTTGGCGGCACGGCGCTCGGCGCGGATGCGCTCACGCTCGGCCTCTTCCTTCTCCCGCTCCAGGGCGGCCTGCAGGCGCAGAGCGTCCTCGGCATCATAGACCTTGCGGTAGTGGTTGGTCATAAAGTGGTTTTCGATCATACTCACCACACCGCCAATGAACCAGTACAGGGACAGGGCGGCGGGCACGGTGAAGCCGATCCACAGGGACATCAGGGGCATCATCCACATCATCATCTTGGTCTGCTGGGCAGACTGAGAGTTCTGAGCGGCTTCCTTATCCTGGACGCCGTTCTCGTTGGTGATGACGGAGTTGTTGGAGCGCTGGCTCAGCCACATCTGCAGCACCTGGCTGCCGCCGGTGAGCAGGGGGATCAGGAAAGCACCGATGTGGTTCCAGTCCCACTTCCAGGCTGCACCGAAAATATTGAAGGTGGGAACCTGGCTCAGGTCGATGCCCAGGAAGCTGAAGTTCAGGCTTTCCAGGGTGCGGTCAGCAACCTGAATGCCGGCATCCTTGATAGCCTGGGCAAACTCGCCCAGGCGGGAAACGGCTACCATTTCGTCGTAGACGCTGTTGGAGCCAAAGTATTCGGGTCTGAGATTTTTGATCAGCTCGATGATGGCGTTGGCGGCCTCAGCGCTCTCGTGGAGCATATACTGGATGGGCATACGCACAACGTTGTACAGGGGCAGCATAATCAGCAGGGGAACAAAGCTCCACAGGCAGCCACCGCAGCCCATAGAAGCGCCCTCTTCCTTCTGCAGCTGCTGAATGGCTTCATTCTGCTTCTGCTGGTCGTTGGGATACTTCTTCTTGATGGCATCGATCTTGGGCTGCAGGCGGGACATCTTCATCATGCTCTTCTTGCTCTTGGCATTGACGGGGATCAGCACCAGGCGAACGATGATGGCGAACAGGATCAGCGCAACACCATAGTTGGTGGTCAGCTGATACAGGAAATCCAGCACATAGCCGAAGGGAATGCGGATAATGTCGGAAATGTTAAATGCGAGGAACATGTACTTGCCTCCTTCGTATGGGCGAAAAATCAGGGCACCGGATCGTAATAATCGTGTTTGGAGAAGGGATGGCAGCGCAGCAGCCGTTTTAAGGTGAGCCAGCCGCCCTTCAGTGCCCCGTATTTATTGATTGCTTCGTAAGCATAGCGCGAGCAGGTGGGATAGTATCTGCATCGCGGCGGGGATAAGGGGGATATGTGCTTCTGATAGAAGCGGATCAAAGCAAGAAACAGCCTTTTCATAGTGCTGTCCCCTGGGATTCGTCGCAAAGGATGCCCATTTTTGCTGCCAATTGCAGATAAGCGGCAGTGAGCTTTGCGAAGTCCGCATCAATGGACCGAGTCCTGGCAACCACAACAATATCCCAGCCGGGCTGGAATTTGTCTTCGTTCAAGCGATAGATTTCCCGAAAACGGCGGCGCACGCGGTTGCGTACGTGGGCCTTACCCAACTTTTTGCTGACGGTGATGCCTACCCGATTGCTTTGGGTGCGGTTTCGCCGTGCATACAGCACAAGGTAGCTGTTGGCCTGTCCCTGGCTGTTGTAAAGCCGCCGGAAAATGTGATTGAGCTTTAACGATGCGGAAAATTTCATAGTCATTCTCCTTATTTCGGCAACGCACTAGAAATATAAGCGATGCCCTCAGGTATGGTCGAAAAAAGGATTTGCCGATGACGCGGTGAGAGATTTTGGCACAGATCAAGGTTTCGGGCCGCAGGAATACTTTGTGTATTTCAAGGCCTGAATAACGCAGAGCTGGGACAAAAGATCCACAACGGCGCGGCAAGCATTTTTGAGAACATACCCAAATAAAAAAGGGGGCGGGGCGACAACTCGCCCCGCACAGTCTCCCGTTTGCCTGGAACGCTGCATTTTGCGCAGCACTACGATCAGGCGGACAGAACCTTGCGGCCCTTGGCGCGACGGCGGGCCAGAACCTTGCGGCCGTTAGCGGTAGCCATTCTCTGACGGAAACCGTGGACCTTGGAACGATGGCGCTTGGTGGGCTGATAGGTACGCTTCATTTACTACACCTCCTGTCATTGTATACATTATGCACATCGGCCTGAAAAAGGCCGTAGCAAGCGACTATAGATAGTCATACTAGGGTATTATAACCGAAAAAATCCACAAGGTCAATATCAATTTCCGAAAAATTCCGGATTTTCGGAAGAATTTGTGTTCTTTTTCACACTTTCGATGCCCTCTAAACAACGGATTTTGGTGCTATAGGGCTCAGAAACAGCAATGATATTGCCATTGCGAGAGCAAAGGCGGAAACGGTAAGCGCCTGCCTTGTCCTGATAGAGGACAAATTTGGGATTGGCAGGCATGCTGAGCTGGGGTTCTGTTCGATCTTCCAGCCCAGCGACAGGGGCGCTACGGTCAACACTTGCAGCACCCTTGCGACAGGCCGCTGCGGTTTTGTAGACTTCACTGGTGGCGATGGTCTCGCCGTTGGCGGCTTTTAAGTCGAATTTGAAGCCGGTGGCTACCCGACGAATCAGATATTTTCCCATTGTGCAACCTCCGCCCGGCAGACGATGGCCGGTGCGTGACCCAAGTCGATCGTGGCTTCTTGGTGGGAGAAAATGACCAAAAGATCCCCGGCGGCCATCGAATGTTGTCTTTCCAGATGGAAGACGCTGTCTGCTGTAGCGTAAAAGCAATTAAAGCCGGGCAAAATAGCGGTTTCGCCCCGACAGACCGACATTTTACCTGCGGTGCCTTTTAGCATCAGGTTAAAATCTGTGGCCTTGCCTGCGCAGTGGGTGGCGATCTCACCGGAAAAGCAGTAGGGATCATCCAGCGATTCCATTTTTACTGGGGCGCAGCTGGGGTGCGTCAAGGTAAACCCGCCCTGTAAGGGGGTGATCCAGCGTTGCACGCCGGGAAGGGTGGTAAAGTCACTTTCTGCCAGATCCACTGATGCGGAACTGACCCGGAAGGAAAACGCACGGGTGGCGTAATTTGCGTCCTGGGGCCAAATAAACAGCTCGGTAGTGGTGCCGCCAGACCAGGTGCTGGTTTTGTAATCCTTGTTGGTCAAATGCAGGATGCGCATAGGTTTTCCTCCGTTTAAAATTTTCTTTTATCGCACTGTTGCGGCGAAGCCGCCATAGCTTCTCCCCGGGAGAAGGTACGCGCCTGCGGCGCTAAAGAGAGCGATAAATCCCAATTTACTGTTGCAGTATGGTGGTGATTTCTTTGCCGATGGGGCAATTTTCTTTATAGGGGCAATTTTCATATTCGCAATCCGCTTCGCCGTCTTCTACCAGGACGATGCGGCTTTTGTCGATGCAGCGGCAGTAGCCGGTAATAAACTTTTCCATATTAGTCCTCTACGATACAGAAGCCTCGGGGGCCTACGGTCAGCCAGTCCGGCGCTACCACCTGCAGGTTGTAGCCCAGCAGGAGCTTGCCGGCGGGGATCTCCCAGGCATCGGCGCTGCGGTTGCAGTAGACGCGCAGGGTCTTGCCTTCGTAGCTGCGGGTGAAGCCCAGGTGCTTGTCACCGGCCTGGAAGAACTGGATGTCGCCTAAGCGCAGGGCGGGGTTTTCTTTTTTCAGCTGGCCCAGGCGACGGTAATGCTGCACCAGCTCCCGATCCTCGTGACCCCAGGGATAGGTGCGGCGGTTGAACGGATCCTTGTGGCCCTCCATCAGCGCCTCATCGCCGTAGTACAGGCTGGGGCTGCCGGGCAGGGTGTACTGCAGGAAGGAGGCAGCCAGTAGTCGCTCCCGTGCCACATCCAACTGATTTCGGGACAGTTTGCGGCCTGCCTGCTGTTCCCGGGGCCCCTCAAAATCGTCTACCAATGCGGTTAGAATCCGCACGGTATCGTGGGTGCCCAACAGATTCATATTGCAGTTTACTACCTGGGGCGGATAGTTTTCTGCGATGCTCAGCACGGCATCTTTCAACTCCGCACCCGGATCCCAGCCGCGGATGAAACGGATGATGGCATTGCGGAAGGGATAATTCATAACGCTGTCCAGCTCAGCATCCACAAAATAGCGGCGGCGTACGCCGTAGGCGGACTTGTTGGAGGCATCCTCCCACACTTCGCCGATCAGCAGAGCATCGGGGCGGATTTCCCGGATCCGCTTTTTCAGCAAGGACACGAATTCATCGGGCAGTTCATCTACCACATCCAGGCGGAAACCGTCGCAACCGGCCTTCAGCCAGTGGGCGACTACGCTGTCTTCGTCGGAGATGACATATTTGATGAAGTCGGGATGCATTTTGTTGATGGTGGGCAGGGTATCGAAACCCCACCAGCTGGTGTAGCTATTTGGCCAGGATTTGAAATCGTACCAGCCGTAGTAGGGGGATTTCTGAGACTGATAGGCGCCCAGGCCGGCAAAATGACCCTGACGGTTAAAATACAGGCTATCGGAGCCGGTGTGGGAATACACACCGTCCAAAATCACCTTGATGCCCCGTGCGTGGGCTGCTTCGCACAGCTCAGTGAAATCTTCCTCAGTGCCCAGCATAGGGTCGGGGGTCTTGTAGTCGCCGGTGTCGTAGCGGTGGGAAGAAAAACTCTTGGAAATGGGGTTCAGGTAGATGATGGTGGTGCCAAGGGAGGCAATGTAGTCCATCTTTTCTGTGATACCCTTGAAATTGCCACCATAGAAATCATTGTTCAGCACCAAACCCTCTTTGGTGGGCCGCCAATCCACTTCGTCAAACCAGTTGTGGTGAACGGTGTAAGGCTCCAGCTTGCCGGAAAGATCGCAGCGGCCGGCTTTATGGAAGCGGTCGGGGAAAATTTGGTAAATCACGGCGCCCTTGGCCCAATCCGGGGTGGTGAAATCTGCAGGGATGCAGCTGATCTGCCACAGGGAGCCTGCCTCCATATTGGTATCGTTGCCATATTTGAACAGGCGGAAAGAGCCGGTGCGGGTAATGACGCGGAAATAATAGAAATGCAGACCCGGCGCATCAAAGGCGAAGCTGCCTTTGAAAATTTCGTAGGCACCGATCTTTTTTGCAAATTCCATAGGGACGGTCCGCAAATGTGAGCCGTCCTCATTTTGAAGGACACATTCCACCGATTTTGCCTGCACCGTGTGAGGAACATGAATGTTCAGTGTGCATTCTTCCCCGGGCACCAGGGTGCCAAAAGGCGACTTAAATTGGGTCTGCTTGCTGTCATATAAAATACGCATGAAATGACTCCTGTCCTTCAAAATCTCGTGTATTGTTCCCTTATAATTTACCACAGGTGGACATTTTTTGCAAGAGAAAAGCCGGAGCAGTTACCTGCTCCGGCTAAAAAGTTATGCATTTACCACTTGAGCATCCGCTCGAACAGCTCCATATAGCGTCCGGCAGGCACATTCCAGCTGAAGTCCTGGGTCATTTCGGTGTACTGCAGGGCCTCGAAGCCTTCCCGGTTGTCCCGGTACAGGTGAATGGCTCTCTTGACAGCAGCCAGGAAATCGTCGGCATTGTAGCTCTGGAAGGTGAAGCCCAGGCCACCCTGGCCGTTTTCGTCACAGCCGGGAACGGTGTCCTTCAGGCCGCCGGTGGCGTGGACCACAGGCACAGTGCCGTAGCGCATAGCGTTCATCTGGCTCAGGCCACAGGGCTCGCTCTTGGAGGGCATCAGGTAGATGTCGCCGCCGGCGTAGATGCGGGAAGCCAGCGCCAGATTGAAGGTGATCTTGGCAGCAACCCGGTCAGGATATTCCTGAGCCAGCTGGCTGAAGAAGCCTTCAAACTGCTTTTCGCCGGTGCCCAGGATCAGCAGCTGGCAATCTTCCTCCCACAGCAGCTGGCGGGCGCAGTAGCACAGCAGATCCAGGCCCTTGTGGCCGGCCAGGCGG
>RHMF01001998.1_pt1 | contig 10017 bp, 8 predicted proteins | sample 5365151 | NCBI WGS metagenome assembly RHMF01 (sample SAMN10266501, study PRJNA497801) | feces metagenome | isolation source: feces | host: Bos taurus | place: China: Prairie of Fairy Mountain | collected 2017-08-14 | reverse complement strand
TGAGATAGTAAAAGTCATAAGAAACGGAAAGACAATAGAGATTCCAAAGAAAGAGGTTGTTGTAGGCGATGTTGTGAAATTGGCAAGTGGCGATGAAGTTCCTGCAGATGCAGAATTGTTAGAGAGTGTTTCTTTAAAGATAGATGAGTCGAGCCTTACGGGAGAGCCTATTTGTGAAAAAACCACTGTTGAAGCAGAGTTTGATAAAGAGGCAACCTTTGCATCTAATCATGTTATGAAAGGTACAAAGGTAATGGAAGGACATGGTATTTGTAAGGTGTTTGCAGTTGGAGATAATACAGAGAATGGTAAGGTCTTTACTGCTGCACAAATTGACTCAAGTGTTCGTACTCCTTTGAATGAACAATTAGATAAACTAGGAGGATTAGTATCTAAATTAGGATATGCAATAGCGGGATTGATTGTAGTAGGAAGAATGTTGATTTATTTCACAAGTGGAGAGCCTTTTGTTTTAATGAACTTCCTTTCATATTTGTTGCAAACATTTATGATAGCAGTTACATTAATCGTAGTTTCTGTTCCAGAGGGCTGAGGGCTTGCCTATGGCTGTTACTTTGGCTTTAGCATATAGCATGCAAAAGATGTTAAAGACTAATAACCTTGTTCGTAAGATGCACGCTTGCGAAACAATGGGTGCAACCTCTGTTATTTGTACTGATAAAACAGGAACACTTACTCAAAATCAAATGACTGTTTATCAAACAAAGTTCTTTTCATTAGAAAATCAAGAATTTGGAGAAGATGAATATTCATCACTTATAAAAGAAGGTGTAGCTGTTAATACAACTGCTTCATTAGATACAAGTGATGAAAAACCAAAAGTAATAGGAAACCCTACTGAAGGAGCTTTATTACTATGGTTAAGAAGCAAAGGAATAGATTACTCTCCATTAAAGAGAAGCGTTGATGTAAAGGGAGAAATACCTTTCTCTACAGAAAGAAAGTTTATGGCTACTTTGGTCTATTCTCCATTGATTAAAAAGAATGTTCTTTATGTTAAAGGAGCTCCTGAAATAGTACATTCTATGTGTTGCAAGACATGTGGTAATGTAAGCAAAGAAGAGCTTGATGAAATACTTTTAGCTTATCAATCAAAAGCAATGCGTACTCTTGGCTTTGCTTATCAAATAGTAGAAGAAGGTCAGCAAGTAATAGAAGGAGATAAGTTAATTGCAAAAGGTTTAGAGTTTTTAGGCGTTGTTGCAATATCAGACCCTGTTAGAAAAGAGGTTCCACAAGCAATTAGAGATTGTATTTCAGCAGGTATTAATGTGACAATAGTAACAGGAGATACAACAGGAACTGCTAAAGAAATAGGACGACAAGTTGGTTTATGGACAGAAAACGATGGCGATAAGAATATAATAACAGGACCAGAGTTTGCAGCCTTGAGCGATGAGGAATTAAAAGAACGTATATTAGACTTCAAGATTATTTCTCGTGCAAGACCTATGGATAAGAAACGCTTGGTTGAAACCTTACAAGAAAAAGGACAAGTCGTTGCCGTTACAGGAGATGGAACGAATGACGCTCCGGCATTGAAAGCTGCACACGTTGGATTATCAATGGGAGATGGAACATCGGTTGCAAAAGAAGCAAGTGATATTACAATTATAGATAGTTCTTTCGCCTCAATAGGAAGAGCAGTTATGTGGGGACGTTCTTTGTATCAAAACATTCAAAGATTTATTCTTTTCCAAATGACAGTCAATGTGGCTGCTTGTTTAATCGTATTAGCAGGTGCTTTCATGGGACAAGAATCTCCTCTTACAGTTACTCAAATGCTTTGGGTAAATCTTATAATGGATACTTTTGCTGCTATGGCTTTAGCCTCGCTTCCTCCAACCGAAAGAGTAATGAAGGATAAACCAAGAAATAGAAAAGACTTTATCATTAATAGATTTATGGGAATTGCAATCATAGGAACGGGAATATTATTCTTTGCTTTCTTATTAGTATTGCTTTATATTTTCCAACATGTTGACGTATATAGTTTCTCTGAATTATTCTCTGCTAAATTAGGCGCTTATCAAGGATTGAACCCTTACGAAGAAAGTATGTTCTTTACTATATTCGTAATGTTACAATTCTGGAATATGTTTAACGCTCGTGCTTACAAAACAGGACGTTCAGCTTTCAACTTTAAAGATTGCGAAAGCTTTGGACTAATAGCTTTAATCATAGTTGTAGGACAAGTATTAATTGTAAGCTTTGGAGGACAAATGTTTAATGTTGTTCCTTTGAAAGCAATAGATTGGTTAATTCTTATAGGAGGAACATCTATTGTGCTTTGGATAGGAGAGATATTTAGATTGATAAAAAGAATAAAAAAAGCTTAATAAATGTATTCTCGTACGGAATTATTATTAGGTGCAGATGCAATAGAAAAACTTAAAAATACATCTGTCTTAGTTGTAGGATTGGGTGGAGTAGGGGCTTATGCTGCTGAAATGTTGTGCAGAGCAGGAGTAGGTAAACTTACTTTAGTTGATGGTGATGTTGTAAGTGAAAGCAACAAAAATAGACAACTATTAGCCCTTTGCTCAACAATGGGAAGAAATAAGACAGATGTGTTGAAAGAACGCTTGCTAGATATTAATCCTAATGCTGAAATAATAACTCATGCGGAGTTTTTAAGAGATGAAAGCATGATAAATCTATTGCAAAATAATAAATTTGATTATGTAGTTGATGCAATAGATACGCTTTCTCCAAAGGTCTTTCTTTCTGCATGGAGCGTACATTTTGGAATACCTATTGTTAGCTCTATGGGAAGTGGTGGTAAGTTAGATGTAAGCAAAATTCAAGTTGCCGATATTTCACAAACCTATAACTGTCCTTTAGCAAGAATGATGAGAAAACGTTTGCATAAATTAGGAATATATGATTCGGTAGCAGTGGTTTTCTCCGCAGAAGAAACTCCAAAAGAATCCGTTATAGAGCAAAGAAGTGAAAACAAACTCTCAAATGTAGGTACTATATCTTATATGCCAGCTATTTTTGGTTGTACTGTGGCAAGTGTTGTAATAAGAGAATTGATAGGTGTGAGCGCATATAAGAAGGTAAAGGACAAGAGATATTATGAAAACAAAAGGGAGTCTGTTGTAGATATGTTTAAGTATTACGAAGAACAAAAGAAAAGCTTATGCAAGGAATGATAGAAGTATTTTGTAGAAATACAGATAGACGATTTTTAGTGCCTTGTGGTGCAGATTTAAAAGAGGTGTTGAGATTTGCACAAGTAGAAAATCAAGATGCTATATTAGGTGCCTTGGTAAACAACAAGGTGCAAAGTATGAATTATAAGGTTTATACTCCAAGAGAGATAGAGTTTTTTGATTATAAAACCTCTTTTGGACGTAGAATGTATGCTATATCTTTGATGTTTTTGCTTTATAAGGCAAGTAAAGACTTATATCCTCAATATGAAATATCTATTCAACATTCTATGAATGACGGATATTATGTTGAATTTGAGAATGCAGATGTAGAGGTTGCAAGTCTATTAGATAGTTTACGCAATAAAATGCGTGAATTGGTAAGTGCCGACATTAAATTTGAAAGAGAATTGATTCCTACTCAACAAGCAGTAGATTTGTTTAAGAAAGTAGGAATGAATGAAAAGGCAGAATTGCTTTCGGGTAGCAAAAGAATATATGCAAATGTAGATGTATTGGATGGAACTGTAAATTCATTCTTTTCGGAATTAGTGCCATCTACAGCATACTTGCAAAGCTTTGATTTATATGCCTACAACAAAGGTTTTATATTACAATTACCTACAAAAAACAAAAGAGAATCTAATAAACTCTTTTCGGTGTTTCAAGAACATAAACAATGGTTGAAAATTCTTAATACACCATTTGTTGCAGACTTGAATAAGGTTGTTTCTTATCAAAAAGAAAATGAATTAATTCAAGTTTCGGAAGCTTTGCACGAGAAGAAATATGCACAAATAGCAGACGAAATTAATAAAAGAGAAGAAAGAGTAATGATGGTTTTATTAGCTGGACCATCGTCTTCGGGAAAAACAACTTCTTGTAGAAGAATCTCTACTCAACTTTCTGTTTTAGGCTATGACCCAATTCAAATCTCTTTGGACGATTATTTTGTAAATAGAGAGTTTACTCCAAGAGATGAAAAGGGAGAATATGATTTTGAGTGCTTTGAAGCATTAGATACTCAATTCTTTGTTCGTCAAATGCAAGAACTTATAGCAGGAAAAGAAATTAATCTTCCTCGCTTTAACTTTATTACAGGACAAAGAGAAACTACTACTCAAAATCTTAGAATGAAAGAAAACTCTATTCTTATAATAGAAGGCATACACGCTCTTAATCCAAAGCTAACAGAAGAAATAGACGATAAATATAAATATAAAGTATTTGTTTCTGCTCTTACACAAGTTGCATTAGATAAGCATAATCTAATATCTACCTCTGATAATAGATTAATTAGAAGAATAGTAAGAGATAATAATTATAGAGGTTATTCGGCAGAAGATACTATAATGAGATGGGATAGTGTTCGCTCGGGAGAAGAGAAACATATATTCCCTTATCAAGAAAATGCAGATATTATTTTCAACTCCTCTCTTTTGTATGAAATAGGACTTTTGAAACCTATAGTAGAGCTTTTGCTTATGGAAGTAGGACAAAACTCTCCTGCATACGCAGAAGCAAAGAGATTGCAAGCATTTTTAGCAAACTTTAAATCAATACATTCAAACTTTATTCCTCCAACCTCAATAATGAGAGAATTTTTGGGTGGAAGTAGCTTTAAATATTAAGTAAAAAAAAGAGAAATAAACAAGCTAAAATATTGTTTTATAGAGTGTTAATTATTTGTGTTGAAAAAAAACTACTTAAAAAAATAAAAAATAAAGTGTGTTTACAAAAAAAAGTAGTAATTTAGCACCGTGAATTGTTTAAAAAAAATTATAAATAAAACATCAATAACAAGATGGAAGTAAAAAAATCAGACAAAGCGAACTTGGAGAAAACCAAAGGTTTATTCCTTCAACTTGGTTTGGTTATAGCTTTAGGCATTTGCATACTTGCATTTGAATGGAAAAGCTATGATAAAGAAGTAGAGGAAGTTCAAATTACCCAAGTTGTTCAAGAAGTTGAAGAAATGGTAATTCAAACTAAGGCAGAGGAACCACCTCCACCACCAGAAGAACCTCCTCAAGCAGAAACTACAGAATTTGAAATCGTAGATGACGACCAAGAATTGGAAAACGAGTTCAATATAGAATCTTTTGAAAACACAACAAACGCAGATGTGTTTATTCCAAAAGTTGAAATACTTGAAGAAGAAGAGGAAGAAGAAGAAACAACAATCTTTACAGTTGTAGAAGAGTCTGCAATGTTCCCTGGAGGACAAGGAGAGTTGATGAAATATCTTGCTCAAAACATCAAATATCCTCAACAAGCAAGAGAAACTGGTACACAAGGATTGGTATATGTAACATTCGTTGTTGAAAAAGACGGTTCTCTAACAGACATTAAAGTATTGAGAGATATAGGTTCTGGTTGTGGAGAAGAAGCTATCAGGGTTGTTAAATCAATGCCTAAATGGTCTGCTGCAAAACAAAGAGGAAAAGCAGTTAGAATGCAATTTAACTTACCTGTTAAGTTTACTTTGGCAGGATAATACATAAGTTGAAATTTTCAAGAAATAAACTTAAGAGACAGATTGTTTAACAATCCGTCTCTTTTTTTAGTTAAGAAGATAATGATTACTGTAAATAATATATCAATACATTTTTCGGGAACTTATTTGTTTGATAATGTAAGCTTTGTTGTATCGGATAGAGATAGAATAGGCTTGGTTGGTAAGAATGGAGCAGGTAAATCTACGCTTTTAAAGATAATTGCAGGTCAGCAAGAGTGTGAAAAAGGAAATATTGTTTTGTCTAAATATCAAACAATAGGCTATCTTCCTCAAGAAATGATACCAAGCTCTACTATGAGCGTATTAGACGAAGCTCTTACGGCGTTTAAGGAAGTTAATTCAATAAATGAAGAAATTGAATCTTTGAATAAAAAAATTGAATCTTCGAATGATTATCTCTCTAAAGAATATGAAATTCTTCTTCAAAAACATTCAGAATTAACAGAGCGTTTAAACGTTATGGGAGCTAATAATATGCAATCCCAAACCGAAAAAGTATTACTTGGATTAGGCTTTACTCATAGCGATTTCTCAAGAAAGATGAATGAATTTAGTTCAGGTTGGCAAATGAGAGTAGAACTTGCAAAGATTCTTCTTCAAGCCCCTAATACAATTCTTCTTGACGAGCCTACAAACCACCTTGATATAGAATCAATCCAATGGTTAGAAAACTTCCTTTCAAACTATTATGGAGCAGTAATATTAGTTTCTCACGATAAGGCTTTTCTTGATAATGTTTGCAAAAGAACAATAGAAATAAACTGTGCAAAGGTTTATGATTATAAAGTCTCTTATAGCAAATATGTAGAGCTTTTAGTAGAAAGACAACAACAAGAAATCTCACAACTCAACAATCAACAAAAACAAATAGCGGAGATTGAAAAATTCATAGAACGTTTTCGTTACAAGGCAACAAAAAGCAAACAAGTTCAATCTCGCATAAAGATGTTAGATAAAATGGAAAGGGTAGAGGTTACGCAAACCGATACTTCTAACATTCATTTTAAATTCCCTCCAGCTCCACATTCAGGAAAAATAGTTGTAGAACTTAATAACCTAAACAAAAGCTATGGCGAAAAGCTTGTTTTGAAAGATGTAAACCTTTTGATTGAAAAGGGAGAAAAAGTAGCCTTTGTAGGAAAGAATGGAGAAGGAAAATCAACACTTTCAAAAATCATAGTAGGAGAAATAACAGACCAAACAGGAGAATGCAAAATAGGACATCAAGTAAAGATAGGGTATTTTGCACAAAACCAAGCTGCTCTCTTAGACCCTAATAAAACAGTCTTTGAAACCATAGATGACATTGCAGAAGGAGAGATTAGAACTAAGATACGCACAATACTTGGTAGCTTCCTTTTTGATGAAGAAGCAATAGAAAAGAAAGTAAAAGTGCTTTCGGGAGGAGAGAAAACACGTCTTGCACTTGCAAAACTAATACTTACTCCTGTAAATCTATTGATTCTTGACGAGCCTACAAACCATCTTGATATGGTCTCAAAAGATATTCTAAAAATGGCATTGATGCAATACGATGGAACTCTTATTGTTGTTTCTCACGATAGAGATTTTCTTCAAGGATTGACAGATACACTTTATGAATTCTCTCATCATCATATCAATATCTTTAAAGGAGATATATTTGAGTTCTTAGAAAGCAAAAGATTAAAAGACTTAAAAGACTTAGAAACTCCAACGGAAAAGAAAACCACTGTTGTAAACGAAGTAATATCTCAAAACAAGATAGACTATCAAAATCAAAAAGAAAACCAAAAAGAGATAAGAAAAATAAAGAATCAAATCTTAAAAATAGAAGAAGAAATAGAAACAATAGAAAAAGAGATTGCACAAGCAGAAGAAGCCTTGCAAAATCAAAGTGATATAAGTGGAGATTTCTTTGTTAAGTATGAAAACAACAAACAATTACTTAATGAAAAAATGCAAAAATGGGAAGAATTGCAGATAATGTTAGATTAGCATATCCTATTGTATTATCAGGTTTAGGCTTAAGCATTGTACAGTTTTTTGACACCCTAATGGTAGGGCAAGTCAATAAAGACTCCTTAGCAGGTGTTGCTTTTGCTTCAGCTATAATAATAGTTTTCTTAGTTTGTGGACAAGGCATAGGAATGGCTCAAACTCCTTTAGTAGGGCAGTCCTTTGCAAGAGGAGAAACCAAAAGAGTAGCAATAATCTTTCAAAACGCCCTTTTACAAAACATTATAATAGGAGTGATTATAGTTGCAATATTGTTGTGTTTATTACCCTTATTGCCTTATTTTGGACAAGATGCAAAGGTAATAGAATATGCAAGGCCTTATTTTATTGCAACAGCCTTATCGCTCTTACCAGCACAAATCTTTCTTGGCTTTCGTCACTTTATGGAAGGGGTAGGTAATACCAAAGTAACAATGGTAATAATCATATCTGCAAACATATTAAACATAATACTAAACTATATCTTCATCTTTGGTAAATTAGGTTGCCCACAAATGGGAGCTTTCGGAGCAGGACTTTCAACACTTATCGCAAGAACACTTATGCCTATTGCTTACTTGATATTCATTCTTTCAAACAAAAAATACAGACGCTATACCTATTTCTTTAAAAGAGAAAACCTAAAACTCCACATGCAAAAAAATATCTTAAGATTAGGAGCACCTATGGCAGTACAACAAACCTTAGAATGCGTTTCCTTTTCCATGATAACAATAATGATGGGTTGGTTTTCTGCAGTAGTATTAGCAGCATATCAAATAGCACTTACCTTCTTTACAATGACCTTTCAAATGGCTTGTGGTGTAGCAAGCGCAACCACCATATTAGTATCACACTCCTACGGACGCAAAGACTATAAAGCAGTAGGAGAATATGCCAAAACAGGAGTAATGCTAAGTGCTATCACAATGGGAGTATTTGGTATTTTATTTATAACAATACCCGATTACATAACTTCAATGTTTACCTCTGACAAAGAAGTCATTGCACAAGCAGCACCATTGTTTTTGATAGCGGGAATCTTTCAAGTAATAGACGGAACACAAACCACACTCCTAGGAGCCTTAAGAGGATTAAACGATGTAAACAAGCCAATGAAATATTCCCTATTAAGCTACACCCTAATAGCACTTCCACTTGCTTATATCTTAGGCTTTATATTTGATTTAGGACCATGTGGAACCTTTTCAGGAATAGCAATAGGCTTATTAGTAGCAGCAATTCTTTACAAAAAAAGACTAAGAACTATAATCAAAAGGAAAAAAAATACTATCTTTGCCAATTAAAATAAAGGTGTAATATGAACGTAGTAAAAATATCAAAAATATTAGATGTTTTCACAACTATTGCAATAGTAGGAGTATTGTTATATCATTTTCTTATTAAGTTTGAGAAAGTGGAATACTTGATATTAGCAGTCTTGGCAGTAGCAATAGTAAAGATGATAGCCTCAATGCTAAAATCCAACTATTACGAAAAACACTACAAACAATTAGAAGAAGACAACGAATTCTTACAAAGAAGAATAGATGAATTAATAAGAGAAAAAGAAAATAAATAATAAAAAAAATAGATTAGTAATATGGCAACAACAGCAGACATTAAAAACGGATTGTGTATAGAAATGAACAACGACTTATTCACAGTTGTAGAATTCTTACACGTTAAACCAGGAAAAGGAGCAGCATTCGTAAGAACAAAACTTAAAAGCTTTAAAACAGGAAGAACCCTAGAACACACATTCCCTTCAGGAACAAAAATTGACACATGTAGAGTAGAACGTCGTCCTTACACATTCTTATATAAAGATGATACAGGATACAACTTCATGCACGCAGAAACATACGAACAAATCAACATAGAAGAACAACTTATCAATGCACCACAATTCCTTAAAGAAGGACAAGCAGTAGAAGTAGTAGTGCATGCAGATACAGAAACACCACTTTCATGCGAATTGCCACCATTTGTAGAAATGGAAGTGACTTACACAGAACCAGGAGTAAAAGGAAACACTGCAACAAACGCAATGAAAGACGCAACAGTTGAAACAGGAGCAAAAGTAAGAATACCTTTATTCATAGAAACAGGCGAAAGAATTAAAGTTGATACAAGAACAGCAGAATACTCAGAAAGAGTAAAATAAGGTAGAAAGTATAATTCTATAATAAAAAAGACCTCGTTTTTAAGATTAAAACGAGGTCTTTTTATTTAATTTTTATTTAATTTTTAGGTCTAATGGTCAAATTTCATGATGAAATCGCTGTAATTTACTGATTATTACTATCTTTGAGCATTTGAAAAGTTATGAATAAAAAATTT
>RHMF01001746.1_pt1 | contig 10018 bp, 5 predicted proteins | sample 5365151 | NCBI WGS metagenome assembly RHMF01 (sample SAMN10266501, study PRJNA497801) | feces metagenome | isolation source: feces | host: Bos taurus | place: China: Prairie of Fairy Mountain | collected 2017-08-14 | reverse complement strand
TGCAAAATGCGCTGGCATTTCTCAAAAATGAAAAATGCTTTTGCAAAATGCGCTGACATTTCTCGAAAATGAAAAATGTCTTTGCAATTTGTGCTGACGTTTCTCAAAAATGACAGATGATATTATTTCTAATGGTTTTATTTATTCTTGTTGTTTCGCTTGTTTTCAATTCAATAAACAAATTCGTTGAGCACGATTGATAAGCTCAATACACGCTTCCAATACGTTGTCATAAGGGGTAACCTCGGATAAACCATGTTTTTCCTCTACCCATGTGCGCTCCCATGTGGGCATATCAAAATCTATGCCCGTACGCTTGGATTCGAAATAGTGTTTCCATCGTGGGAGATAATAATCGCGTAGCAAACCTGACCATATACGCGCCGAGTAGTCGTCTACGGGTGGTCCCCAGATGGTTACTATACGTCGTGCATTCTTTTCGTAATAGTCCTTCTGCTCTTGGTTGCTGCCCCAACTTCGGGCATAGTTCAACCACTTGTCCAACCTAAGATTAGGATGTGAGCAAAGCAATCGGTCAGCTCCGAGCATTAATGCTTCAAATTCGCCTTCCAATGCGACTGCTTTTTTCGTATTGCCATCCTTATATGCTTGCTCAATGGCTTGAGTCAAGTGCTCAATTTTTCCACCCAAGTAGTGTACGGTCATTTCTATCATATCTATCTTGAACAAGGGGGAATGTTTCATCTCTGGAATAGCTTGTGCCAATGCGTCAATTCCTTGGTAGAATGCTTCGTTGGCATTGATACTTCCTTGGCGAACTGTTCCTGGACGGAACTGCCAATTGTAACGAGGATGGTCTGTAAACGAACCATATACGGATGCTTGCATGCCTTCCCAAAAGGACATCACCTCGTTTGTAACTTTTCCGTAACGGCAAAGGGAATAGTTGCGCAACCATTCGCTGACATCAATGCTATCAGTATGCCAGCCAGCATCGCATATCAACTCGTAAATGACTTCATTGTTTTCCAAGCCTTCTGGTGCTGTGCCATAGCCTACAAGATTACCGCGGTTCTTGGAATTAAGTGCATCCAAATGCCCATTGGCGTAAATTTCCAGTTGCCCCGTTAGTCCAGATTTGCCACCCATGTTGGGAATGACGCTATATACCCATTCCTTGCCAAACATTCCTTTGTAGAAGTCCCAATTTACCTCTGTCTTCCAGAAGCAACGATTGTAATCTACCGCCAAGTCGAGTAGCAACATCTTATCGTTTGGCACCTTTGAAACCAGTGATTGGAGGGTCTCGTAGTCCCAAATGTGACGTTGGTATCCAAACATCCATCCCTGCATCACCCATACAGCATCTGGATTTCCTGCCTTGATGGACCGATATACCTTTTCTCCATAATCTGCCAATAGAGCGTAACGTTCTTCTGTCCCTTTTGGAGGAAAAGGAATATCCATTTCATTGAAGCTATCAACTAGGTAATAATCATTCTTTCCGAATTCCTTTTCCCATTCTTCAATGAACATTTGTCCTATGCGAGTAAACAGATGGTCCTGAGGAGATAGCATCCAATTGTGAAATGCGCCATCGCACCATGACGTTTCAATCAGTTCTATATCAGGGAATATACGTTTCATAGCTTTCGGAACGAAACCTGCAAATCCAGGGCATATAGGTTTCATACCGAGGCTGCGCATACGGTCCAGTATCTTGTGCTGCAAGGCCACTTGTCCTTCGTGCCAATCCAGTGGCAATGGACCGTCTATGCCACTGATATTACCCATGCGCATCCAGGGAAAGTGTGCTGGTCCAACGAAATAATCAGCTATTTCCTCGTCGGTCAGTCCCAGTTTTTTCCATACACGAGCAGAGATGGCCTCGTTGGCAACCAAAGCTAGTGGCATATCCATACCATGCAATGCCATCCAGTCGATTTCTTTTTCCCAACGTGCCCAATCCCAATATGGCATAGTATAACCATAAGTCACCGTATTGAAATAATAATGATGCTTGTAGGGAGAAATAACCGTATGCACAGGGCTATCCTCCATATTGACAGGCCACTGCAGACGATTTCTGCTCCAGGAATAAATGCCGGCCTTTTGTGCCTTGACATATTCATAAAAGCCACGACAAGCCGCAACACCGCTACTGGCGTTTATATGTAATGTGCCATTTTTGACAGAGGTCTCATACACATCGCATCCGTTCTGCTTGTCAAGTGTTACAGCTATTTCTACGGGCAATGATTGTCCCTCGGCATATCGTTTTATAACATCCATAGCTTGTTTAGCCTCATTTTCTCCTACACTCGGTTTGCTACACCCAATGATGGTTGTAACCAAACAGAGCATTAGTCTCACAAATACTTTATATTTCATACTATTTTTTATTGATTACTTAGCGTATTTTGCCTGCAAATGCAACCAATTTCTGTATTTCAGTAATAATTGAATAACAATCGCAGTACAAATATACAAAAATATTTCAAGATACATACATGCCAGCATAATATCATACAACATAAAATGGGATGTAACTCATTGAGCTACATCCCATTCGATAATATTTTTTTGTTATCTGTTATTGCGGATTACTTGACTTCCTCGAAATCAGCATCCTGGATGTCATCCTTGCCACCCTGAGGCTGTGCGCCAGCGTTGCAACCGCCATTGCAACCACCGTTCATGTCGGGACCAGGACCTGCCTGCTGCTGTGCCTGGTATAGCTTAGCAGCTGCATTTTGCAACTCTGTCATTGCTGCGTCAATTGCAGGGATGTCCTGTGCCTTGTGAGCAGTGCGCATCTTCTCAAGAGCTGCCTCTACCTCGGCCTTAACGTCTGCAGGAATCTTGTCGCCAGAATCTTTGAGCATGTTCTCTGTCTGGAAAATCATTGAGTCAGCCTGGTTGAGCTTGTCAATCTTCTCGCGCTCCTTCTTGTCTGCATCAGCGTTTGCTTCAGCTTCTGCCTTCATGCGCTCGATTTCTTCCTTAGAAAGACCAGATGATGCAGTGATGGTGATGTGCTGCTCCTTGCCAGTAGCCTTGTCCTTGGCAGAAACATTGAGGATACCGTTAGCGTCGATATCGAATGTTACCTCGATCTGGGGAACACCACGACGTGCAGGTGCAATACCATCTAGGTTGAACTGACCAACGCTCTTGTTTTGGCTTGCCATGGGGCGCTCACCCTGAAGAACGTGGATGGTAACAGCTGTCTGATTGTCAGCAGCAGTAGAGAAGATTTCGCTCTTCTTGCATGGGATGGTAGAGTTGGCGTCGATAAGATTTGTCATTACGCCACCCATAGTTTCGATACCCATAGATAGAGGAGTAACGTCGAGCAATACGATGTCATTCTTCTCACCAGAAAGAGAAGCACCCTGGATAGCAGCACCAAGAGCTACAACCTCGTCGGGGTTAACACCCTTAGAAGGCTCCTTGCCAAAGAAATCAGCTACCAACTTCTGAACTGCAGGGATACGTGTAGAACCACCTACCAGGATTACCTCGTTGATATCGCTGTTTGAAAGACCTGCGTCGCGCATTGCATTCTGACAGGGAACCTTACAAGCCTGGATGAGGCTATCTGCCAAACGCTCAAACTCGCTGCGGCTCAATGTCTTAACCAAGTGCTTGGGTACACCGCCATCAGCAGTGATATAGGGTAGGTTGATTTCTGTAGATGTTGTGCTTGACAATTCAATCTTTGCCTTCTCTGCAGCCTCCTTCAAGCGCTGTAGAGCCATGGGGTCCTTAGAAAGGTCGATACCCTCTTCTGCCTTGAAGCCATTTACCAACCAGTCGATAATTACCTGGTCGAAGTCGTCACCACCAAGGTGTGTGTCACCATTAGTAGAAAGAACTTCAAATACACCGCTACCGAACTCGAGGATTGAGATATCGAAAGTACCACCACCAAGGTCAAATACAGCAATCTTCATATCCTTGTCACCCTTGTCTACACCATATGCCAATGCTGCAGCAGTGGGCTCGTTGACAATACGCTTAACCTCTAGACCTGCAATCTGACCAGCTTCCTTAGTAGCCTGACGCTGTGAGTCAGAGAAATATGCAGGAACGGTGATAACTGCCTCTGTTACTTCCTGACCAAGGTAGTCTTCTGCGGTCTTCTTCATCTTTTGAAGAATTATAGCACTAATCTCCTGGGGAGTGTACTGACGGCCGTCAATATCTACACGAGGAGTGTTGTTGTCGCCCTTAACTACACCATAAGGTACGCGACCGATTTCCTTGCTCACCTGGTCGTAAGTCTCACCCATGAAACGCTTGATAGAGAAGATGGTCTTCTTGGGGTTGGTGATAGCCTGACGCTTAGCAGGGTCGCCCACCTTGCGCTCGCCACCATCAACGAATGCTACGATAGAAGGTGTGGTGCGCTTGCCCTCGCTGTTGGTGATAACAACGGGCTCGTTGCCCTCGTAAACTGAAACACATGAATTAGTTGTACCTAAGTCAATACCAATAATCTTTCCCATAATGTTATTCTTTTTTTAGTTTATTATTCTTGTTATTTATTATAATATATAATGTAGTGTATGTTTTATGGAGTTGGTTTAATATTTTTTAGATGCTCACTTTGGCATACCCCTACATAAATAGATAATCAAGGCTCGTGCCAAACATGCCACGAGCCTTGATTTTTGTCAAATGTCTGCCAAATTGGCAGATTTATTTTTTATTTGGCAGACTTTCTGCCACTTTTTGCGTAATTTCCTCGAGTAATTCCTGGTTGTCTGCCAAAATTGCCTTAACGGTTTCGGTACCTTGGCCTAATTTACTATCATTGTAGCTATACCAACTGCCGCTTTTCTTGATAATGTTCATATTTACGGCAAAATTTAGTACTTCGGCAACTTTGCTGATACCCTCGCCGAATGCTATTTCGAATTCGGCTTTCTTGAATGGGGGAGCCACCTTGTTCTTGACAACCTTTACCTTTACCTGGCTACCTACTACTTCTTCGCCATTCTTCACATTGGATGTTTTGCGAATGTCTAGGCGTACGCTGGCATAGAACTTGAGCGCATTACCACCAGTGGTGGTTTCGGGGTTGCCAAACATGACACCAATCTTTTCACGCAATTGGTTGATGAAAATACAGGTGGTATTGGTTTTGGCAATAGTGGATGTGAGTTTGCGCAATGCCTGGCTCATCAAACGTGCCTGTAAGCCAAGTTTGTTCTCACCCATATCACCCTCGATTTCAGCTTTTGGGGTAAGAGCAGCTACAGAGTCGACAACGATGATATCTACGGCAGCAGAGCGAATCAGTTGTTCTGTGATTTCAAGTGCCTGCTCACCATTGTCGGGCTGTGAGATGAGAAGTTCGTCAACGTTTACACCAAGTTTTGCTGCATAGAAACGGTCGAAGGCGTGCTCTGCGTCAATGAATGCTGCAACGCCACCATTCTTTTGTGCCTCGGCAATAGCATGTATTGCCAATGTGGTCTTACCAGAACTTTCAGGACCAAAAATCTCGATGATTCTACCCTTGGGATATCCTCCTACACCAAGCGCGTGGTCAAGAGCGATAGAACCAGTGGGGATAACCTCGATGTCTTCTATCTGCTGGCTACCGAGTCTCATGATGCTGCCTTTGCCAAAATCCTTTTCAATTTTGCCTAGAGCTGCCTCAAGAGCTTTCAGTTTTGCTGCTTTGGGGTCAATTTCTATTGTTTCTTTATCTTTTGCCATAAAAATATTCTTTTATATGATTAGAGTTCCAAATCGCCATCGTGGATTTCATGCCAGGGCAAACCATGCTTGTTTAGCTCGTCCATGAATGGATCTGGGTCGAATTCTTCTACGTTATGCACACCTGGCTTGCTCCAAATGCCTTTGAGGAACATCATGGCACCAATCATAGCGGGTACACCGGTGGTGTAGCTTACGCCCTGCATGCCTGTCTCTTCGTATGCTGCCTGATGAGAGCAGTTGTTGTATACATAATAGGTGTGTTCCTGACCATCATTGCCAATACCGCGGATGCGACAACCGATAGATGTCTCGCCGTCGTAGTTCTCGCCCAGGTCTTGAGGATTGGGAAGAACTGCCTTGAGGAACTGAAGGGGTACAATCTTAACAACCTCCTCGCCAGTGCCATCAGCCTTGGGAGCCTTGTATTCCACCTCGTCAATGCGTGCCATACCAATGTTTTGAATCACATCAAGGTAGTTGAGATACTGCTGACCAAATGTCATCCAGAAGCGAGCGCGCTTGATGGTGGGGAAGTTGATAACCAATGATTCGATTTCCTCGTGGTGAAGGAGGTAACTCTCCTTGGGACCAATGTTGGGGTAGGTGAGAGGCTGGTGAATCTCCATGGGTTCTGTCTCCACGTACTGGCCATTCTCATAATATAGACCCTTCTGAGTGATTTCGCGAATGTTGATTTCAGGGTTGAAGTTGGTAGCAAATGCTTTGTGATGATTACCGGCATTGCAGTCCACGATATCAAGATAATGCATCTCGCGGAAGTGATGCTTAGCTGCGTAAGCAGTATAGATACTTGTTACACCTGGGTCGAAACCGCAACCGAGGATGGCGCAAAGACCAGCCTGCTCGAAACGCTCGCGATAAGCCCACTGCCAAGAATATTCAAAGTGTGCCTCGTCCTTGGGTTCGTAGTTGGCGGTGTCGAGATAGTTACAACCAGTTTGCAAACAAGCCTCCATGATGGTGAGGTCCTGATATGGCAAAGCAAGGTTCATTACAATCTCAGGCTTGTAGCTGGAGAATAGTGCAACCAATTCCTCTACGCTATCAGCATCCACTTGAGCAGTGGTGACGTTGGTGCCGTATTTCTTGTTGAGAACCTCTGCAAGAGCATCACACTTTGACTTAGTGCGGCTAGCAATCATAATCTCTGTGAACACATCAGTGTTTTGGCATACTTTGTGAGCAGCCACTGTAGCGACGCCACCGGCGCCAATGATTAGAACTTTACCCATATTGTAGTTTTATTTTATTGCCTTGCAAATATACGAAAAAAGGCAGAACCAACAATGTTTTCTACGATTTATTTGCGTACAGAGGCCCTTGTGGAGAGAGTATTCGAAGATTTGTGGCACAGAAGGAAGAAACTTTTAGATTATATTAATATATTTGTGTGGGAAAAATGAAAAAATGGTAAAAAAAACTTATTCACAAACTAAATTAAAAACACATTATTAACGATGAACAAAAGTAAAATAAGACATCTTTTGGCATGTCTTGCCTTTATGGGGTGTGGAGTGGCCTCGGCACAAAATGCTCTCCCAGTCAACATCATCCCACAGCCTGTGCAAATGGAACAGACACAGGGCGTCTTTGTTCTGCCGCAGAAAATCGTAATCGCCTACGATAGTTCTCTTTCCGAGCAAGCCAAGTACTTGCAGGACATTTTGGCGCAATCCACTGCACGTGTGGCAGTGTTGAAGGAGGGTAAAACCAAGGGCGACATAGTCCTCACTATAGATGCCACAGGTCAGATGAAGGCAGAGGGATACAATCTGTCCGTTACCACCAAGGGTGTCAAGATTGTGGGTGCCGATGTTAATGGCGCGTTCTATGGAATACAGTCGTTGTTGCAGCTCTTCCCTGCCGAGATTTACAGCAAGAGTTGGGAGCGCAACACTCAATGGCAGGCACCATGCGTGGAGATTAGTGATGCTCCCGAGCGCCCCTGGCGTGGTATGATGCTTGATGTGGCCAGATATTTCTATGACAAGGAGTTTGTCAAGAAGTATATCGACATGATGGCGATGTACAAGATGAACAAGTTGCAGTTCCATCTGATTGATGATTCGGGCTGGCGTCTGGAAATAAAGAAATATCCCCGACTCACAGAAGTGGGCGCATGGGGTGGCCCAGATGAGAAGCGTTTGGGTGGCTACTACACACAGGACGATATCCGCGAGATGGTGGCTTATGCCAAGGTGCGTGGTGTGGAACTGGTGCCCGAGATAGAGTTCCCTGCACATATCCTTTCTGCCGTGGTGGCCTATCCTTGGCTCAGTTGTACTGGTCTTCAGCATGAATTGCCCACACAACACTTCATCAGTCGTGACCTTCTCTGTGCTGGCAAGGAGACTTCCATGCAATTCTTGAAGGATGTATTGGATGAAACTGTAGAACTATTCCCTTCGTCCTATATCAACATCGGTGGCGACGAGGCAGTATATGTGCGCTGGGAGCAATGCCCCGATTGTCAGGCTCTGATGAAGCGTGAAGGGCTTAAGAAAGCTTCAGATATCCAAGGCTACCTCACCAACGTTGTAGCCAAGATGATGAAAGAGAAGGGACGTACCGTCATCGGTTGGGATGAGATTATACAGCGTGGCAAGATAGACGAACCCGTTGTGGCTCTGTCATGGCATCATGTCAGTGACTCACTACGTGCCACCAAAACAGGTCACAAGGCCATCCTTACACCAGCATCGCACATGTATCTCGACTTCCCCGAGGTGAAAATCCCTGGCGAGGTACAAGCAGCTGGATGGTATCCTCCCATCACATTGGAGAAGTGCTACTCTATGCCTGTCAACGATTACTCTGAGCAGTCTACCGTCATCGGTGTGCAAGGATGTTTCTGGAGTGACCAGTTCATCCATGGCAATGTATTGCAAGAGATTGCATGCCTCAATGAGAATCGTTCTGAGAACTATGCAGAATACTTCACCTTCCCTCGCCTCATTGCTATCAGTGAGGTAGCTTGGCAGAAGCAGAGCCGTCGTAATTGGGAGGATTTCCGCACTCGTATTGGTACACACTACGCACGTTTGGATTATAAGGATTGCCACTATCGTTTGCCACAACCTCGTATCGTCAAGGAAGAGAAGCAAGCTGATGGTAGCATCAACTTTACCCTTGCTTGTGATGTCCCCGGTGCCGTTATCCGCTATAACACAGATGGCAGATATCCCACCGTCCGCTCTGCCGTTTACAATGGTCCTATCAATGTGGCAAAGCGTGATGACCTTCGTGCTATGATCGTGAAGTCTAACACCCAGTATTCTCTACCTCTCTACTTTGCTCCTGACTACTCTGCATACAAGGCTTACGGAGAGCACGTTTATAGTTGGGAACCACTTCGTGTACAACCCAAACCTTCAAACTGGCGCTTCGAGGTAACAGGTAAGGTTACTGACAATGGTACTTACGAACTAACCGTTATCCCCACTCGCGGCGATAACCCAGTACAACTAGGTACCCTAAAGCTTTGGAAGCGCAACGAACTCATGGCTGAGGTTAATGCTACTCATACCGTCAAGGTTGGACAGTCTCCTGTGACTTATCGCTTCACTCTTGACCAATTCGAGGCTGGTACTCCTTTCCATATCGAGCTCCAAGGCTATGCTCCCCAAGGTAACAATACCTCTGGTATGGTATTCCTGAAGAAACTTTAACATTATTACTATATATATTAACCTAACAAACGATCTAAACATTTATGAAAAAGATTTCGTCTTTTTTAATGATGATGGTGTTGTGTTGTCTCAACACATTTGCTCAGTTTGAGGAAGCGCTTACTGCGATTCAAGACCTCTCTGAGTTGCGAGATGATGCGGTTTACACCATCCACAGTGAGAGAACTTTCTTGTTCTATAGTGATGCTGTACCCGATGTGATTGCATCTGGTAATGGTACTGGTGTGGGTAAAGTAAGTTGGAATCCATTTGATGAAGACCAGCAGTTTAAAATCAAGCAGATAGACGGTAAATACTATCTCTATAGTGTTGGTATTCAGTTGTACGTCAACGATGGTGGTAAATATGGCGTGAATCCTGAAACTGAATTCAAGATTATGCCTGCTATATCTACTGCATACCCTTGGTTCCTTGGCTTGGGTAACAATTTCCTAAACTCTCAGGGACCTGGTAATACTCCTAGCGGTCTTGCAATTAACACTTGGGGTTCAAATCAAAGTGCTCACGAGGATGCTGGTAACCACTACAATATTTATGAGGTGGATATGAGTCAGTTTGACCCATACAACGTAGCTCTTGACAAACTGATTACTGACATGACCTCTATCATTTTG
>RHMF01001744.1_pt1 | contig 10018 bp, 11 predicted proteins | sample 5365151 | NCBI WGS metagenome assembly RHMF01 (sample SAMN10266501, study PRJNA497801) | feces metagenome | isolation source: feces | host: Bos taurus | place: China: Prairie of Fairy Mountain | collected 2017-08-14 | reverse complement strand
AAGCTCCGGGGCGTTCTGCGGGAAGAGCTGATCGCCATCCGGGACAAGTTCGGCGACAAGCGCAAGACCGAGATCCAGGACATCGAGGACGAGATCGACATCGAGGATCTGATCGAGGAGGAAACCTGCGCCTTTACCCTGTCCAATCAGGGATACATCAAGCGCATGCCCGTGGACACCTACCGTACCCAGTCCCGTGGCGGCCGCGGCGTGTCCGCCCAGAACCTGAAGGAAGAGGACTATGTCAAGTCCCTGAATATCGCCTCCACCCACGATCACATGCTGTTCTTCACCGATCTGGGCAAGGTGCATCACCGAAAGGGCTACCAGATCCCCGAGGCCGGCCGTACCGCAAGAGGCACTGCCATCGTCAACGTCCTGCCCCTGGAGCCCGGCGAATCCGTCACCGCCATGGTGATTACCCGGGAGTTCCATGAGGATGAATTCCTGATGATGTGCACCCGTAAGGGTACTGTCAAGCGGATTCCCTTCATTTCCCTGAAGACCAATCGTAAGGGCGGCATCCGTGCCATCACCCTGGACGAGGGCGATCAGCTGATCAACGTGATCCGTACCAACGGCGATGACAATATCATCCTGGCCACCAACCATGGTATGGCCATCTGCTTCAACGAAAACGACGTCCGTCCCATGGGCCGTGATGCCGCCGGTGTTCGCGGCATCCTGCTCTCCGAGGGTGACTTCGTGGTGGGTGCCGAAAAGGCCGAGGAGGGCAAGACCCTGCTCACCATCACCGAAAACGGCTTCGGCAAGCGCACCGAGCTGGTCGAATACCTGCGTACCGGCCCCGATGGCGAGAAGATCCCCCAGGGCCGCGGCGGCAAGGGCCTGAAGAACTACAACATCACTCCCAAGACCGGTAAAGTTGCCGGCTGCCGTGTGGTGGGCGAGACCGACGATCTGATGGTCATTGAAAACGGCGGCGTCATCATCCGTACCCCCGTTTCCAATATCAATATCTATAAGCGCGATGTCCAGGGTGTCATCGTCATGCGTATCGAGGAGGGCAACAAGGTGGTCTCCATCGAGCGCGTGGAGAATATCGAGGAAGCGGCTGAATGAAGACCGTAACCCTCTACACCGACGGCGCCTGTTCCGGCAACCCCGGCCCCGGCGGCTGGGGCGCCATCCTTAGCTATAACGGCTACGAAAAGGAGCTTTCCGGCGGCGAAGCCAGCACCACCAATAACCGGATGGAGCTGACTGCCGTGATCCGGGGCTTGCAGGCGCTGAAGGAGCCCTGCATCGTGGAGCTGTATTCGGACAGTAAGTACGTGATCGATGCCCTGGAAAAGGGCTGGGCCTGGGGCTGGAAAAAGCGGAACTGGGTCAAATCCGACAAAAAGCCCGCCCTGAACCCGGATCTCTGGGATGTGCTTCTGGGGCTTACCATGAAGCATGAGCTGCGCTACCACTGGGTCAAGGGCCACGCCGATAATCCCAAAAACAACCGCTGCGACGAGATGGCGGTTGCCGAATGGAAAAAGCTTAAGGTTTAACTATTGGGGAGGGTCAATGACCCTCCCCTACAGGGGGAAACAGCGTGTATTTAAACATAGGAAATGACATGTCCATCCGGGACAAGCACATCATCGGCATTTTCGACATGGACAACACCTCCACCTCCAAGCGCACCCGGGAATTCCTGGACAAGGCGGAGAAGGAGGGCCAGGTGGTTCCCTGCGATGATCTGCCCAAGAGCTTCATCCTCTCGGCGGAATACGGCTTCGACCGGGTGTATCTGACCACATTAAGCTCCTCCACTCTGGAAAAGCGACTGAAATGAGTAAAAAACCGCCCTTCGGGGCGGTTTTTGCTGTTTTGGATAGTATCGGGCAAACAGTCATTCCGCACAGCGCTCAGTTTACATAAACTGTGAACCCACAGCCTTTTCCACAACACTTATCCACATTATCCACAGGTTTTTCCACAAGCAAATTGTGTAAAAGTGTGGATATTTCAAGGGTTTTCCGTCGAAGGAAAGAAAAAACTCCACAGCCTTTTCATTGGCTGTGGAGTTTTTCGGTTGACAGAATCAATACTGCACTCTGGCGGAGAAGATCCGCTCCATCTTGTCGCCCTGAAGACGCTGGGCGTCCAGATTCAGGCAGCCGTCCTGGGAGAATTCCCAGCTCATGGTCAGCTCCTGACCCTCCCGGGCCTCGCTCATGTAGCAGACGGTGAATTCCAGGGGACTGTGCTGGGCGTGGAAATCGCTGGGAAGCAGATCCGCGATCCAGTCCAGGTACTTGGTGTTGTTCATATGGCCGTTCCGGTCCAGATCCGTAAAGCACACGGTTCTTGTCCGGTGGTTCAGCAGCTGTTTTGCCGGCAGGGAGCCGGGGGCGGGCAGCTCAAAGCCCCGGACGGTGCCGGGCAGGGCGATGCCGCTGCGGCCGGGGAGGATCATGGAGCGGGTATTCACATCCATCAGCACCCAAAGGCTAAGCACCTGGAACAGCTCATTTCCCTCGCTGTCGTAGGCCGCCACGCACCGGGGGAAGGCCACCCGGGTATTGGGCATGGGCCAGGTCTCCACCCGGATGGTTTCGCCGCTGACGGGCAGCCGGGTGATCCGCACCCGCTGGCGGATAATGGCCCAGAACATGCCCTTTTCCGCCAGCTGGTCGTAGGTCATCAGAATCCGGTCGAAGTGTCGTCCCGCCACCTCCTGGGCAAAATAGAGCAGGGTGGAGAGCTTCAGCTTTCCGAAGCGGTCCACATGAATGTCGGTAATGTTAAAATTCTGGGTATAAATGGAATCCATAAAATGCCTCGCTGGAAAATAAAAATTGATTGTGGTTAACCTGTATATTCGGTGACGGTAAGGGTAACGGTCTGTTCTTCCCCATCGATGAAGAACACTGCGGTGATGCTGTCGCCGATTTCCAGGGAATTGACCAGGGTATCCAGCATCTTCTGATCCGTCACCGGCTGACCGTCGACGCTCACCAGAATGTCGCCGGGGGTGATGCCCTGGGTATAGGCATCGGAGCCGGGATCTACAGCGTTCAGATAGAGTCCCTGGGGGATCTGGAAATAATACTGGTCAAACCGGGTCACCGCCTCACCGGAAAGGCCCAGGGTGGGCCGGCCGGACACATAGCCGTGGGCGATCAGCTGATCCACGATCTGCTTGACCGTGGCGCTGGGAATGGCGAAGCCGATATTCTCAGACGGATCGCCCGCTGCCACATGGGTGGTATTGATGCCCACCACCTGACCGTAGCAGTTGATCAGAGGGCCGCCGGTATTGCAGCTGTTCAGGGCCACGTCGCTCTGGATCAGGGAAATATCCTTGCCCAGGAAACGCACATCCCGGTTGATGGCGGCAATGATGCCGGGGGTCATGGCGGCGCCCAAATTCACGCCCAGGGGATCGCCGATGGCGGCCACCGCATCGCCCACCCGGAGGGAATTGGAATCGCCGAATTCCGCAGGGATCAGTCCGGCGGCATCCACATGGATCACCGCCAGATCCGTCACCGGATCCGCACCCACCACCACAGCGGAATAGCTGCTGCCGTCGGCGAGGGTGACGGTGATGGTCTCCACATCGCTGACGATGCAGGCGGTGGTAACGATGAAGCCGTTCTCGGAGAGAATGATGCCGCTGCCGGTGGCCGGCCCGGTCTCCGGGGTGGTCAGAATGGTTACCACGCTGGGAATATTCTTTTCATAGGCTGCCTGCCAGCTCATGGCCCCCATCTGGGGCACATTTTCCACGGACTGGGGGGACTGGTTCAGATCCAGGGACATATCCTGCTGGAAGCGGTTGGCAGGATTTTCCTCCTGGGGCAGGGATTCAAAGCCGGGGAAGCTCTCCGGATCGGAGATGGCCATGTGGGCAATTTCCTGCTGCTGCTTTTTCTGCTCCGTCAGCTCATGGAAGAGCCGGATATTCATGAAGCTCAGCAGCGACACGATGCCGCTGAGGAAGATCACCAGCACCAGAAGCAGGGCGATAATGCCGCTGTGGTTTTTCGGCGGCAGGGTATTGCCGGTGCCGTAGACGCCCTCATCCCAGGTGTCCGTGTGTTTATTGTTGCGATAATCCATAGAGAAATCCTCAATAGAATTTTGTAGGGGAGGGTCATTGACCCTCCTCTACACAAATCAGTTCACTAAGGGCATGGTAAAGGTAAATTCCGTTCTTCCGTTTTTACTGGTGACGGAGATATTCTCGCCATGGGAGCAGACGATGGTTTTGACGATGTAAAGGCCTAAGCCCCAGCTGTCCTTGGTCCGGGTGCGGGCCTTGTCCAGCTTGTGGAACCGGTCGAAGACCAGGGGCAGCTCCTCCGGAGGGATGGTCTCGCCATCATTGAAGATGGAGATATAGGCCTTTTTGCCGGCTTCCTTGATGCGCAGACCCAGGGTACCGCCCTCGGGGCAGAATTTCACCGCGTTGTCGATGAGATTATAAATCACCTGGGTCACATAGTCGCGCCCCGCGAAGGTGAACACCGGATGTCCCGGGAAATCCACGTCCACATCCAGATGCTTGCCGTTGATCTTCTGCTCGAAGGTAATCAGCACGGAACCGGCGGCTTCCTCCAGATCGAAGTGCATCTTCTGCTCCTCGGGGATGGGCTGATCCTGCAGCCGGGAAATATCCAGCATACTGCGAACCAGGCGGGAAAGACGCTTGGTCTCATCGGACACGATCTGCAGATAATAGCGCTGGCGATGCTCCGGAATGGTGCCGTCCAGGATGCCGTCGATATAGCCGGAGATGGTGGTCATGGGGGTCTTTAATTCGTGGGACACGTTGGCCACGAATTCCTGCCGCTGATATTCGCTCTTCTGCAAAAGCGATGCCATGTTGTTGAAGGACAGCGCCAGCTCCTCCATTTCCTCGGAATAATCCCCGGAGAGCCGGACACGGGCATTTAAGTCGCCGTGACCGAAATCGTAGGCGGCCTTGCTCAAATCCCGCAGGGGCTTACTCTGCTGCCGGGCGAAAAGGCTCACCGCCAGCACGGCAATCAGCACCACCACCAGGGCGGCGGAGAGAAAGATATTGGAGATCCGCTGCATCATGGCCATGGTGGCGGCAGTGGGGGTGGACACGATGACAATACCGAAAACGACATTGCTCTCAGCACTGACGATGGGCACGGAGACCACATACCGGGATTCCTCATAAAGTCCGGGGATGATGCCGGTGAACACATCGCCGCCATGAATGACCTTGTTCAGGTATTCCGCATTGTCGATAAACATACCCTGATGCTCACAGCCAAATAAGGCATCGGAGCAGAGCAGCACCTCGCCCCGGGGGGAGCAGATCACCGCGTCAGACCCGGAGACCCGGGCTGCCACGTCCAGATTCAGCTTAAAATCCACGCTGGTCAGGCTGCCCTCAATGGAATAGGCCGCCGCCAGCTTGGCGATCATATCCGCATCGCCCTGCAGCTCGGAGATGGTGTTTTTCGTGAGAAAATCCTGCACCAGATACTGAAAGGTGGTGCCCAGCAGCAGCAGCGCCAGCAGCAAAATCGTGGCGGCGGTGGAGAAGGTACGACTGAATGTCGTTTTCATGCTTACAGCACCTCGAATTTATAGCCAACGCCCCAGACGGTCTTCAGGCTCCAGTTTTCGGACACGCCCTCCAGCTTTTCCCGGAGGCGCTTCACATGGACATCCACGGTGCGGCTGTCGCCGAAATAGTCGAAGCCCCAGACTTCGTCCAGCAGCTGATTGCGGGTATAGACCCGGTTGGGGGAGGAGGCCAGATAGAACAGCAGTTCCATCTCCTTGGGAGGGGTGTCCACCTTCTTGCCGTCCACGGTCAGCTCGAAGGCATCCATATCGATGACCAGCTTCTCAAACACCAGCCGTCTTGCCTTCTTCTCGGCGGTGACGCCGCTGACACGGCGCAGCACGGCCTCGATTCTGGCCAGAACCTCCTTCATCTCGAAGGGCTTGGTGATATAGTCATCGGCGCCGGACTTCAGACCCTGAACCTTGTCATCGGTTTCACCCTTGGCGGTGAGCATGATGATGGGGGTGGTGGCTTCGGCCCGGATATTCTTGCAGACGGTCCAGCCGTCCATCACGGGCATCATCACGTCCAGCAGAACCAGATCGGGCTTGATGGCCCGGAACTTCTGCAGACCCTGGCCGCCGTCACCGGCGGTGGTCACGGCATAGCCCTCCTTTTCCAGATACATCTGAAGCAGCTCCGCAATATTGCGGTCGTCTTCCACGATCAAAACAGATACAGCCATAGCGTATTCCTCCATTTTGTGATTTCTTTGGTTTTTACACTATTATAGCTTATATTGTATCATTGGGGTGAACAAATTGTAAAGAGTTCAGCGGTAAAATGTTAACGACCAGCTTTCTCTTGCATTTGGCCTTCGTTTGCGGTATGATGATAACAGAATTCAGTATAAGGAGCATATCATGTTTGAAATTTTAAAAGCCATTTTATTTGGCATTGTGGAGGGCATTACCGAATGGCTGCCCGTATCCTCCACCGGCCATCTGATCCTGCTGGACGAATTCATCCAGCTGAAGGCCAGCGACGCCTTCAAGTCCATGTTCGATGTGGTGATCCAGCTGGGCGCTATCCTTGCCGTCATTGTGCTGTTCTTCCACAAGCTGAACCCCTTCGCACTCAGCAAGAGCAGGGATGAGAAGAACCAGACCTGGACACTGTGGTTCAAGGTGTGCCTGGCCATCCTGCCCTCCGGCATCCTGGGCGTCCTCTTCGACGACTGGATGGACGAACACTTACATAACGGCATCGTGGTTGCCATCGCCCTGATCGTCTACGGCATCGCCTTCCTCTTCCTGGAAAAGGGCAATGAGGGCAAGCAGCGGCGGATCGAAGATGTCCATGACATTGGCTGGAAAACCGCCCTCTATATCGGCTGTTTCCAGGCTCTGTCCCTGATTCCCGGTACCTCCCGCTCCGGCTCCACCATTTTGGGCGCGATTCTCCTGGGCGTGGGCCGTGGCGCCGGCGCAGAATTCAGCTTTTTTATGGCGATCCCCACCATGCTGGGCGCTTCCGCCATCAAGCTGCTGAAGTTCTTCCTGGAAACCGGCTTTGGTATGGCGGGAAATGAGCTGACCGTGCTGATCGTGGGCATGGTGGTGAGTTTCCTGGTATCCCTGCTGGTGATCAAGGGCCTGATGGAGTATGTGCGGAATCACTCCTTCTCCGTCTTCGGTGTGTACCGGATCATCCTGGGCATCGTGGTGCTGGCATACTTCCTGCTGATCGGATAACACCATAAGGAAACGTAATAGGAAAGGGAGGGTTAAGATCCTCCCCTACAATAAAAAATGGGGGAATACAAATGGAATTCATTATTGAAAACGAATACCTGAAGGTCACTGTCACCACCTGGGGCGCCCAGGTGAAGAGTGTTGTCCGCAAGTGCGACGGCGTGGAACACATCTGGAATGCGGATAAATCCGTCTGGGGCTATCATGCGCCCATCCTCTTCCCCCACACCGGCAAGGTGGTGGACGGCAAGATCGCGGCCAAGGGCGGCGTCTACGAATCCGGCCAGCATGGCTTCGCCCGGCTGATGGAGCATGAGATGGTGGCTGTCACCGAGGATTCTGTGGTCATGGAGCTGCGCTCCACCCCCGAAACCCTGGAGAAATTCCCCTACGAATTCAACCTGATCTCCACCTTTACTCTGGAGAACGACACCCTCCACCACACCCTCACCGTGGAGAACTGGGACGAGGAGGAGCTGCCCTTCGGCATCGGCTACCACCCCGCCTTTACCGTTCCCTTCGACGACAAGCATGTGGCCACCGACTACGAGCTGCGCTTCTCCGAGATGGAATCCCCCCTCTGCGTCAACTGTCTGCCCCTGGGCCTTGTCCACGGCGACAACTACTACCTGGGCAGCAACATCAAGTCCATCCCCGTGGACGAAAAGCTCTTCGCCAACGACAGCCACTGCATGGTGAACCTCCGCTCCCAGACCCTGGGTCTTTATGAGAAGGGCACCGGCAGAGGTGTGGTGTGCAACATCGAGCAGTTCCCCTACACCCTGATCTGGTCCAAGCCCGGTATGCCCCGATTCGTGTGCATCGAACCCTGGCAGAGCCTGCCCAGCCCGGAAAATGGCTCCACCGAGTGGACGGAGAAGCCTGCCGCCGCCATCCTGAACCCCGGCGAAAGCTGGTCCACCACCCTGAGCACCTCCTTTGTCCGATAAATCAACAAGGCCGCACCAACCGGTGCGGCCTTTTACCTTATCAAAATTCGTTTCTTCTCAGGCCCTTCCGGTCATAGCGGATCATAACCAGAATGTTAATGGCCAGGCAGCTGACTGCGGTCAGGCCGATCTCCCAGATCAGGCCGTTCAGACCGGAGCTGATCACATCCACGATCTCCTTCTTGCCATAGCCGCCGGAAACAAAGAGCATCACAACAGTGAGAATCAGACCCAGGGCGGTCCAGACGATGCCGGCCAGCTTCTGGGTGAACTGCCAGGCCTCTTCACTGCCCATGCCGAAATAGCACCGGTAGCCGAAATGGTAGTTGGCCTCCTTGGGAGAGGCGAAGAAATACAGGATACCCATGACCAGCAGCACCAGGGGGCCAACCAGCACCGCAAAGCGGGTGACGGTGGCCACGATTCCTGCCAGGCTGCTCAGATCGGGCAGCAGGGTGGCCGGGTCAAAATTGTCCATCAGGACTTTAATATCCTCGAAGCTTTCAAAATTCATTATTTTTCCTCCAGGAACTTGCTGATCTCGCGCATAAAGCTGTTGGCGTCCTGGAACCGGTGGTAGATGGAGGCAAAGCGGATGTAGGCCACCTCGTCGATGGGCTTCAGGCGCTCCATGACCATCTCACCGATCTTGTCGGTGGTGATCTCCCGCTCCAGGGAATTCTGAATGGTCTGCTCAATTTCCAGGGTGATGCGATCCAGCTCGGCAACGTCCACCTTCCGCTTATCGAAGGCCCGGATCATGGAATTGAGGATCTTATTCCGGTCGAAGCTCTGGCGGGAGCCGTTGCGCTTGACCACGATGATAGGCAGGCTCTCCACGATTTCATAGGTGGTGAACCGGCGCTGGCAGTTCATACATTCTCTCCGGCGGCGGATGGACTGGCCGTCATCAGAGTGACGGGAATCCACGACCTTGCTCTCCTGGTCGCCGCAAAATGGACATTTCATTGGAAAATCCACTCCCTTTCCGCAGATTATTGAACTATTATAACAGATTATGTTAACACTGTCCAGTATTTTTTGGGATTCTTAAGATCCGCAGGATTTGCTTGCTATTTTGTTCCGGCTGGGGTAGAATGATACGGTAAATTCAGCAAAGGAGTATCCCTATGAACACCACTTCCTATTATACCGTCTGGGCGGGTCTGTTTATTCTCTGCGCCGGCCTGGGCTTTACCCCCGAACCCCAGGGATTTCTGAAATTTCTGCTGATTGCCTTAAGCATCGGTTTTTTTGTGCCTCCCGCCTGCCTGCTGCGCTATGCAAAGAATAGAGGGGAACGTCAGACCATCCTGACGGTGCGGAATCTGGCCATCGCCTCTCTGGTGCTGACGATTGCGCTGATCATCGTGAATTTCATGAGCCTGATGGCATCCGAAGCGGTGGGCGTATTTTTGTATGTGCTGCTGACCATCGTGTCCGCCCCCATGATCTGCGGCCAGTATTGGGTGCTGGGGCTGTTCGGTTGGGCTTGCCTGATGATTTGGGCGCAGAAATTGCTGAAAAACTGACGTATTCCATCGAAATACCTGCAAACCGAATGAAAGCCCGGTGTCAACAGTCCTCTGGACTGCAGCCACCGGGCTTTGGATTCTCCCACGGCCTAAAAACATGCCACCGGCATGTTTTTACCCCGGCTAACGCCGGGGCCGGCCTTTCGAATCCCTATCCATTCCATAAAAAATACCGAGGCATATGCCTCGGTATTTTTTATGGGGTGGATAATGGGATTCGAACCCACGACCTTCAGAGCCACAATCTGACGCGCTAACCAACTGTGCTAT
>RHMF01001743.1_pt1 | contig 10019 bp, 7 predicted proteins | sample 5365151 | NCBI WGS metagenome assembly RHMF01 (sample SAMN10266501, study PRJNA497801) | feces metagenome | isolation source: feces | host: Bos taurus | place: China: Prairie of Fairy Mountain | collected 2017-08-14 | reverse complement strand
CTTATTCGTGAGACCTGCATAGGAGTTCTGCTCCTGAATGAGCGTAGGCACGCCCAAGCGCTGTGCCGCCCACAACACGGGGGCAGATGCATAGCCACCAAAGCCTACGACCATATCGGCACCAAACTCCTTGATGATGCGACGAGCGCGACGAACACTTGACATCACCTTGAACGGCAATGCCAAGTTCGACAAAGTCAATCGGCGCTGCAAACCAGCCACGGGAAGGCCCTCAATGCGATATCCCAAAGCGGGAACCTTCTCCATCTCCATCTTGCCCTCGGCTCCCACGAAGAGCAACTCTACATCGTCGCCCCATTTACGCTTCAAAGCCTCAGCCACCGCAACTGCGGGATATATGTGTCCTCCGGTACCTCCACCCGAAAGTATAATCTTCTTCATATCAACTCCTAGTTTTTCCAATATGGCGACTATCCGAAAAATAGATAACTCAATGGCTATCAAGATAATACCCTCCCGATATTATATATCGGGAAACAAAGTCGCAATTTGACCCTACAAAATTATAAATTCCACAGCGAAAATACAAATTGAAAAACATAGTTTTTTAGGAAATTTTTGTGTATGTTTGTGGAAACTTTGAGCGCTAAATTTTCAAAGGCAACAACAACACAACCTAAAATAATGAGAAGAGTATTTTATTCTATCGTGGCCCTTGTCCTAATGTTTGTCGCAATGGGCTGCACAACAACCCCCGAAAGTAAGATTATCACCATTGAGAATGGCCAGTTTATGCGCAACGGCCAACCCTACTACTTCGTAGGCACCAACTTCTGGTATGGCGCAATCCTTGGCTCTGAGGGCGAGGGTGGCGACCGCGAGCGTCTGGCAAAGGAGCTCGACTTTATGAAGGCTCACGGCATCGACAACCTCCGCATACTTATCGGTGGCGAGGGCGAGAATGGCCTACTCGGCAAAATTGAACCCAACCTCCAGCCCAAGCCCGGCGAGTATAACGACGAGGTGTTGGCAGGTCTCGACTATCTGCTTATGGAGCTTGGCAAGCGCGATATGACTGCCGTACTCTACTTCAACAACGCTTGGGAGTGGAGCGGTGGCTACACCCAATATGTGGCGTGGGCAAACGATGAGCCTGTGCTTGTTCCGCGTGTCGACGGCTGGTTCTCGTACAACACCTTTGCAGGTGAGTTTGTACGCAACGAACGCGCTAAGGAGCTATATTACAACCATGTACGCTACATCGTAACGCGCACCAACCGCTATACCGGCATCAAGTATATCGACGACCCAGCAATCTTCTCTTGGCAGATTTCGAACGAGCCTCGCGCATTTAGCTCTAAGGAGCAGGACAACAAGGAGGCATTTGCAGAGTGGATTACCGCCTCGGCAAAGCTTATCCGCGAGCTCGACCCCAACCATATGATTTCGACTGGCTCAGAGGGCTACTACGGCTGTGAGTGGGATATGGCGCTCTGCGAGCGAATTCACGCCATCGACGAGATTTCGTATATCAACTGCCATGTATGGCCCTACAACTGGAAGTGGATGCGAGGCGATAAGATGCAAGAGGATTTGCAGCAGTCGTGCGAGAATACCGAGGAGTATATCAATATGCATATCGAGCTTGCAGATAAAATCAACAAACCCCTTGTGGTTGAGGAGTTTGGTATGCCTCGCGACAATATGGACTTCCGTAAGGAGAGTGGCGTTGAGTGCCGTGATGCCTACTACACATTTGTCTTTGCAATGATTGAGAAGGCTTATGAGATGGGAGGCAAGTTTGCAGGCTGTAACTTCTGGAGCTGGGGCGGCTATGCCGTGACAAATGTCGAGGACCACGAGTATTGGGCCAAGGGTGACGACTACACGGGCGATCCCGCACAGGAGCAGCAGGGTCTCAACTCAATTTTCGTGGAGGATAAGTCAACCATCGACATCATCCACAAGACCAACGAGCGTTTGGGCAACATCCGCTAAAACGCTGCATCTCAGGGTGCTTGACACAAAAAAAATGACTACTTCGGTGGTCATTTTTTTTGTATGCTGTCGTGTAGGGGATGTAGGGAGGTTAGGGGATTTAAGGAGATTAGGGAATTTAGGGAATACTAATGACCGAAGAGACCAAAGAGACAGAAAGACCGAAGAGACGATGCGGACAAAGGTCCTCAGTGATACCTTACCTCTCTCTGGTCCCTATGGTCTCTCTGGTCAAATAGCCACACCTTCCAGCCACCACGACCAATTTACCGAGAAATAGGGGTTAGGCTTGGCTCATCGCAAAAGTGAGTGCCTCGGGATAGTACAAAGAAGTACAGCCCGAGGCACTCAACTTTTTGGGATGGGTCGAGAATGACCCCTTTTCACAACAAATTACTTCTCGAATTTGAAGGGAATGATATCATCTAACTCTGCTAACTCCTCGGTGGTGAGCTCGGCTACGGGGCGACCAAAGTGCTGATTAGCAATGCGGTCGCGGTACATATCGAAGCCAGCCTGCACCTCGGTCATAAGGCTCTCGCGGGTAGCCTCAGGAAGTTTCTCAGCAGCGATAAAGCCTGCGGCATCAATCTTCTCGCCATCCTGAACCTCAACGGTCTCGTGGTTAGAGAGAAGCACACCCTCGATCACGCGAGCGAGTGAGCCCTCCTCCTCGGGAGTGTCGCCAGCCTCGTCGGTGAAGACGCGGTCGCCAACCTTAACCTGATTTTCGCTCACGAACTCGATGATAACGGGAGCGTTGCTAACGGTGCTATAGCGGTCGGCACCACCCTCGAAGGTTGCGGGAGTACCAAATGCCAAGGTGTAGAGCACAAACATCCAGTGTGCAGCGATAGCGGCAACAAGACCACCGATGGTATGCGCAAGGATAGCCTTTGAGGTGAGCTTGCGGTAGCCAAGAGCATCAAGCATAGCGGTGTGGGTGCTAAGGTAACCACTCCAGCACATACCGATAGCGGTGAACACGGCGATAGCGTTACCATCAACCCAGCCCTCCTGGATAAAGCCAGGGATAAGACCGAGGGCAGCGCCCACAGCACCAAGAGCGGTGATGGGGAATGCCATAAGTGCGGGATGCTCAAAGCCGAAGAGCCAGTCGAAGATGATGTTGATCTTGCCGAAGAGCCAAGGCAGGAAACCGACACCCTCGTAAGCAGCGCCATCATAAACGCCATTGTCGCCCGTGGTGAAGGTAAGAATCATCACAAAGGTAGAGATAATCAAAACGCCAGGGATAATTGACATACCGACATCGACACCACTCTTACCACCATCGAGCAGAGCGTTGAGGATACGAGTAAACATCGAGGACTCCTTAACTGCCTCATCGTCCTTCATGTCCTTCTCGTCGAGAACTGCTGCGGGCTCATCCTTGTACTCGGGGTATGACTTAAGGATAAAGCGTTGCATAAGGCGTGTAGATACCACACAACCAATCATCGCGCCAAGCAGACCGATAAAGGGCTCAACAAAGAAACCCTGAGAAATCATAAAGACGATCACCAAAAGACCCATACCGAAGGCGGTACCGAAGTTGGTGAGCGAGATAAACTGGTACTTCTTGAAGTAGGTACTGAAGCGCTTATCCTTTGCCAACGAGATGATTGCGGGGTTGTCCGAGAGGAAAGTCATCACGGCACCCAACGATGCAACGCCAGGAAGGTTGAACAAGGGCTTCATCAAGGGGCGCAAGATACGCTCCAAAAGGCTAACAACGCCAAACTCAACAAAGATAGCACCCAAAGCACCTGTGATAACGCAGATAGCCATAAGGTAGAATACAGTGTTGAGCAACAGGTCGTGCGCCGTCTTCATGATGGTATTCAGCATGTTAGGCAAGCCCATAACAGAGCCGATGCCACCGAAGATGCCCACAACAATAAGTAGGCAGAAGATACCAGCATAGTACTTCTTAAATCTGTTTTGCTTCTCCATATTGATTTAATAATTTTAGGTTATCCAATGTGAGATAGATTTATTTCTTAATTTTCTCGATTAGCTTGCTTGCTGCCGACAGAACATCGATGCGCCAAGTAAGACCCACAGTGAGGAACGAGCCCTTATTGAGAGCTGTGCCTGCAGGGTTGGTGTTGTTGCCAATGTTGTAGGCATATACGGCATGAAGGCGGATATCGCGGTTGCCCTTGCCACCCAAAGGATAGTACTCAACACCACCACCAAGGCGGGTCATCTCGGTACCAGGGAAGAGGAAAAGACCTGTGGGATAATCATTACCTACCTTGTCGTAAGTAGCTTTAGCAATGACATTTACGCGGTCAGCAATCATATACGAGAACTCGCCCATAATCGAGAAGTTCTTAAACAAAAGCTCCTTACCGCTAACACCACGGTTCATCAAGTCGAGCTGGATGGTGGCATCGCCAAACTTAAACTGGTTGCCCAACACAACATATACATCGTACTTGCCAGGGGCATACTGCGAGAAGTTCAACGAGTGAAGCGCAGTGTAGAAGCCATGCGAGCCCATCCAGAAGAGGTTGTAGGCGTAGTAGTCGGTAGCCTCGCTCTTGTAGTCGTAGGGGCTCTGGCAAGCCTGGAAGGTGATGGTGTCGTTGCCCTTGTTGGTGGTGTAGGCAACGCTTGCGCCGAGCTGGAAGCAGTTTACATTGTTCCAATACTCCGAGCAGAAGTAGATGTCGATAGGTGCACGATCGTACTCCCAGCCACCAATCATCACCACCTGCTTACCTGCCGAGATTGCCCAATTCTTCGAGGGGCGGAAGGTAAGGTGTAGCCAGTCGGTGTTGTTAGCAAAGCTCGAGAACGAGTTTACATTGTTGAAGCGCTGACGCCACGAGTAGGTAAACTTAGGGGTAATCTGACCATCCATACGGAGGTTGAAGTAACGCACATTGAAGCCCGACGAACCTGCAATCTTGTCACCAGCAATTGCCTGATTTAGATAGTCGAAACGCGCCTCAACGCCAAGACGAAACACCTCGTTGCACTTCTCATAACCCTGCTGTGCACTCGCCACTGAAACCGCAAAAACAGCCACAGCAAGGCACAAAATCTTTGTAATAGTCTTCTTCATATATTTAAGTTTTCGTTTGTTCTTTGGAAACAATTATACAAAGATACGAAAAACTATTAAATAAGCAACACACCTTGCTGACTATTTGCCGAGTGCATCAAGAAGCATAGGGCGAAGCACCGATGCCCAAACGGCATAACCCTTGCGGTTTACATGGAGAAGGTCATCCTCGAAGTAGCCGTTATCGACACCGCCGTCAGCAGCTAAAATCGGGGTGTTTACATCGACAAATGTTACGCCCTCGGTGTGTGCGGCATAGTCGGCCATAATGGCGTTGAAAAGACGATGCTCCTCGCGCTTGGCAGCACGATTTTCGTTAAACTTAATCGAGAGAATAAAGATTGGCTTGTCTGGATAGTCAGCCTTAAGTCGCTCAACTAAAAGGCGATAGAGATCGAATAGCTCCGTTGGATAGAGGTCGTGGCCAAAGCCACCGAGGTCGTTGTCGCAGTAGAAAGCAAACGCCTTGGGGTTGTAGTCGGCAAGCACGGTCTCATAGTTGTAGTGCATATCGCGCATCATCGCACCGCCATAGCCACGATTAACAACCTTGAGGGGCGCCATATCTTCGGCTAATGTCTTCCAAAGACGAATAGACGAACTACCGAAGAAGAGCACATCGCACTCCTTATCCTCGGTCTTGGCACGCTCGCGCAACTCCTCGACATCGCTCCTATCGTAACGCAACACCCACTCCATATCGTCGGCATACTCTATCGGAAGCGACGATGTTATCTTGAATTGCTCCTTGCCATCAATATTTACCACAGCGCCAATATCGGCACTGCACTTCTCGTCTACGCACTTGCACTGCTCGCCACAGCAACCCCATGCCAGAGCCACCGCAACCATAAGAGAGAATACTCGCTTCATAATATTTTCGGTTTTTGGATTAATAATGCTCAAAGATAGCAATTTTTCTCTAAATAAAAGGGGGTTTTGGTTATTAGTTGTTAGTTGCAAGTGTATATCATCCTGAGAGGAGCGAAGAATGGGGCTTTAGCCCGTAGGCAGAATGCCTACAACAAGCCCCTCCCTTGACAAGGGGGTGGGTGGGGAGGAATCCCTGCCCTCCATTCTTTTTATATGTAGCCGTGGGCTACATATAAAAAGAATGGAGGGCAGCGTCTTCACAGATAGCCCCCTCCCAGGTTAGTTAGGTTAATGAGAATTTAGAGATCGATGAGCAATTGGTGTGTCCATGAGAATTATTCGAGATGTGCGCTCATCGCCTCCTGTTTGCATTTACAAAGGTACAACAAAAAAGTTAACCTCCAAATATTTTTTCGGAAATTTTGCAACTTTTTTCACAATACATGCATAACTGCGCATAAAATAGGGCTATAATGCACATATTTATGCATTATAAAGATTATCCTATTTTTCGCATATTATAGCGTCCAGAGCGCCAGAGCCACGATTGTGAGATATGTTGTGATGCTTATTGCGTTATTCATTTTGAGGAAGAACAACGGCATCATCGTCGAGGCAATCATTGCCACCGTAATAAACGATGCGGGCGACGACGAGGGCAAAAGGATAAATACAGGCGTTAGGATTAGCAGTGCTGCCTGCATAACTGACCATATATTGCGTGCCGTACGGCTTAGCGTAAGACGCTCGCTACGATAGAGAAACACGGTACACAGCTCGACAAACAACACCACGGCAAGCAGAGCAAGTCGAGGAATGGTGAGGTATGTATCGATATTAAATGCCGACGGAGTGAGCATATCGTGCCAGATGTCGAGGAAGCTAGCGGTAAAGCTGCCGCCCATGCACCATATAATATAATTATAGGTAAGCGTGGGGAGCGTTATGCCGACAATCGTAACAATCATCTCGCGGGGGTTGCTACGCATCGAGAGCATCAACACAAGGGCGAGAACGACGACGGCGAGCATCGAGCTATCGACAAGGGGTGTTGCACCGAGCGCCAGCATCGCCGTAAAGAGGTGATGTAGGCGCGTATTGGGACCAAGGCAGTAGAACAAACGGCCTATGCCCTCGGCAACGAGCAGTGCCACAAGCATCGTCGAGAGGCATGGCGAATTGATGGTGAGTGCCGTAAAGAGGAGTGCCGTAAGCGATATTGCAGCCATCGAAGAGGTGCCGTAGATATTGTAGCGCACCGTGGCACGCGCCAAGCGTAGGGCACTCTGCACACAGAAGAGGGCGGCGAGGAGCGCTGTAAGCACGGGGTGGGCGCTCTCGAAGCGGGCAAGAGGTGCAACAAGGGGCGCGCCACCCTCGACAATGGTGTCGACGGTGATGGTAGGGAGCAACGCCACGCGCACCGCAACGATGGTTGCGATAAGGAGGAGTGTCGCCACACCCTCGTAGAACTTATGTCTTGCTACATCGAGTATCATAATCGCCACAAAGGTAGTGAAAAAATAAAAAATAGCCACTTTTACGCCTACACTTTTCGCAATTCGCAAATTTTTATTACCTTTGCGCGAATTTACGCCTATATATAGGTGAAAGCAAGCAATTTGCAAATAACAATAAACTAAAAATATAGCAATGAACATTACAAGAGAACAGCGTGATGGCGGCATTTCGGTATTGAAGGTCGTTGTTGGCGAGGCAGACTACGGCAAGGCTGTAGAGAACCAGTTGCGCGAGTACAAGCGTAAGGCTCAGATTCCCGGTTTCCGTCCTGGTATGGTACCTATGGGTATCGTTAAGAAGATGTATGGCAAGCATGTCTTGGCAGAGCAGTCATACCACATCGCATCTAACTCGGTATTCGAGTACTTGCAGAAGGAGAACATCGACTATGTAGGCGATGTAATCCCCTCAGAGGAGCAGGGCGAGTTCGACTTTGAGAACGGCACCGAGTTCGAGTTTATGTTCGAGATTGGTGAGGCTCCCAAGATTGATATCAACTTCACCGCCAAGGACAAGGTTGTCTACAACAAGATTAAGGTAGACAAGAAGATGCACACCGAGTACCGCACCAACTACTTGCGCCGCTATGGCCGTTTGGTAGAGGTAGACAAGGTGGCTAACGACGAGGCACTCAATGTAACTCTCGACAATGGCGATATGCGCATCGAGGAGGCTTATGTAGGTCTTATCTCGATGAGCGACGAGGAGCGCAAGGCTTGGAAGAACAAGAAGGTTGGTTACAAGACCAAGGTAAACATCAACGAGCTCTACAAGAAGCCCGAGCAGCGTGCTGCAGTTCTCTCGGTTAAGCAGGAGGAGTTGGAGGGTATCAACCCCGAGTTCGAGTTGGAGATTACCAAGATTCGTCGTTTCGCTGATCCCGAGCTCAACGAGGAGTTCTTCAAGATGGCATTCCCCGCAGGTAATGTAACATCTGAGGAGGAGCTCGACAAGTTCATCGACGAGGAGATCGAGAAGGAGCTTAAGCGTGAGTGCGACTTTATGTTCGTAAACGCTGTTCGCAACTTCGTTATCGAGAAGGCTAACATCCAGATGCCCGAGGAGTTCTTGAAGCGTTGGTTGTATGTTATCAACGAGGGTAAGTTCTCTCGCGAGGAGATTGAGAAGGACTTCGGCGCATTCATCAAGATGTTCACTTGGAACTACCTCCAGAAGCACTTCATCACCGAGGGTGAGTTGAAGGTATCGCAGGAGGAGGCTAAGGCCGAGGCTATGCAGTTTGCCGCTATGCAGTTTGCACAGTACGGTATGCCCTCAGCACCCCAGGATATGCTCGAGAACTTCTCGAAGCAGATTATGGACAACAAGGAGCAGTTGCAGAAGATCTACGAGAAGCTCTACGAGGAGAAGGTTGTAGAGTACATTCGTGGCAAGGTGAAGGTTACCGAGAAGGCTATCTCGGCCGACGAGTTCGCTAAGATTGCTTCGGAGTTGGCATAATGAGCTATTGCTAAACGAAACGAGGGTGTCTGCAATGGTTGCGGCACCCTCGTTTTGCAATTACCACACATAGAATAGACCTATTATGAACGAATTTGATAAGTTTGCCCGCCTACACTGTGGCATCAACTCGATGACGCTCCACGACTTCCGTGCCGAGGCTTCGGGCTATGTGTCGCCCACCATCATCGAGGAGCGACAGTTGAATGTTGCACAGATGGATGTATTCTCGCGCTTGATGATGGACCGCATCATCTTCCTCGGTGCGCCCATCTACGACACCGCAGCCAATATCATTCAGGCGCAGTTGCTCTTCTTGGAGTCTACCAACCCCGATAAGGATATTATGCTCTATATCAACTCGCCCGGTGGCTCTGTCTCTGCTGGATTGGGTATCTACGACACTATGCAGCTTATCAGCTGCAATGTTGCGACCTGCTGTACCGGCATGGCGGCTTCGATGGGTGCTGTGTTGCTCACAGCAGGTGCTCAGGGCAAGCGCTCGGCACTCCCCCACTCGCGTGTGATGATTCACCAGCCTCTTGGTGGCGTGCAGGGTCAGGCCTCGGATATCGAGATTACTGCCCGCGAGATTGCCAAGACCAAGCGTGAGTTGTATGAGATATTGTCGGCACATTCGGGTGTCGCTATCGAGAAGATTGAGAAGGATGCCGACCGCGACTATTGGCTCTCGGCAGCCGAGGCTAAGGAGTACGGCCTCGTAGACACCGTGCTCGCACGCCGTAAGTAATAATTAGGCTATGTCACAGAAAACACGCAAAGGTACAGACCGCCGTGGTGGCTGTTGCTCGTTCTGCGGTGTCTCGGCCGATGAGGCGCCCTTGATGTTCAACGGTGCCGATGGCGCTATGATATGTTCGTCGTGCATCGAGCACGGCTACGGCTTGCTTGTCGAGCATAAGATTGTCGATGGCAAGGCCTCGAAGAGCAACGCCGCAAATAAGTTTAAGCCCCTCACACGCGAGGACCTTATGACCCCCGACCGCATCAAGGCATTCCTCGATGACTATGTCATCGGTCAGGATGCTGCCAAGCGCTATATGTCGGTGGCAGTCTACAACCACTACAAAAGACTCTTGCACCGTGGCAAGACCGAGGATGTAGAGCT
>RHMF01001742.1_pt1 | contig 10020 bp, 11 predicted proteins | sample 5365151 | NCBI WGS metagenome assembly RHMF01 (sample SAMN10266501, study PRJNA497801) | feces metagenome | isolation source: feces | host: Bos taurus | place: China: Prairie of Fairy Mountain | collected 2017-08-14 | reverse complement strand
AGAGTGTGTTAAAGAGCGAGGTTTTACCCGAGTTGGGGTTACCTACCAAGCCAACGCTTATGTGGCTTGTGCTGTGCTTTATTGCATTTTCAACAACATCTGCGTCGACGTCTTGTATTGAGGTGTCATCGTATGATAGTTGCTCTGCCTCCTCACGAGTCATCACAACCACCATCTCTGCCTCCTTGCGACGTAGCGATATGTCGTAGCCCATAATGTGGTACTCGATAGGATCTTTTAGGGGTGCTGCAAGAACGACTGTCACACGCTGTCCGCGCACGAAGCCCATCTCCATAATGCGACGACGGAAACCTCCGTAGCCTAAAACCTTGACTACGGTAGCTGATTCACCTGTTTTTAGTTCACTGAGTCGCATAATTACCTATTTTTATTATATCACGCCACAAAGGTACAAAATTATATCTATCTACATATCCCCACTATTTGGTATTTTGTATGTTGGTTTACCATTTAGCACGATATACACTATGTGTTGGAGGATATTCTAACGATATGCTAATTGTCGTTAATTTGGTCTAAAACTCTATGCGAGTGATATAATTGTCCATAAGGGTAGGTATAATGTTTTTTTAATGTTGGTGTAGATAAGTATTTGTACTATAATTGAGGATGAAAAGGTCGATTTATCGGAAAATCACTACTTTATGTGCGATTTTTTTGGTTGAATAATTGCAATAAGAAAATATTTTTATAACTTTGCCAAAGGAAAAACCTTAAAAAATTATTGATATGAAGAATTTAGTTGAAAAGATCAATGCCCAGTATGAGGCTTTTGCAAAGGATGCTGCATTGCAGGTAGAGAAGGGTAACAAGGCAGCTGGTACACGTGCTCGTAAGGCAGCTTTGGAGCTTTCAAAGCTCTTGAAGGATTTCCGTAAGGTATCTGTTGAGGAGGCAAAGAAGTAGTCTCCGTGTGCGATAGCGTATTTTACGCGCTCACTTAAGCCTTGGATTGAAAGAGCATCCGAGGCTTTTTTCTTACGGTTTGTCTCGGTGACATTACCGCATTTAGCCTAATCACTTAAATATGTAGATATGCTGAATACTATTATTATCGCTCTGTTGCTGTGTGTTGTGCCTGCTGCTGTCGTGTGGCTCTGTCGTCGCTTTGCGCTACTTGGTAAGATAGGGCCTATTATGGTGCTATATGCTGTGGGTATGCTGGTGGGAAATCTCTCCTTTATGCCCGCAGAGCTTAAAACTGTTCAAGACATCCTGCCTAATGTCGTGGTGCCATTGGCTATCCCGATGATGCTCTTTGGCTGTCATTTTAATTTTAGTGATGCACGCTTGCAGCTAAAGGTCGTGTTGAGTGGATTCCTATCGGTATTTATTGCCGTGGTGAGTGGCTATCTGCTCTTTGGTCGACATCTTGAAGAGGGTGCTGCCGTAGGCGGTATCATCTCGGGTATGTATACAGGAGGTACGCTCAATGCCGCGGCACTACAGACCATATTCAACACAAATGGCGAGACATACGTTATGGTCAACTCCTATGACATCATAATATCGTTCCTCTATTTTGTAGTTCTGTTTAGCTTTGGCATCAAGCTGTTTCGTCGCCTTTATGGTCAGTCGGCAGTGTGTAGTGTTGACGATATGCCTGGGCAGGATAGCTCTGTGGCGGCGAGTGACGATAACCCCTATAGAGTGCTATGCACGCGTGGCGGTATGTGCCAGCTGGGTAAGATTCTCGGCGTAACGCTCGTTGTTGTGGCACTCTCGGCTGGCGTGGCACTACTAATGCCTGATAGGTGGTTTATGGTTGTCTTTATCCTCCTGCTCACAACATTGAGTGTCGCCAGCTCGTTTATCAAGCCTGTTAGAAAATTGTCGTTGAGCTACGATGTGGGTATGTACCTTATATATATCTTTAGTGTGACTATCGCCTCTATGGCCGATTTCTCCAACATCGACCTTCAGAGTGGTGCCAACCTTGCAGCTTATATGATCTTTGCGGTGTTTGTGTCGCTCTTGCTGCACGCCGTTATATGTCGCCTGCTGCGTGTCGATGCCGACTCAATGGTTATATCTTCAGTAGCCTTCATCAACTCGCCACCGTTTGTGCCTATGGTTGTTGCCGCTATGCGCAATAGGGGAGTATTGGTCACAGGACTATGTGCGGGTATCTTTGGCTACGCTTTGGGTAACTACTTCGGAGTGCTTATGGAGCGCATACTCTCGTTAATGTAGAGAGTGCACCACATACTGTAAACAAAGCAGATGCCCCAATAGTAATCACAACTCTTGAGGCATCTGTTGTTTTAGTGTTGAGCTGTTTATAGGCTACTCCTCTGCCTTCTGCACAATCTTGCCGCTCTCCTTATTTACAAAGCGGTCTACAACAGCCGCACAAGCAGCATCGCCTGTGATGTTGAGTGTTGTTCGTATCATATCAAATATACGGTCAAGTGCATAGAACAAGGGGAGTCCCTCCAATGGGATGCCCGCAGCAACGAGCACGGCAGCTGCCAGGAGCGTAGGGCCTGGAACACCAGCCTGACCAATAGCACCAAGTGTGCAGACTACGGTTATCGACACGTAGTCGGCCATAGAGAGGTCTATGCCGTAGAACTGCGCAAAGAATATGGCGAGTAGTGCGTAGTAGATGGCGTTACCAGCCATATTGATAGTAGCACCGAGTGGTAGGACAAAGCCCGATGTCTGCTTTGATATACCCATATTATCGCACGCATCCATATTGACGGGTAGGGTAGCCAACGATGATGCGGTAGAGAACGACACTACCTGTGGCTTGACCATTGCGCGGAAATAGTCGCGTAGCTTAACGCGCGAGAAGAGGTATACGGTGGTTGGATATAGCCCTAAACCGATGATAAGCACTGCGATAAGGTCTATCCATAGCACGTTGGCAACCTGCAATAATATGTCGAAGCCAAATGTTCCTGTTGCGTCGGCGATAAGACCAAATACACCAAACGGTGCGACAATCATCACCTTGCCTATACACCAGATAAGGGCATCGAGGATGGAGTTAAGACCGTTTACAACCTTACGACGTGGCTCATCCTTGAGCGTAGAGATGCCGAAGCCGAGGAATAGACCGAAGATGATGATCTGCAAGATGTCACCCTCGGCAAGTGCGCGTATAGGGTTGTCGGGAATCATACTTATAACAGTCGCCCAAAAGCCCATAGGTGCGGGTGCTGCGCTGGGTGCTGTAACCGCCTTGCCAGCCTCTGTGATAGCTGCAATTCCCTCTGTGCCAATGTGTGCACCAGGCTGAAATATGTTGGCGAGGATGATGGCAACGACGATTGAGATAGCCGTTGTGATAAGCATATATGCAATACTTATGCCACCCACAAGACCTGCTGAACGGGTCTCGCCAAGTGCCGCTGCACCACTGATGATTGATACCGCCACGAGAGGTACTACAAGCATCTTAATAAGTTGGATAAAGAGGTCGCCAAGAGGCTTGAACATTGCCGCCTCGGGACCCATTATGATTCCCACAACGATACCTACCGCCATCGCTATCAGAATCCAAACGCCTAAATTCTTGATAAATCGTTTCATTTATAAAAGGTTATATTTATACAAAGTTAGCAAAATGTGTCGACTATGCAAAATATTGTTGCAAAAATTGCGCATCGTGAGCTAATGTGCTAAATATTTTGTAACTTTGGGAAAAATATATCGAACGATGAAGCCAAGAATAGTTGTATTTACAGGTGCTGGTGTCAGTGCTGATAGTGGTATCGCCACTTTCCGCGATGCAGACGGTTTGTGGGCTAACTACCGTATTGAGGAGGTATGCACGCCCGAGGCATTGGTGAATAACCGCGCCAAGGTTATTGAGTTCTATAATCTGCGCCGCCGCGAGTCGCTTACCAAGAAGCCTAACGCAGGACATATCGCCATTGCCTCAATGGAGGAGTGGGCAGATGTCAAGGTCATCACGCAAAATGTAGACAACCTGCACGAGCAGGCAGGCTCAAGCGATGTCTTGCACCTACACGGCGAGCTTATGAAGCTACGCTCGGAGCGTAACACCAACCTTATCTATGATATTGAGGGCTGTGAGCAGAGGCTTGATGCGCGTGCCGAGGATGGTGCGCTACTGCGCCCACATATCGTCTTTTTCGGTGAGTCGGTGCCAATGTTTGAGCCTGCGTGTGAGGTGACTGCAACGGCAGATGTTATGATTGTCGTCGGAACATCACTCGCCGTATATCCCGCTGCCTCCTTGGTGCACTATGTGCGTGCGGGTGTGCCCATCTACCTCGTTGACCCTGGAAGCCCCAATGTGAGCCTTATACGTAACCCTATAACACATATAAAGGAGCGTGGCGCAGTCGGCGTTCCACAACTTGTCGAGCAGCTTAAAGATGAGTTTACGAAGTAGAGTAGCGGCACGTGCCGAAGAGGTGCTTGAGTTTTGTCGTAAGGAGGGTTATAATACTCGTATAGCCCTCTTTATAGACCTTGCGCGCCACTCTGGACGTAGACGTTTCGTTGTATGGAGCTTTACAGAGAAAAAGGCGATATTGTGCTGTCCTGTAAGCCACGGTAGCGGCTCTCAAATGTCACACACGCGCTCTGCCTATGCCCGCCTCTCCAACCTCGATGGCTCGCACCTGTCATCATTGGGTAAGGCTCTTGTTGCTGAACGCTATGAGGGGCGCTACGGCATTGCTTATAGGCTTGATGGTCTGGATGATACAAATAGCAACTTGCGCTCTCGATGTGTTGTCCTCCACGGCTGGGAACATACTACCTCCTATCCAATATTTCCGTGTGCTTCGGTAGGTAGCTTTGGCTGCCCTGTATTGTCACGTCGTATGATGGCGCGTGTTGACGATATTCTAAAAAATGAGAGCAGGGTGCTCCTACTCTCATTTGTGTAAACTATTATGCTTTTTTTTGTAGCACCTGCACCAGATGCCTCATTGCTGTTTTTGAGATTATTTTAGGTCTATCCCAATCATCTTGCGCCCAAGCTCACGTAGATACCTCTCTATCTCTACACGTCTTTCAAATGAGGGTCTTTTAACGCCATTGACATACTGCTGCATTAGAGTTGTGTTGATGCCTATCTCGCGTGCTACCTGTTTGACGTTCAACATAGGGAAGTTGTTGAATAGCTCTCCTATGTGATTGCGTTCCATAGTTAACTTTGTACGATGCTTCTACATAGATCTATTTTTTACAAAGATAGGTATTAATTGTAATACCTGCAACCTTTTGGGATATTCTTGCTGTGATTATATTCATAATAAATTGGGCTATCTCTGATGGGATAGGTCTTTTAACTTTTAACTGATTGATTATCAGTGTTAGTTTTTACGGAAATTGAGAAATCCTACATAGAAGACTACATGGAGGTCGTAATTAAGTCAAAAAGCTACGAGCGCAAAGGCGAATAAACCATTTTGAAGTAAGCTACTAAAATCAAGCATCTTCCCAAGATGCATTGTGAATAAACAATAGTGGCGTATGAGCGAACTACACAGTTCACTACATACGTCACTATTACACATTGCACAAATCTATGATAGAGGACTTCTAACAATAAAAATATTTATAAATTTTGCTACTTTTTAGCCGTTTGCTAGAAATCCACATAAACACCTCCTTGTCAGAATACCGATATGGCACAAAGCCAACACTTTGAGAAAAGCGAATCGCTGTCGGATTAGATAACTTGCAATAAGTTCGAACTTTTAATCCTTGCGACAAAAGGTATTTAAGCATTATAATATACCCACGATAGTACATTAATGGTTTTTCCCAACCACCTCCGTGAATGGAAACAGTCTTCCATTCTCCATCTTCGTTGAATACATAAATGAAGGCTATATGAGCGTCTGTTTTAAGAACTTTTAATACCCAGCACTTTACACTATTCACATAGCCTTCGACAAAATTAGCCCATTCTATATCTGAGTGAATATCTCCGGCTATTTGCTCCCACTGCTCGACAGAGAACCTATCACAAAGATGAATATCCTTGTGATATGGCTCCCAGACAACAGTGGAATCTGCTATTACCTCTCGCATTAAGGCAATGATGGAATTTTAGCTCTTAGTTTTGCAATTTCAGCCTTCCAGTCAGCTATACGATGTCTGCCACAGGATGGGTTAAACCCTTTTATTGTAGCTTTGGCGTTCGCTATTGAAGCTTTTTCTCGAGCAATATTTCCTTGCAACTTGGCAATTCTCTCTCTCGCTTCTGCTTTTGTTTTTGGTGATGACATTCCCATAATAATTAAAATTTTAATATATTAGAGCCTACTCTATTTAGGATTTTCGGCATACTCCTTATAGTTTTAGTATTCGTCGTAATAATCGACCATATCCTCACACTCATCAATACTATCAACAGAATCAATTATATCCTCAATATCATCTGAGCAATCGATACTCAATGTGTCATACAACTCTCCATTGTTGTCAAATATTGATTTTATATCTGTTTTATTAAAGTCTGGGATTCCTGTTGACATGGTTTTGATTTTTGCAAATAACTTCATTAATATCATATTAGGTTATAGTGTTACCATCATAAAATAATTATTTCCATGGTTGCTCCATTCTGCCTCATACGCTGCCTTTAATTCAACTGTTTGTTGGCAATATGTGAAACATTGAGTAATGATCGGTGCAAGTTTAATTCCTGCAGTTGTGTGTGGATTTGCATAATTCTTATTATCCGTATACAGAATCTCATAGCACAATAATTGAGAATCCTTTTCTTTGTAGTGTTCCAAATTCTCAATGTCCTTCATTATGGAAAAGCGATTATCTGCTACCGCCTCATTCGCCTTGTCATACTTAAAATGTTTTAACTCTATTACGGCTTTGGCGACATTATCGTTGTTTATTGAAAACTGTAATGAAATGTCGCAACGGGCTTGCCCTTTCGAACTTTTTATCGTTGGAGAGATGGCTTGTGTAGTCTCCAAGTCTATTAAGAATTTGTCAGTATCGGCAAATTCATACAAATGTCCGACTTGTTTTAGGATTACACCAAACTGCATTTGCAATGATGCTTCATTTGCAATTTTGATATCGCCGTATGCTACTTTATTGCACAAAATAGAATACGAGATTTTTACAATCTCTTTAAGGCGTTCTTGTGGAGTCTCCATTATGCCCATCTTTTCTAAAATTTACCTCATACAACTCCTATGTGGTTGATTATATACAAAAAGAAAGTGTGGAGTTGACTTTCGTTTATCTATACAGAGGCTCTGACAAAACCCGAAACGAATAAACGATACAAGACCCCACACTTGAATAGTATGGGTATATGCACAGATTGTGCACAGCCACATAGCTATACAAGAAATGAGTGTTGTCTTTATCCTCGTTTCGTTGAAAACTGTCAGATTTTCTGTATAAGGATAAAAGCGAAAACACTTTCATCAAAATATGTAATGCCGAGGACAAAAAGCCCAACGACACTACAAAATTAGTAAAATTTTCGCAATAGACAACACTCTTGCGAGGTCTTGTTTAAATAAAATAGAAAAATCACCCTCCGCACACGCGAAAGGCGATTAAATAGATAGGTGCGATTATTTATATTTAATTTAGACTACATAAGGCTATTAATACCCAGATATCGCGACTCATCATTTTCAATGTAGTACATTAGTCTCCAATCAAGTGGATTATTTTTAATACCCATGCAGCGCGAATAATCAGTAATTAGAGTTGTGGAGTCGTGTTCCAGTCTTGAGTATTAAAAATAATACCCATGTGGAGTGTGGATAGTTAGTTGTTAAGGTTGTTGAATATCATTCCAGTCTCGGGTATTAATTTTAATACCCGTGTGTTGTGTACGTTTGTTGTTGAGTATGTATCGCATCTGCAAATCGCAGGTATCTTTTATAATACCCGAGCGGACAATGTGCGGGTAGTACTCAACTTCATTTGCGCTGTAGTTCGGACAAATCCTGGGTATTAAAGATAATACCCAGGTGGAGTGTGGTTAGTTAGTTGTTAAGGTTGATGAGAAGCCTTCCATTCGCGGGTATTAAAAGTAATACCAAAGCGTCGTTAACAACATACTGTCGATGATGTATTATGGCGACTAATCATGGGTATCTTTTATAATACCCATGCAGCGCGAATAATCAGTAATTAAGGTTGTGGAGTCGTGTTCCAGTCTTGGGTATTAAAAATAATACCCATGTGGTGCATTAGGAATTTTTGTGCGTAGTGATGTTTGAATATTGTTTCTGAACGGCTGAAAACTAATTAAACATAAGGCGGTTATGTCACAGTTGTTTAGTAGAATTATTTATATGTCTATGATTGCTATGAGTTATCAATCTGGGAGGGTGTTATCTTAAATAAATGAGCCTGCCCAACATTGTTGATTGTTAGGCAGGCTCATAACTCTGTATGACACCAAGTATATGTCTTATCTACTTAAAGTAGATGTCCAGCAACTCCTTGGCGGCGATGAATGATGATAGCTTGGCGTCGAGCACTCGCTGCTCCACCTCGGCAAGGCGTGCCTCAATCTCGGGGTTAGTGTAGAAACTCGACTTAAGAGTCTCATTTATTGTCTCATACATCCAATACTTATTTTGTCGGTTGCGGTTAGCCTCGAAGTAGCCGTTAGCCTCGATATGGTCGAGGTAGCTCTCTACGCCCTTCCATACCTCCTCGAGACCTGTGCCCATGTGAGATGAGCAGGTGTATACCTCGGGGCGCCAGCCCGACTCTGCAAGCGGAAAGAGGTGGAGTGCCCCCTGATACTGTGCCTTGGCAAGCTCTGCCTTGGTGATATTCTCGCCATCCGCCTTGGTTATAACCATCATATCTGCCATCTCCATAATGCCGCGCTTGATACCCTGAAGCTCGTCGCCAGCACCCGATATCTGCAACATCATAAACATATCAACCATAGAGTGTACAGCTGTCTCTGACTGACCTACACCCACAGTCTCTATAAATATCACATCGAAGCCTGCAGCCTCGCACAACACAATGGTTTCGCGCGTCTTACGTGCTACGCCACCCAGTGAACCTGCTGACGGTGAGGGGCGTACAAAGATGTCGGGATTGTGGCAGATGCTCTCCATACGTGTCTTATCGCCGAGGATAGAGCCACCGCTGCGCTCCGACGATGGGTCAATAGCAAGTACGGCGAGTTTATGGCGCAGAGACGTAACCATATTACCTATAGCCTCGATAAAGCTCGACTTACCAGCACCTGGCACACCTGTAATACCGATGCGCACAGACTTGCCAGAGTGGGGTAGACAACGCTCAATAATCTCCTGTGCCTGTGCATAGTGCGTGGGGTTATTGCTCTCGATGAGGGTTATTGCCTGCGCCAAGATGGTGATGTTACCCGCGAGAATACCCTCGACATACTCATCTGTGGTGAGTATACGACGCTTGCGACGCACAAAATGGGGGTTTACGACGGGCTTATCCTCGACACCCTCTGTGACGTTGAGTGCGCTGTCGTGGTGAGCATCTAAATACTCTTTTTCGTAGTGTTCTATCTTTGTAAATGACATGCTATCTATTGTTTTTCGGGGTTATTACTCTGTCTAAAGTCTTGTCGTCGAGTGAGTGTATCGAGCCAAACCAACGTGCGTGGCATCGTTTCGTGTCATATATCACGACAAATGGTACATAACTAATGCCATAGGCTTGTAACGTATGGCGGTTGTTGTCGTAGGCAATGATTACATCCTTTCGCAAGGGTAGCTCTGGTAGCTCCGTAACATCCTGGTAGCCTTGAGGTGTTAGCAGCACCAGCGTCAGGTCGTCGTAGCTGGCTGTGATGTCGAATAGCTCTACGAGAGCCTCGTTGGCAGGTGCGCTGTCAAAGTGTGTAAATATCAGGCATACGTGCGATGTCTTGAGGTTGTTCAACTGTTCGCCTGTTAGTGTGCGGGCATCGATGTCGGGTACGCGCTCACCGAGGCGTATGTTTTGTGCACTGGCAGATATTGCCGTGAGAAGTAACATTAACGATATGGCGAGCAGCTTTTTCATAGCTTGATA
>RHMF01001741.1_pt1 | contig 10021 bp, 6 predicted proteins | sample 5365151 | NCBI WGS metagenome assembly RHMF01 (sample SAMN10266501, study PRJNA497801) | feces metagenome | isolation source: feces | host: Bos taurus | place: China: Prairie of Fairy Mountain | collected 2017-08-14 | reverse complement strand
GCACAAATCAAGCAGGAACTCTGTAAGACGGCGATTACCAAGAAGTGCTGTGCGCAGGCAGAGGCGTACGGAATTTTACTGTTTTGCAGTAGTTTTCAGAGCGGCGGAATTCGAATCGTGACCGAATCCGATGCATTTGCTGCTCGATTGCCGCTGCTGTTTAAGAAAGCGTTCCAACTGGAATTTGATCAGCTGCCACAAACCCATTCGGGTAAGCGTGCATTTTTGATCAAGGATCCGAAGAAAATCTCTTTTATTGGTGAGAGCTACGGATATGATCCGAGCGAAAGTGTGGCTCTGCACATCAATTTTGGTGTATTGGAAGAAGAACATTGCCGCATTTCGTTTTTCCGAGGGGCCTTTCTTGCGGGAGGATCCGTGACCGATCCGGATAAGGGATATCATTTGGAACTGGTTACATCCCATTACAATGTGGGTCGTGAAATGCCTGCGCTGCTGCGTGAGTCCGGGTTTGAACCGAAGACGACCGAGCGAAAGGCGAATTATGTGACCTATTTCAAGCAGAGCAGCTATATTGAGGATTTCCTGACGGCCATCGGTTCGCCGGTGGCGGCTATGGGAATCATGAACGCCAAGGCGGAAAAAAATCTGCGCGGCAGTATTAACCGTCGTGTGAACTGTGAGGCGGCCAATTTGGACAAGACGGTGGACGCTTCCATGGTTCAGATCGAGGCAATTCGTATGCTGGAAGAGCGAGGGATGCTGGAACAGCTGCCGGAAAAGCTGAAGGAAACGGCGATTTTGCGCAGGGAAAATCCCGAGTTGACCCTGACACAGCTGGCAGCCATGTGCGACCCGCCTGTTACAAAATCGGCATTGAATCATCGCTTGCGTAAACTGATGACGATGGCACAGCAACCGTAAGAGCAGATATACTTAAGATGCAGTTTTAGGAGTGAGTTCGGATGAGTTTTGTCCATCTCCATGTGCATACCGAATACAGCCTTTTGGACGGTGCATGCCGGATCAAAGGGCTTGCCAAGCGTGTCCGCGAACTGGGGCAGCATGCGGTGGCCATTACCGATCACGGCGTGATGTACGGTGTGATCGACTTTTACCGCGCCTGTAAAGCGGAGGGAGTGAAACCCATCATCGGCTGCGAGGTCTATGTTGCACCGCGCACCCGCTTTGACCGCACCCATGAGTACGATGCCGAGTCCCGCCATCTGGTGCTTCTGTGCAAAAATGAGACGGGATACCGAAACCTGAGCTATATGGTGTCTAAGGCCTTCACCGAAGGCTTTTACATCAAGCCGAGGGTTGATATGGAGCTGCTGCGCAGCCACAGTGAAGGTCTGATCGCACTGTCTGCCTGTCTGGCCGGTGAGATCCCGCGCCGTATCATGAACGGTGATTACGCAGGAGCCAAAGCGCATGCACTGGAAATGCAGGATATTTTCGGTGCAGGAAATTATTATCTCGAATTGCAGGATCAGAATCTGCCGGAGGATGCTCAGGTCAATGCCGGAATCGTTCGCATTCATCAGGAGACCGGGATCCCGCTGGTGGCGACCAATGATGTGCACTATATAACGCGGGAAGATGCTCACCTGCAGGATGTGCTGATGTGCATCCAGATGGGCAAGACGGTGGACGATCCCGACCGTATGAAGTTCGAGACCGATGAGTTCTACATCAAGTCGGAAGAGGAAATGCGCAGCCTGTTCCCGCAGTGGCCCGAAGCCATTGAGAATACGGAAAAGATTGCCGAGGCATGTAATCTTGACTTTGTGTTCGGCGAACATCACCTGCCGGAATTCAAACTGCCGGAAGGGGAGACCGACAGTGAATCCTATTTTGAAAAGCTGTGCTGGAAGGGCTTTGAGCGCCGTTATCCGCAGGGCGGGGAAGAACTGAAGGAGCGTCTCCGTTTTGAGATCAATATGATCCGAAAGATGGGATTTGTGGACTATTTCCTGATCGTTTCGGACTTTATCGGTTACGCCAAGGAAAACAGCATCCCTGTCGGCCCAGGCCGTGGTTCCGCAGCAGGCAGTATAGTATCGTATTGTTTGAATATTACCGATGTGGATCCCCTGAAATATAATCTGTATTTCGAGCGTTTCCTGAATCCGGAACGCGTGACCATGCCTGATATCGATATTGACTTCTGCATTCGTCGCCGTCAGGAAGTCATTGACTATGTGACGCGTAAATACGGGGCAGATCATGTGGCTCAGATCGTGACCTTTGGTACGCTGAAGGCCCGTGCTGCCGTGCGTGACGTGGCGCGTGCGCTGTCCATTCCCTATGCAGAGGCTGACGCCATTGCCAAGCAGGTACCCTTTGCGCTCAACATGACGCTGGAAAATGCGTTGAAGCTGTCCAAGCCGCTGAAGGATATGTATGACAGCGATGAGCGTGTAAAGAATCTGATCGATACTGCCATGGGCCTGGAGGGAATGCCGCGCAATTCTTCCACCCATGCCGCCGGTGTGGTAATTACCCGTAAACCGGTGTTTGAATATGTGCCCCTTGCCACCAACGATGACCTGCCGGTGACCCAGTATACCATGGTCACATTGGAAGAGCTCGGCCTGCTGAAGATGGACTTTTTGGGTCTGCGAAATCTGACCATTTTGGATGACGCCGTTCAGATGGTGCGGGCAAAACAGCCGGATTTCAGCCTTTCTGAAATTCCCATGGACGATCCCATGGTGTTCCAGATGCTGTCGGAGGGACGCACTTCCGGTGTGTTCCAGATGGAATCGGCCGGCATGACCGGTGTCTGTGTCGGACTGAAACCGCACAGTATTGAGGATATTACGGCAATTATTGCGTTGTACCGTCCCGGACCCATGGACTCCATTCCCCGTTTTGTGGAGTGCAAGCACAATCCATCCCGGGTGGTGTACAAGCACCCCATGCTGGAACCCATTCTGGCTCCGACTTACGGGTGTATTGTTTATCAGGAGCAGGTCATTCAGATCTTCCAGCAACTTGCCGGTTACTCTTTGGGACAGGCCGATATGATTCGCCGCGCCATGAGTAAAAAGAAGGCCAAGGACGTTGAGCGCGAGCGAGAGGCCTTCCTTCACGGTGACCCGACCAGAGGCATTGACGGCTGCGTTGCCCGCGGTGTTCCTGAGCCGGTTGGACAAGCTGTATATGATGAGATCTATGATTTTGCAAACTATGCGTTTAATAAGGCACATGCCGTGTCCTATGCCATTGTTGCCTACCAGACGGCATGGTTTAAGGCGCACCACACCAGAGAGTATATGGCTGCCTTGCTGACCTCGGTCCTCGATTCTCAGGACAAAGTGGCGGAGTATATTGCAGAGTGTAAAGACAACGGGATCCGTCTGCTTCCGCCTGATGTCAATGAATCGGGTGCGGCCTTTACCGTTTCCGGAAATGACATCCGATTTGGCCTTGCTGCGCTGAAAGGTGTCGGTCGAAGCTTTACTGATGCTGTATTTGCAGAGCGTGAAAAGGGTGGTAGCTTTACAGACTTTTCGGACTTCTGTTCGCGCATGTACGACCAGGGCCTGAACAGCCGTGTACTGGAATCGTTGATCAAGTGCGGTGCATTTGACAAAATGGGCTACAAGCGCTCGCAGCTTTTGGATGCAGCACCCTCTTTGATGGATTCCATTGCGCAGATTCGCCGGAAGAATCTGGAAGGTCAGTTTGATCTGTTCGGTGGTGGCGGAGATGAACCCCTCGCTCCGGTGATGCATGTCAATGCTGCGCTGCCTGAATTTACCCGCCGTGAAATGATGGCAATGGAAAAGGAGACCACCGGACTTTATCTGTCCGGACATCCCATGGATGAGTTCCGTGATGCTGCCCGGGCTTGCCATGCGGTTTCCATCGGTTCCATCCTGAATGATTTTGCACGGGAGGACGGCCCTCAGACCTATCGGGATGAGCAGCGTATTATCATTGCCGGTGTGGTCGCATCGGCCAAAACGAAAACAACAAAGAACAACTCTCTCATGGCATATGTGACGGTAGAGGACGATACGGCATCCATGGAATTGCTTGTTTTCTCTAAGACCCTCAATGAGTGCTCGCCCTATCTGAAGGAAGGACTGCCTGTACTGGTTCGAGGTAAACTTTCGGTCCGGGATGAAAAATCGCCGCAGATCCTTTGCGATGGGATTTCGCCGCTGCAGGATTCTGCGCCGAGCACACAGACCAAAGAGAGCCGCCCCAAGACCCTGTACGTAAAGGTTCCCTCGGAAGGCCCTGTTCTGGAGAAGGTCAAGATGGTGTTTTCCATGTTCCCCGGAGAAGAACCGGCGGTCATCGTACTTGCGGATACCAGAAAGCGGTTTGGCACACGCTGTGTCATTCATGATGCATTGATTGATGACCTGCGCGGTCGACTGGGAGAAGAAAATGTCGTTGTAAAATGAGGAATGAAAGCGAGGTGGGCAAATGATCCGATTGATGAAGCTGCTGACTCATCGTGTGTTTCTGGTTGCTGTTTCGATCCTGATTCAGTTGGGTGTATTGTTGATCGTTCTGCTTCGGTTTAACGATTACTACCAGCAATTCAGTCTGATCTGTTCTGCGCTTTCCTTCATCATTGTGATCCATATTGTCGGGAACCGGAGTAATCCATCCTATAAGATCGCATGGATCATTCCCATTATGCTGTTCCCGATTTTCGGGTGGCTGCTTTATCTGTTGTTTGGAGGCAATCGCCTGTCAAAGCGGACACGCCGCAAAATGCAGAGCATAAACGATGTCATGGCGCAGGAGCTGAAAAGTTCCTGCCGTGTGGAGACGTTTGCCGAATTGGAAGGGGCCGACGCCAGACTCATGGCCGGTTACATCGAGCGCAATGCATTGTGTCCGGTTTACGCAAATACAGAGACGGAATATTTTCCCTTGGGCGAATACCAGTTTGAAAGCATTCTTCGTGAACTGAAGAAGGCGGAGCGCTACATTTTCCTTGAATTTTTCATTATTGAACCCGGTAAGATGTGGGATTCTGTTCTGGAGATTCTGGAGGAAAAGGCGGCCGCCGGCGTAGAGGTCCGCGTTCTGTATGATGATATGGGCAGTATGTTTACTCTGCCGCGGGGCTATGCGAAAATACTGAGGAAAAAGGGCATCAAGTGCTGCGTGTTCAATCCGTTTCTTCCGGTCCTTTCGGTGCGCATGAACAACCGTGACCACCGTAAAATCCTGGTTATCGATGGAAAGGTTGCATATACCGGAGGCACCAATCTGGCTGACGAATATATCAACGAAAAGGAACGCTTTGGACATTGGAAAGATACTGCGATTTTGCTGCGTGGCGAGGCCGTGTGGAGTTTTGCGGTGATGTTCCTGAATATGTGGAATTTCGTAGCAGGAACCAAGGAAGAATTCGAGAAGTTTCGACCGGAAGCGGAATCGTGCCAAAGCATCGGATTCGTGCAGCCCTACGCGGATAGTCCTTTGGACGATGAGCCGGTGGGAGGGACGGTGTATCTGAATCTGATCAATAAGGCGAAACAATACGTCTACCTGACAACACCTTATCTGATCATCGACCATACTACTGTCAGTGCCCTTTCATCCGCCGCAAAGGCAGGAGTTGATGTGCGCATCATTACGCCGCATATTCCCGATAAGAAAATCATTTTTGAAGTGACCCGCGCTCACTATCTGCCGCTGTTGGAAGCCGGGGTCAAAATTTACGAGTACACACCGGGATTCATTCACGCCAAGACGTTTGCGGTGGATGATCGGTTTGGTACGGTCGGGACCGTTAATATGGATTACCGCAGTATGTTTCTGCACTTCGAAGACGGTGTGATGCTGTACGATACACCGTCGGTGCTGGATATTAAGAAAGACTTTCTTGCGACGCAGGCGGTATCTCAACAGGTCACGTTGGAAGAAAGCAAGGCGAGACCGTTGCTCAAGCGCATTCTGTGTGGGTTGCTGCGCGTGTTTGCGCCGCTGATGTAGTTAAAAAGGAGACCCGATTCGTAGAATCAGGTCTCCTTTTATGCTGTAGAAGCAGGTGCTGTTCGAATACTGCCGTTAGGGTTTAAAGGACTCGAAAATGGACAGGCTGCCTTTGCTCTCGCAGCGAGCCATGTCTTCCGGAGTACGGATGGTCCAGTTGACCTCCTGCGCCCGCCAGAAGGACTTAGCCAAGGACAGGGAGATAATATCCCGGTGTTCATGCTTATAGGCGATGAAGTCAGGTACAGTGAGGAAGGATGTGAGCAAATTGGTCATGGCAAAGTCGGCGGCCTTACCCAGACCGGTACCCTCATCGCTTCGGAAGAAGTTCTGGCTCAATTGGCCGCGACAGATTTCCGGACGGTGCTTTTTCAGCCACATGATGGGCTGGGGATGAAAGGATTCGATGCAGTAATCTACCTTAAAGCCGTCCAGCACCTTGCAGGCGGCCTCGGCCAAGGCGGCGGAATTGCCCTCCACCTTCAGCTCCACGATCACGGGAGCCTTACCTTCAAACAGGGGAAGCACATCTTCAAGAAACGGAATCTTTTCCTCGGTGCCTTCCAGCCGATATTGGCTCAGCTCTTCGGCGGTTAAATCTTTTGCCTTTACATCCACGCCAGCCGTGCGAAGCAGGGAGTTGTCGTGGATGACAGCCAGCCGCCCGTCGCGGGTCAGGTGGATATCCAGCTCAATGCCGTAACCGTGTTCAGCCGCCAGACGGAAGGCGGCCATGGAATTTTCCGGAATGCCCTCTGTGCTGTTGTGCAGGCCGCGGTGGGCATAGCGGAATTTCCGCAGGGTTTCCCATGCCGGATGGTTTTTCCTGCACCGCAGTGCAAGGATCCAAAGCAGGAACAGGACGACAAGAATGATCAGAATGGTGATAACAGCAGTCATAGTTTAGTCGATCTCCTCAAAGGCATCCAGACCCTTCTTGACCTCGGCCTTGGCATCGCCGTGCTTGACAAAGCGCATGGTGACAAAGCTGAGGAACACGAAGATGGCAGCGTAGGGGAAGAGGATCCAGTAGCCTACGTTGCTCAGCAGGGAGCCGGCCAGAATGGGAGTAATGACTTGAGCGGTCATGGAGGCAGTGTAGTAGTAGCCGGTGAACTTGCCCACGTCGGAGCCGCGGCACATCTCGACCACCATGGGCAGAGAGTTGACATTGATGGACGCCCAGGCCAGACCGACCAGAAGGAACACAACGTACATGATCACATTGATGCGGTCGAACACGGAAGTCAGAATGTAACCGCCGATAAAGCAACAGGTCAGCAGAATGGTGCCGAAGGTAATCATCTTTTTACGGCCCACCTTGGAGGCGATAATGCCGATGGGAATGTAGGAGACGATAGCACCGGCAGTACCAACCAGCAGACAGGTGGAGGCACCGCCGATACCGGTGCCCATGACCTCGCCAATATAGGTGGTAAACCAGGTGGTCACGCCGTTGTAGCCGGCAAACCACAGAGCGATGGAGGCCAACAGGAAGGCCAGACTCTTCTTGACCGGCTTGGGCAGCACTTCGTTGCCGGAGCCGTCATCTTGAGCCAGATTCCACTCGGGGTGCTCGGCTTCCAAAGCGCGGTTTTCCGCAACCAGCTTGGGTTCACGGATGGTGGCGAACATCACAATGATGGCCACCAGCATAATGGCGGACACAACGATGAACAGGGGCTGATAGTTGATGTGATCCAGGCCAATCGTCTTGGAGTCGGGGTACATGACGGCGGCCACACCCAGATAGATGATGCCGCCCACGGCACCCATCAGGTTGATGATGGCGTTGCCCTTGGAACGCAGGGGCTTGGGGGTCACATCGGGCATCAGGGCCACGGCGGGGGAGCGGTAGGTGCCCATGGAGATGAGCAGCAGGCCCAGCACGATAACAAAGGACACGAACTTGAAGGGGGCTGCCTCAGCGGAGTAGCTGTTGTCCAGAATGGGGAGGATGTTCATCAGAATGACAGCCATTGCGGTACCTGCCAGAATGAAGGGAGTACGGCGGCCGATCTTGGTGTTGACCTTGTCGGAGATGCCGCCGAAGATAGGCAGCAGGAACAAGGCCAGAATGTTGTCCATGGCCATGATGGCGCCGGCCAGAGCTTCATCCATGTCGAAGGTGGACTTCAGCAGCAGGGGGACAATGCTGTCGTACATCTGCCAGAAGGCAGAGATGGATAGGAAGGCAAGTCCTACCAGAAGGGTGCGTTTGTGATTGAGTTTCATAAGTATGTTCCTCTCTCTGTAAAAATGGGATGCGGGACATAATTAGATACAGTATATCGTACTTCATGGAAAAATGCACCCCCTAAAAACAAATTTCCCATTTATCTTAATTGTGTCTGTTTGATGCTTTGGCTGCTTTGCCAAGCGTTGAAACATAAGCGAAAATATGATAGAGTAAGCCAAACGATAAATGGGACTTTGCAGAGGCGATCATACCAATGGGAAAATTGTCAAGAGAGATTGAGAACGTACTTGTTGAACAGTTTGGAAAGGACAGTATCATTGCATTGGCAACTGCGGTTGATGGCATACCTTCTGTTCGCGGAGTGGATGCGTTCTATGAGGACGGAGCATTATATGTGCTTACCCATGGTTTACCCAATAGTGGCAGATTCCGGTTTGTTGGTTTGCTGTTGAGATGATGTCTTTCCGCATTTTATCTACGAAGGAAGTTTCTGCGTACTTAAACAGCAAAAATTGTTTTCGTTGTAATAAAGCAAGAAATGATGTATCATCAAAAAGAAAAAATGCAGCGGTACAAAGGAGATTTCATATGGAGCGCAACGATCCTCGATACAGTTGTTACATTCAAATACTGAAAGAAGAGCTGGTTCCTGCCATGGGTTGCACAGAGCCAATCGCGTTGGCATTTGCTGCGGCAAAGGCAAGAGATCTTCTTGAGCAACTGCCTGAGCGCATTCATCTTCAGGTCAGTGGCAGCATCATCAAAAATGTGAAGAGTGTTGTTGTTCCCGGGACGAATCAGTCCAAGGGTCTGGAGGTTGCGGCTGTTGCGGGCGCTGTTGTCGGACACTCGGAAAAAGAGCTGGAAGTGTTGTCTGCGCTCAGCGAAGAGGACCGCAATACCATTTCTGAGTGCATGGAGCAGATCGATGTTCAAGTTGAACACATTGAGCTGGGTCATGTATTTGATATTATCATTACAGTATCAACTGCGGAGCACTCAGCCAAAGTCCGCATTGTTGACAACCACACCAACATCGTTCTGCTGGAAAAAGACGGCGAGACTCTCCTGAAAAAGACTGTGTCGGAGGGAGAAGGGGAGTGGTCTGGTGCAAATCATGGTTGTCTGACTATGGAAGGCATCTGGGACTTTGCGACGACATGTGATCTATCGGAAGTGGATGAACTGCTGGAGCGTCAGATCCAGTACAATTGCGCCATTGCCGAAGAGGGCATGAAAAACGAATACGGCGCCAACATCGGAACGGTTCTCCTGAAAACCGGCGGCGACGGTGTGCGTAACCGTGCAAAGGCATATGCTGCAGCAGCCAGCGATGCCCGTATGAACGGCTGTGAGATGCCGGTTATCATCAACAGCGGAAGCGGTAACCAGGGCATTACCTGCAGTGTGCCTCTGGTGGAATATGCTAAGGAGCTGAAGTGCGAGAAGGAGAAACTGTATCGCGCATTGCTGCTGAGTAACCTGACTGCCATCCACATCAAAGACGGAATCGGCACTTTGAGCGCATATTGCGGTGCAGTCAGTGCCGGTGCCAGCGCCGGAGCCGGAATTGCTTATCTGCTTGATGGCGATTACAGCACGGTCATTCACACGGTGGTCAATTCGCTCGCTATCGTCAGCGGCATTGTTTGCGACGGTGCAAAGCCGAGCTGTGCCGCGAAAATCGCCAGCAGTGTGGATGCCGGAATTCTGGGCTACGAAATGTACTGCTACAGCCAGGAATTCAAAGCCGGAGACGGTATCGTCATGAAGGGAGTCGAGGAGACCATTCGATGCATTGGCAGTCTGGGAAGAGACGGAATGAAGGAGACCAATGATAAGATCCTTTCCATGATGATCTCGTCTGCTTCGGTATAAATTGATACT
>RHMF01001739.1_pt1 | contig 10022 bp, 8 predicted proteins | sample 5365151 | NCBI WGS metagenome assembly RHMF01 (sample SAMN10266501, study PRJNA497801) | feces metagenome | isolation source: feces | host: Bos taurus | place: China: Prairie of Fairy Mountain | collected 2017-08-14 | reverse complement strand
AGATCTGCTTGCTCTTGTTCAGGCGCAGATACATACCGGTCTCATCGGTAACACCGTAGTGAGCACCCTTCAAAGCCTCGTCCTGATAGTAGTCATAAACGGTAGCCTTGAACTCGTTGGTACCACTCTTGGTAACAGCGTTGATAGCACCACCGGTAAAGCCGCTCTGACGAACGTCAAACGGAGTGATCGAGATCGAGATCTGCTCCAAAGCGTCGAGCGAGATGGGGGTACCACCTGCGGGCAGGTTACCACCGATACCGAATGCGTTGTTGAAAGCTGCACCATCGACGGTTACATACGACTGACGGTAGTTACCACCACCGATAGCCAGACCGTTCGAAGTCGAGTTAGCCTGCGGAGTGAGCTTCATGATGTCGTTCATGCTGCGGCTAACGCTGGGGGTTACAGCCATACGCTTGCTCGAAATGCTGGTCATCGAACCCGAACGCTGGCTGTTCATCGACGAGTTAGCGCCGTCAACAGCTACAACTACTGCGTCCATACCGATCGACTCCTCTTTCAGAGTAGCGTCCAATACGAGGTTATCAGCCAGAGCGGCCTGCAAACCCTGCTGCTCTACGGTCTGGTAGCCCAGCATCTGGAACTGCACGGTGTAAGGACCACCTGCACGTACGTTGAGCAGACGATAGTTACCGTCAACATCAACAACGGCACCATACTGCGTTCCCGACGGAGTGTGGATAGCGACTACGGTAGCACCTACCAGAGCCTCACCCTTAGCGTCGGTCACCTTACCACTGATGTTCGAAGTCGTAACCTGTGCCGACAGCGACAAGGTAGCGAAAATCGACAGAATCAAAAAGGCGAATTTCTTCATAAAAAAAATGGTTTAGTTAATAAAAAGATTGTTTGGTTTATTTTGAGTTTTAATCTCTTCGTTCGGTCTCAGTTTAGTTCAGCAAAGGTATGTCGTCAACCTAATTCCTTAGTAGTAATACAATAAAAAACAATGAGTGGACAAGCTTTTTTGGGGCGGTTCCACTCACGGTTAGTATTGTTGTATATATCTATTGGTGTTCATACGGGTATTCAGCCCGCTACGCATATCGACGTAAAATCGCATCGAAAGTATGTTGCTACTATTAATCATAAACGATTGCCGATAAAAACTTATGAACCCCTATGAAACTTACGAGCTTCTCTGAGTCTCTTTTTTTTCTTACGCCACAAAAGTATAGCAAATATTCGGAAGTCGCAAAAGATTAGCAATAAAAGGTCAACATTTTATCGACAAAACACCTTTTTAGGAGCCATTTTGCCGACCTTTTCATCTATCCGCTCCACTTTTTCAGACAGCAAACCCTCCAAAGCACTTCACCGCCTCGGAGGGTTAGCCCATTCTATTTGGTTATCGGTTACTCGATTGGCTCGATCGTGTACTCCTTCCAGCCCTCGGCCTTCGAGTAGGCATCGACCGACTCCGCGGGGACCTTCACCACCAGATTCTCGTTCGCGCCACCGAGGAAGTTCCACCCCGTAGCGGGCGGGGTCACAGCACGACAGATCACCGTCGTGAGCGCAGGGCACTCGGCAAACACCTCAGCCTCGATTTTGGTCACTTTCGCACCAATCTCAACCTCAGCCAGCGAGGTGCAGTTACCGAACAGGTTATCCATCACCACCGTAAGTTTCTCAGGCAACTCAACCTTAGTCAGCGACTTACAGCCATAGAACGCGCCCATATCGATCATCGTCACCGTCGTCGGGAACTCGATCTCGCGCAACGACTCGCAGTCGCGCAACGAACTTACGCCGATGGTAGTCAGACCCTCGGGCAGCGTCACCGAGATCAGCTCGCGGCACTCTTTGAGCACCTCCTGCTGGATCGACACACCCCCTTCGGGAACGACGCACTCGGTCAGACCTGCGGGCGCAAATCCGATCAACTCCTTGTTGAACACCAGATAGCGACCGTCACCCTCGACGTACTTACCCTCCAAACGCTTCAACGACGGACACATCGCAAACGGAGCCATACCGAACTTCTTGACGCTCTGCGGAATCTTCACCTCGGCGAGCTTCGGATTACGCGCAAATGCCATAACATCAATCGATTCCAAGCCCTCGTTCAGCTCGACCGAGGTCATATTCGGGTTACGCATAAAGGTGTTGTAACCCACCTTTTTGACGCTCTGCGGTAGCTTCATCGTCACCAGCGTTTCGCAATCGCTGAACGCAAACGACCCGATCTCGATCACATCGCTGGTCAGCGTCATCACACCCTGACCATTCGAGTATTTGTTCGACGCGATGGTCGGACCGTTGAACACGTTATATGGGTTGAGCGGTTTGATCGTCTTGCCGTCGGTTGTGGTGTAGTAGATTTTACGATTCTCCAAACGCGCCGCCGACATTGCCGCCTGGTTAACCTTGACCGTTTTGGTCAATTCGGCCTTCTCACTCTTGACGACGATGGTCGCCGTGCGCGCACTCTCCAAGTTGCTCGTCTGAACGGCAATAGCAACGGTATGCTCACCCTCGGCACCCCATATCTTCTTGACTTTCACCCAATCCGACTCGCACTCGGCAGTCCACGGATGCGAGGCCTTCACCGTAAACGAGTATTCGGCCGCCACGTCGGTAGCCTTGATTGTCACGGGCGTGAGCTCCAAGAACTTCTTCACTTCGGGCACCACTTCCGGCTCATCATCGCACGCCGTAGCGACACAAATCATCGCCACCGCTGCAAAAAACATCGCAAAAAATCGTTTCATCTCAATATTTTTTTAGTCAATCTCGAAGGTTCGGGCCGAGTCGCCATCGATCGTGATCGAAACGGTCATCACATCGTCTGGCAGCAGTTCCTCGATCTTCTCGGGCCACTCGACCAGACACAGCTCGCCGCTGTAAAAATACTCCTCGTAGCCCATATCGAAGGCCTCCTCGACGCGCTCGATACGGTAGAAATCGAAGTGATAGACCACTCCGTCATCGCCCGTATTGTACTCATTCACAAGCGCAAACGTAGGGCTCGTCACCACGTCACTCGATCCCAATGCAGCCACGATCTCGGCAATGAGCGTAGTCTTTCCTGCGCCCATCGGAGCACGGAAAGCCACCACGCGACGCTCGCCCAGACGCTCCACCACGGCATCGGCCACGCGCGAGAGTTCCGACAACGAATCGATCGAAATTATCAATTTTTCCTCCATTCTTCAACCATTAAAAGAGTGCACTATTCAGACCCGTAGCGATCTGCTCGGCCATCTTGTCGAGTGCCTCCTGAATCTTGCCGCCGATCATCATTCGCATCATCATATTGAGCTCGACGTGCAGCACCATACGCATACGTGTGTCGGTCGAATCGACCTCGTGCAGCTGCAACCAGAAGGTGAAATCCATCGGCGTCGACTCGCCGCTGACGATCTTAACCAACTTAGGCTCAACGCGATCGATAATTCGCATCGAGGCCGTGAACCCCTTGACCTTGAACGAACAGGTATCCTCGGTAGCCTGCCACTCCTCGACACGATCCTTCAACACGGGGGTGAAGTTGTCGAAGCGGCTTGCCATCGCATAGATCTGAGCGGCAGGGCGACGAATCTGCACCTGCTTGCTCTCGTACTTCTCCAAGCTCATCGGCTTACTCGTTTTGACGCCACTGCGAGGGGTTCTTGCGCCACTCTTGCAGCGTTTCGAGCTCCTCCTCCTTCACGTAACCCTCCTCGGCAGCCAGCGAGATCATCGCACCATAGTTGCTCAGAGTGTCGAGCTTAACGCCTGCCTTCTCGAAGTTCTCAACAGCCACGGGGAAGCCATAGGTGAAGATCGCAACCATACCCAGCACCTCGCAGCCAGCCTTGCGCAGAGCCTCGACAGCTGCCAACGAGCTGCCACCGGTCGATACCAGATCCTCGATCACAACCACCTTTGCGCCGGGCTTCACCTCGCCCTCGACCTGATTTTCAAGGCCGTGCGACTTGGGAGCCGAACGAACATAGATAAACGGTTTGCCCATCTTCTCGGCAGCCAGCACACCGTGAGCGATTGCGCCCGTAGCAACACCTGCCACAACCTCAACCTCGGGATATTTTTGGGCGATCACCTCGGCAAAACTCTCATAAACGAGCTTGCGAGCCTCGGGAAACGACAAAATTTTACGATTATCGCAATAAATCGGCGAGTGCCAACCCGATGCCCACGTAAAATAATTTGCAGGACTGAGTTTTATTGCCTTAATTTGCAGTAGCGTTTGCGCCACATTACGTTCAATTGTGTTCATAAGCGATGTATAAAGTTTATTTCAATAACCATTCGATCAGTTTCGGTCGTCACACCCGCAACGACGGCTCGCTCCAAATTGCGGGCTCGGAGGTCGCACGTGCAGACGATATCGCAAAGTTATTGCAAATATTCGAGATTTCCGATAGTATCGAGGTATTATCCGATGATTTCGAGGCGGTTTTCGCCCATTTTTGTTCGTTTTTTGTCGAGGTCGAGGCGGCAGGAGGTGTCGTTGCCGACCGTGAGGGGCGTGTGGCGATGATTCACCGACGCGGACGCTGGGACCTGCCGAAGGGTCACCGCGACGCAGGCGAGAGTCTTGCAGAGTGTGCCGCACGCGAGATCGAGGAGGAGTGCGGATTGTCGCAACTCGTTGTCGGAGAGGAGCTTTGCACAACAATGCACATCTACGACACCTACGGACGTTGGGAGCTGAAACGCACTACGTGGTTTGCAGTTCGAGCCTTAGGGTCGACCACCGTCACACCCCAGACCGACGAAGACATCGCGCGGGTCGAGTGGTGCACGCTGAACGAAGCCGAGCGTCGTGCCACGACCGAAAGCTACGCCACAATCGCCCAGGTTATAAGCGAATACACAAAACAAACTATAACAAAACCCATTTCACAATGAAAAAATTGATTCTTTTTATGGCACTTATTGCATTTGCCGCAACATCTTGCCAAAACGAAGGCAAGCCCACGCCGCTCGAGATCGACAACGCGCTGACCGCAGCCGAGATCGAGGCAGGTATCCTCTCACCCGAGGTGATGTGGAAGATGGGCCGCGTAGGTTCGTCGTCGCTCTCGCCCGACGGCACCGAGGTAGCATACACGGTTACCTATTATAATATGGCCGAGAATCGTGGTGTGACCTCGATCTACTTGCAGGCAGTCGAGGGTGGCGAGCCCCGCCAGCTGACCGACAACGCCGCTAACGACGTCAGCCCGCAGTGGGCAGCCGACGGCCGCTCGCTCTTCTTCCTCTCGAACCGCAGTGGTTCGATGCAGATCTGGAACGTGACTACCGCTGACGCTATGCTGCGCCAGGTGTCGGACATCGAGGGCGACATCGAGGCATTCGGCATCGCACCCACGGGCGATAAGGTCTATTACATTCAGCCTGTGCACGTTAAGGATATACTCTCGAAGGACGTCTATAAGGATATGGACAAGTCGAAGGCTCGCATCTACGACGACCTGATGGCTCGCCATTGGAGCTATTGGGACGAGGGCGACTATCGCCACATCTTCGTTGCCGACTTCGACGCTGCGAAGGGCATCTCGAACCCCATTGACATCATCGGCTCGGAGGCTGCTTGGGACACCCCGCTGGCACCCTACTTCGACGCTGCCGAGATCGCGTGGAACAATGCAGGTACTGCTCTGGCATACACCTGCAAGCCGCTGACCGGCACCGAGTATGCCGTTTCGACCGACTCGGACGTATATGTTTACGATCTGACAAGCGGCAAGTCGCTCAACATCTGCAAGGGTTACTTCGTAGGTGAGGAGCCCGCTGAGGATCCCCGTCTGCGCATTATGCCCACGATGGCTGGTTACGACAAGTATCCCGTTTGGTCGCCCGACGACAGCCAGATCGCTATCCGCTCGATGCGCCGCCCCGGCAACGAGAGCGACAAGGATCGCCTGCTGGTCTATAACTGCGCCGAGAAGTCGTTCACTGACGTTACCGAGCGTTTCGACTACAACGCCGCAAACGTAGTTTGGGAGGGCGAGGAGTCGATCTACTTCATCGCTCCGATCGAGGCTACCCATCAGGTTTGCCGCGTGGCTGTCGCTACGGGTGAGGTCGAGGTGCTGACCGAGGGCGATCACGACATCAACGCCTTCACCAAGGTGGGCGAGAAGATCGTTGCCGAGATCACCACTATCTCGTCGGCTACCGAGCTCTATACTATTGACGCTGAGGGCGCTATCGCACAGCTTTCGAACGTCAACAAGCCTATCTACGACAACATCACGATGGGTCGCGTCGAGAAGCGCTGGGTGAAGACCACCGACAACAAGCAGATGCTCGTTTGGGTGATCCTGCCTCCCAACTTCGACCCCGCACAGAAATATCCTACGCTGCTCTACTGCCAGGGTGGTCCTCAGAGCGTCGTAAGTCAGTTCTGGAGCTACCGCTGGAACTTCCAGCTGATGGCGGCTCAGGGCTACGTGGTGGTTGCTCCCAACCGTCGCGGTCTGCCCTCGTTCGGTCAGGAGTGGCTCGATCAGATCTCGGGCGATTATAGCGGTCAGAACATTCGCGACTACCTCTCGGCTATCGACGACGTGGCTCGTGAGCCGTGGTGCGACACCGAGCGTATGGGTTGCGTCGGCGCATCGTATGGCGGCTACTCGACCTTCTTCCTCGCCGGCAACCACCAGAAGCGTTTCAAGGCCTTCATCGCTCACTGCGGTATCTATAACTTCGAGTCGATGTATGGCGAGACCGAGGAGTTGTGGTTCGTCAACAACGACTACGGCGGCTCGTACTGGGACAAGTCGAACGCTACGGCTATGCGCTCGTACGCTAACTCGCCCCACAAGTTTATCGACCGTTGGGATTCGCCCATTCTGATCTTCACGGGCGAGTACGACTTCCGTATCCCCTACACCCAGAGTTTGCAGGCCTTCACGGCGGCTCGTCTGCGTGGTTTGGATTCGCGTCTGGTTGTATTCGAGAACGAGGGTCATCAGGTATTCCAGCCGCAGAACTCGCTCACTTGGAATCGTGAGTTCTTCTCGTGGCTCGACAAGTACGTGAAGAATCCCACCGAGTAACTCTCTGCACTACACTTGATTACACCGCGCTCCGCTCTGGGGCGCGGTTTTTTTAATTCATAATTCAAAAAGCAAAATTAAATACGCACGCCTTTCAAGGCGTGTCATCATTGGCGGGTCGGCCTTCGGCCGAGCCCCCCACCCGCCAATGATGAGCCAATTCTGAACTCAAAGATCATTTTGAATTTTGAATCTTGAATAAAAAAAGAGCCGCACCCTTCGGTGCGACTCTCTCATTGCGGGCGAACCCGAGCAATTTATGCGTTAGCCTTCTTGCGGCTTGCCTTCTTAGCTGCGGTAGCCTTATCCAACTCATTGATGAAGTCCGACAGAACGTTCATATAGTTGATGAACGCCTCGTATGCCGAATCATAGGGGTTGAAATAGCTATGTACGTCGCCGTCCGAGAACCACTTGGTAGCCATATAGTAGAAGTGGTCCGAGGTCTGCAAGAAGTTCCAAACAGCCTCATAGTCAGCATTCTTCAACGCACGCAGCTTATCCTTCTGAGCATACAGCTTAGCGAAAGCCTCGTTCTGCAACTCGTTACCCAACCAAGCCGTTACGTCACGCTCCTCGTCAGCCCACGACATTGCGTGCGGGCAGTACAGCACAGCAACGGGCTGATACTTAGCAGCGGTCTCGCTCACGGTACCGAACTCCAACTCGCCGCTTGCCAATGCCGCGCCGGGCAGTGCACGCATAAAGTCGAAGATACCGGTCTCGGCCCACTGGTGCTCGCCGAAGGTCTCGTAGTCCATAAAGAGGTTCAGCACCTCGCCATTCTCGCCCTTCAACCAATCAACATACTTGTCGGTGGTCAGCGGGTACTCGTTCCAACCCTGGTTCGAGAAACGGAATGCGATATCGTCGCTGAGCTTGTAGTTACGCAGCAACAGACGCAACTTCTGGTCGATAGCGTTAGCATACACGTAGTCGGGGCTCTTCCAACCCATCACGTGGCGCGCGCCCTCAGCCAGCATAGTCTTGAAGCCCATCTCGGCAACCATCTGACCAATCTGGTCCGAATAGATCAACTCGGTATTGCGGAAAGCGGTCGGTTTCTGGCCGAACTCCTTCTTGATCAATGCGGTGTGAGCCTTAACCTCGCGTACGAACTCGTCCTTGTCAGCCAACGACGAGAGCGAGTGCGAGTAGGTCTCAGCCAAGAACTCAACGCAGCCCGTCTTAGCCAACTCCTTGAACGACTCCAAAACCTCGGGAGCGTACTCGCGGAACTGATCGATAGCCGTACCGGTGATCGAGAACGACACCTTGAATGCGCCCTTATGCTCCTTGATCAGGTTCAGCAGGAGCGAGTTCATAGGCAGATAGCACAGACGTGCAACCTTCTGCATAATCGACTGGTTGGTCAGATCGTCCAGATAGTTGTGGTCCTTGCCCATATTAAAGAAACGGTACTTGCGCAGACGAAGCGGCTGATGTACCTGAAAATAAAGACAGATTGTTTTCATTGTATGTTGTTTTTTTATTTTTGTTACATTACCGATTCGTAAACAGCCTTGACCTTAGCTGCGGCCTTATCCCATTTCAGACCCTCAACCTCTTCAAGACCCTTCTGCATAAACATCTTCGACAGAGCGGGATAGCATACCAGCGCGTGGATCGCATCAGCCATCGCATCAACGTCCCAATAGTCGACCTTGATAGCGTAATCCAGCACCTCAGCCACACCCGACTGCTTCGAGATGATCACCGGAACGTTCGACTTCATTGCCTCCAAGGGCGAGATACCGAACGGCTCCGAAACCGAAGGCATAACATATACATCACTCAGCGTGAACATCTTATGCACGTCAGCGCCACGCAAGAAGCCCGTAAAGTGGAAACGGTCAGCGATACCCAGACGAGCCACACGACGGATCACGTGGTTCATCATATCGCCGCTACCTGCCATTACGAAACGTACGTTGGGCACGCGCTTCAAAACCTTTGCAGCAGCCTCGACAAAGTAGTCGGGTCCCTTCTGGAAGGTGATACGACCCAAGAACGTAACGATCTTCTCGTCGACATAGCGCTCAGCATCGTTGGTCTGACCCTCAGCGAAACGTACGGCATTGTGTACCGTCACTACGCGGTCCGAAGGAATACCATACTTCTCGATACAAATGTTACGGGTGAGGTTACTTACCGCAATCACACGGTCAGCGCCCATCATACCCGAACGCTCGATCTCATAGACGCGCGTATCGATATTGTCGTCCGATGAACGGTCGAACGAGGTTGCGTGCATATGCACCACCAGCGGCTTACCCGAAACACGCTTAGCGGCGATACCTGCATAGTAGGTCATCCAGTCGTGGGCGTGGATCACGTCGAACTGACCTTCGAGATCCTTAGCCACCTGCGCTGCAACCATCGTATAGCGAGCAATCTCCTCGAAGAGGTTTGCACCATACTTACCCGAGAAGGTGTAACGCTGCTTCCATACGTCGCCGTGCTGCCAGGTGCGGCGGCCCGTCTTGACGTACTCGTCGTGATACGATGCGAACTCCTCAGGGGTGATGTAAGGCACCATATTCGAGTCGATATGTACAAACGAGATTTTGCTCCACAGATCCTCAGCGCCCTCCGTAGGACCAAACTCGGTCTCGACATCGCTCGCATTGACCACCTTCACGAAGCGCTGATCCTCGTCACCCGATGCCTTGGGCATCACGAAGATTACCTCAACGTCGTTCTTGGCCAAACCGCGTGTCATACCGTAGCAGGCCGTACCCAGACCACCGGCGATATGGGGCGGGAATTCCCAACCGAACATTAATACTCTCATTGTTATTCCTCCTTATGTTTATTTTTTCGTTACTTTCTTCGCGCTCTTCTTCTCGGCGGGCTTCTCAGCCTTCTCAGCCTTCGGTGCGCACTTCTTCACGCACTTCTTGGCGGGCTTCTCAGCAACCTCTGCCTTCTCGACCTTAGCCTCAGCCTTTACATCCTTCTTCGTTGCCTTCTTGGCGGGCTTGC
>RHMF01001738.1_pt1 | contig 10029 bp, 8 predicted proteins | sample 5365151 | NCBI WGS metagenome assembly RHMF01 (sample SAMN10266501, study PRJNA497801) | feces metagenome | isolation source: feces | host: Bos taurus | place: China: Prairie of Fairy Mountain | collected 2017-08-14 | reverse complement strand
GGTTCAAAAAATAAATAAATAAATATATATATATATATATAAACTAGGAAAAAAAAACAGGAAAACAGGCACGAAAAAGAAAGGAGGTTTGCGATGTGCTAGACTTCGTTTCCATAAGAACCCAGACCAAGGTGACTGGTCGCAAGGGAGCCGAAGAGGTCACGACGACAGTATATCCGGAGTTCCTCGTAATGCGTTCCGAGGATCTCATGATACGCGGTGGTGATTTCTACGCCGTCTGGGACGAAGACAACGGAGCGTGGTCCAAGGACAAGGGCGTCGTGGCCCGGATAGTCGACGCCGCTATACTGGACAAGCAGTCCAAGTACCCTCCGGAGATGAGGGTAGAGGCGAGGACCATGCGCAACTTCTCTTCCAACTGCTGGAGCGAATTCGTCAAATACTGCAAGTCCCTCCCGGACTCGTACCATGATCTGGACGCCAAACTGGTGTTCCAGGATTCCCCCGTGAGGAAAGACGATTATTCGTCCAGACGGCTCGGATATTCCATCAAGCACGGCAAGTGCGATTCTTATGAAGAGATGGTGTCGACCTTGTACGACCCGGAGGAGCGTTCGAAGATAGAGTGGTCCATCGGGGCTGTCCTGTCCGGAGATTCGAAGAAACTGCAGAAGTTCCTGGTGTTCTACGGGCAGGCAGGATCCGGAAAATCCACGATGCTCAACATAATAGAGATGCTCTTCCAGGGTTATTGCTCCACGTTCGAGGCCAAAGCCCTGACTGGGACATCCAATGCGTTCGCGTTGGAGGCGTTCAAAGACAACCCGTTGGTTGCCATACAGCATGACGGCGATCTCTCCAGGATAGAGGACAACACCAAACTGAACTCGATAGTGTCCCACGAGAAGCTCATAGTGAACGAGAAGAGGAAGACGCAGTACGAAGCTTCCTTCAATGCGTTCCTGTTCATGGGCACGAACCGTCCTGTGAAGATAACGGATGCGAAATCCGGTATCACGAGGCGCTTGATCGATGTCAGGCCGTCCAATCGCAGGCTCGATATTCAGAGGTACACCATCCTAATGTCGCAGATACCGTTTGAGCTCGGCGCCATAGCCTCGAAATGCCTCTCCGTGTACAAGGACATGGGGGCCGAGGCCTATGATGCCTATAGACCTCTTGACATGCTCGGCGCCACCAACGATTTCTACAACTATATGAGCGAGAACTACGATGTGTTCGCTGGACAAGATGCGACCACGTTGAAACAGGCCTATGCGCTATACAGGGAATACTGCGAAGACTCCGATGTGAAGTATCCGCTATCCAAGACGTATTTCAAGGAGGAGCTGAAATCATATTTCAAGGAGTTTCACACCAGGTTCCAGCTCCAAGATGGAACCAGGCCGTACAACGTCTATCGAGGATTTATAGAGAGCAAGTTCGGATATTTCCACAACGGCGTTTCCAAAGTGTCTGAGCAGCCAGCTCTTAAACTAGGTTGTACCGTGTCGAAGCTCGATGATATTTTAGCGGAGTGCAAGGCCCAGTACGCCAAACAGGACGGTACTCCCGAACGCAGGTGGTCGGAAGTCGCAACGGTCTTGAAGGATCTCGACACCACCAAGCTGCATTACATACAGGTTCCAAGCAACCATATCGTTGTGGATTTCGATATTCAAGATGAGTACGGCTCCAAATCCCTCGAGCGCAATCTCAAAGCTGCTGCCAGATGGCCGTCGACCTATGCCGAGCTAAGCAGGTCTGGTAATGGCGTTCACCTACATTATATTTATGATGGTGATCCGAACGAGTTGGCGCCGGTGTATTCAGATCATGTCGAGGTGAAGGTGTACACCGGGAACGCCGCTCTCCGAAGGAAGTTCACGGAATGCAATGATATCGAGGTTGCGACGATATCTTCCGGTCTTCCTAAGAAGAAAGGAGCGAAAATGGTCGATTTCGAAGGACTTAAGAATGAGAAAGCCCTGCGCACTCTGATAAAGAACAATTTGAAGAAGAAGTACCATCCGGGTACTAAGCCGAGCGTGGCGTTCATAAAGTCCAGCCTGGACGAGTTCCACGCCAGCGGAAAGCACTACGACGTCACCGACATGAGGCCTGCTATATTATCGTTCGCCGCGCAGAGCACGCACTGGAGCCTCGAATGCCTGGAGATGGTCAAGGACATGAAGTTTCATTCCGAGGACGTGAGCGAGGGCGTTCCGTGGAAGAAGGACATCATCGTTTTCTACGATGTCGAGGTATTCCCGAACTTGTTCGTCGTGGTCTACAAGCAGGATGGCGAAGAAGCGTGCAACACGATGATCAACCCGACGCCCACAGAGATAGAGGAACTGTGCGGGTTCAAGCTCGTTGGTTTCAACAACCGCCGTTACGACAATCATATTCTGTATGCAAGGATGATGGGGTATACCAACGGTCAGTTGTACAACCTTTCGCAGAAGATAATCAACGGCTCCAAGAACGCCATGTTCAGGGAAGCGTACAACTTGAGCTACGCTGATGTGTACGATTTCTCGAGCAAGAAGCAGAGCTTGAAGAAATGGGAGATAGAACTCGGGATCCATCACAAAGAGCTCGGTCTTCCTTGGGACGAGCCAGTCGATGAATCTCTATGGCTCGAAGTGGCGGCATATTGCGTGAACGATGTTGTGGCCACGGAAGCCGTGTTTGACGCTAGACAGGCTGATTTCAGGGCCAGAGAGCTTCTAGCCGATCTTAGCGGATTGACCATCAATGATACAACCAGGATGCACGCCACGAGGATAATGTTCGGTAGGGAGCGAAAGCCGCAGGAGAAGTTCGTCTACACGGATTTGTCTGAGATGTTCCCTGGGTACAAGTTCGAGTACGGAAAATCGTCTTACAGAGGCGAGGATCCAAGCGAGGGCGGATATGTATATTCCGAGCCCGGAATGTACAAGGATGTCGCCCTTCTCGACGTTGAGTCCATGCACCCGACGTCTATTGAGGAGCTGAATCTGTTCGGCCCGTATACGGAGAGGTTCTCCGATATCAAGAATGCTAGACTGGCTATCAAGCACGGGGATTATGAGAAAGCTAAGACGATGCTCGACGGCAAACTCGCAGCATATTTGGGAAACGAGGATGACGCGTCCGATCTATCATACGCCCTTAAGATAATCATCAACAGCGTGTACGGGTACACATCGGCCAAATTTGATTGTGAATTCAAGGATCCGAGGAACGTGGACAACATCGTTGCAAAAAGGGGAGCTCTGTTCATGATCGATTTGAAAAACGCCGTTCAAGAGAAGGGATATTCTGTTGCCCACATTAAAACAGATTCTATCAAGATCCCTAATGCAGACGAAGAGATCATTAGGTTCGTTACCGAGTTTGGAGCCAAGTACGGTTACCGTTTCGAACACGAAGCTACTTACGATAGGTTCTGCTTGGTCAATGACGCAGTCTATATTTGTCACGATGAGTCCGGATGGCACGCTACGGGAGCACAATTCGCTGTGCCTTATGTCTTCAAAACGCTGTTTAGTGGTGCTGAGATAGAGTTCGACGATCTGTGCGAGACGAGGACAGTTAGCGGAACTTCGTCTCTATATCTGGATATGAACGAAGAGCTACCTGAAGGAGAGCATCATTACGTGTTCGTCGGAAGAGCAGGCAGGTTTACCCCAGTTAAGAAAGGTTCTGGTGGCGGCCTCCTCTTACGGGAAAAAGACGGCAAGTATTACGCCGTTACCGGGACCAAGGGGTTCAGGTGGATGGAGTCGGAGATGGTCAAAAGCCTTAAACGAGAGTCCGACATAGACGATTCGTACTATAAAGATCTCGCCAGCAGAGCTGTGGAGACGATATCGCAATACGGCGATTTCGATATATTTGTAAAGGAGTAGAAAGATGACAAAGCATGATTGGTTGCCGGATCTCGAACTTAGGGACGTTCGGATTCTCCGCGGTCAGTTCCGAAACTTCTCTGGTGAGGAGCGTAGGTACAACAACGCTGGCAACAGGAACTTCGGAGTCGAGATACCAGCTGACATGGCCCAAGATCTGAGCGCTCAGGGGTGGCCCGTGATTTGCCTGGATGGCGGCGATCAGTACGACGAACCGTTATATTTCATAAGGGTCAAGATTAGCTACAAGAAACGCGCGCCCAAGGTTGTTATGATCAGCGGATCGTCCAAGACGTTGCTCACGGAAGATACCATAGGAATGCTTGATTGGGCTGATATTGTCAACGCGAAGGTCAAGCTCTCCCCGAACTGGTATGATGTCAACGGCAAGCAGGGCTACTCCGCATATTTGAACACATTGTACGTGGAGATAGAGAGCGATCCGTTCGAAGACGATTACCCGGATCCCCCTCAATCTGAGCAGGAAGAGATCCCCTTCTAATGACTCTCAACTTGTACGACCATCAAAAGAAGGCCGTGGAATTGCTTCGTCCCGGCTCCATCCTGTGCGGTGGGGTTGGGACGGGCAAGTCCCGCACCGCGTTGGCATATTTTTACACGAGGATCGGGAACGGTCGCATACCTAGAAAAGGCGGAAGCCAATTCTCTCTAATGGACAATCCTATGCCGCTATACATAATAACGACGGCTAGGAAGAGAGACACGCTTGAATGGGAGAAGGAGCTACAGCCATTCCTGTTGTCCACGAAGGAGGGCGAGGGGCAGATAGACGTGGTTGTGGATTCTTGGAACAACATCAAGAAGTATTCCGATGTTAAAAACTCGTTCTTCATATTCGACGAGCAGAGGCTCGTTGGATACGGGGCTTGGGTCAAGGCGTTCCTCAGGATATCCAAACACAACAAATGGATCCTTCTCACGGCTACTCCAGGAGACACGTGGATGGACTACATGCCGGTGTTTGTGGCCAACGGTTTCTACAAGAATAAGACCGAATTTGTCAGAGAGCATGTAATCTACAATCGCTACGCCAAGTTTCCAAAAGTGGATAGATACGTTGGGACAAGAAAACTCGAGCGTATAAGGAAGCAGATCGTTATCAACATGGAAGCTCCCAAACGCGCATCCAGGCATCATACTTGGGTGAAGTGCGGGTACGATCTCGACTTGTACAAGACCGTATCCAAGGACAGATGGAACGTATATTTAAACGAGCCAGTCCAGACCGCTTCGGAATGGTGCTATACTTTGAGGAGGATCGTGAATTCGGATCCCCATAGAGTCGAGGCCATCGCGAACGTAATGGCCAACCATCCCCGTTCCATAGTATTCTACAACTTCGATTACGAACTTGAGATTCTTCGAAAGTTCTGCGCTGCTGAACAGATTCTATATTCTGAGTGGAACGGTCATAAACATCAGATGCTTCCGGGAGGAGGTAGATGGCTGTACCTAGTTCAGTACACAGCTGGAGCCGAGGGGTGGAACTGTGTGTCTACGGACACCGTCATATTCTATTCCCAAAACTATTCATACAAGATTTTGGAACAATCTTGTGGGAGGATAGACCGTATTAATTCGCCGTATACGGATCTATACTACTTCCACATATTTTCGGAAGCACCGATCGACGCCGCTATCAAGAAATGCGTCAAGGACAAGAAAGCCTTCAACGAACGCATTTTCATGGAAAAAAGTACGCGCGAATAACACGGCACATTATAGGAGGGGGAGGATGCCTTTCTTATATTTTTTGACCTCTGCAGAGAAAGGGCCTTATATGGCAAAAGAAAGCCTATTCCAGGCTAATTTGATCAAGAAGATAAAGTCGCTTTTTCCAGAGTCTATTGTGCTGAAAAACGATCCTAACTACAAGCAAGGCGTTCCGGATATTCTAGTGCTGTACAATAAAAACTGGGCAGCGTTGGAATGCAAGCGATCCGAGAATTCGAAGCACCAGCCGAATCAGGATTACTACGTTTCGAAGATGAACGAGATGTCATATTCCGCGTTTGTGTATCCTGAGAACGAAAAGGAGATATTAGATGAACTTCAACAAGCACTGGGAGCTTGAGGGGAGGCACGCCTTCCTATCCCCCAGCAAGCATCATTGGATCAATTACGATGATGAGAAGCTGGCCCACAGCTATGCTTCGTTCCAAGCGGTTAGACGAGGCACGCGTCTCCATGAGTTTGCAAAAGACTGTATAGAACTCGGAATAAAACTTCCAAGATCCAGACAGACTTTGAACATGTATGTGAATGATGCCATCGGTTTCAAGATGACTCCAGAGCAGCCGCTGTACTATTCGGACAATTGTTTCGGTACTGTAGACGCTATATCTTTTAGAAAGAACAAATTGCGTATTCATGATCTTAAAACTGGGGCCACGCCGGCATCCATGGCCCAGCTTATGATTTACGCATCATTGTTTTTTCTAGAGTATTCGATTAGACCTGGTGATGTTGAGACAGAATTGCGTATATACCAGTTGAATGAAATTGAAACGTGCAATCCGGAGGCAGATGAGATACTGCCGATTATGGACAAGATCATCCACTTCGACAAGTGTGTTGAGGAGATGAAAGAGCGCGTTTGATATTCTCTAGTTTGAAGGAAGTTGTTGATCATGGACGATTTCTTGATGCACATCGGCAGGTCCATTGTTGATGGGGCTCCGGGACCTGGATCTGGAAGATACCCCAGGGGGTCTGGAGACAATCCGTACCAACATAGTAAAACGTTTCGCTCTGAGGTAGAGAAGCTTGAAAAACAGGGTTTATCCCAGCCTGAAATAGCCGAAGCTCTCGGTTTGAAGAATTCTTCAGAGCTCAGACGTAGGAAGACGATAGCTCGTGAAACTATCAGGAAGCATGACTACGAGAGGGCTACGACGCTTCTTGAGAATGGATATTCTAGAAAAGAAGTAGTCGATATAATGGGCTTGAAGAACGAGTCTTCGCTCAGAACCCTCTTGGACAAAGACAGTGCCGCTCGAATGATGAAAACTCAGGTTGTAAAAGACCGCTTGAAAGAAGAAGTTGATTCCAAGAAGTATCTAGATGTTGGGTACGGCGTCTCGGATGAACTTGGAGTTAGTCGTGAGAGAGTCAAGACGGCTGTTCAGATGTTGCAGGATGAGGGATACGAACTTCATAACATAGAAGTGCGCCAAGTGAACAATCCCAGGTATAGGACTCCTATGGCCGTGTTGACGAAGCCCGGTGTGTCGATTGACGAGGTCTACGCCAACAAAGACAAGATCGCGATCATCAATGAGAAAAGGTTGGAATCCCCGGACAAGATACTGCCAGTTGAAAACTTCTCCTCTAAGAAACTCGCGATCAATTACGCAGAAGATGGAGGGACTGAAAAAGACGGTGTTATAGAAATACGCCGAGGTGCAGAAGGTCTTGATATGGGGAGCGCCAGGTATGCCCAGGTCCGAATAGCCGTTGACGGAACCCACTTCATGAAAGGCATGGCCATATACGCCGATGATCTTCCTCCTGGAGTGGATATTCGTTTCAACACCAATAAGCGCAAGGGTACTCCGATGCTCGGAGACAAGGATAACAGTGTTCTGAAGCCCATGAAGACTAAATCGGACGGATCGATAGACATGGAAGATCCATTCGGGGCCGTTATAGATGCTCAACGGGGCAAACTAAACATCGTTAATCAGGAGGGCGACTGGTCGACGTGGTCCAAAACACTCGCTAGTCAGATGCTGTCTAAGCAGTCGACCACCCTTATAAAGAGGCAATTGAATGCTGCGAAAGCTGACAAGATGGCCGAGTTCGAGGAGATAATGTCTGTCACCAACCCGACGGTTAAAAGATATTTGCTTGAGAAATTCGGCGATGGATGCGATTCATCGGCAGTGCATCTCAAAGCTGCTGCCATGAAGGGCCAAGCCACCCATGTTATATTGCCAATTAATTCGTTGAAACCGAACGAGATATACGCGCCGCAATATAACGACGGCGAAAGCGTTGTTCTAATTCGATATCCTCATGGAGGTATATTTGAAATACCTGAATTGAAGGTGAACAACAGTAATGCCGAAGCGACTAGGTTGATGCACGCGGCTAAAGATGCCGTTGGCATACATCACAGTGTTGCTGAAAGATTATCGGGAGCCGACTTTGACGGTGATACAGTGCTCGTCATACCAAATAGAGGTCGCGACATAAAAACTAGACCCGCTTTGAGGGGGCTTCGTGATTTCGATCCTAAGATATATAAGATGAGCAAGGGACCTGATGGAGAATACCCATACGAAATCACCAACGAGACCAAGCAAATCGAGATGGGCAAAGTGTCGAATCTTATAACCGATATGACCATATGGGGTGCTAATGATGAAGAGCTTGCAAGGGCTGTGAGGCATTCGATGGTTGTGATCGATTCCGAAAAGCACAATCTAGACTATAAGCAATCGGCGAAAGATAATAGGATAGCCGAACTGAAGAAGCTGTATCAAGGCGGAGCTCAAGCTGGTGCCGCAACGTTGATTTCAAGAGCCAAGTCTAGGCAATATGTCAATGAGAGAAAAGTTTCTTACAGGATAGACAAGGAAACCGGTGAGAAGATCTTTACCGAAACTGGCCGATGGCGCAGAGATAAAGAAGGTAACGTCGTATACGATAAGAAAACAGGCGAGCCAAAGCTCAGGCAACAGCGTTCTACTAAAATGGCTGAAACTAAAGATGCTCGCACCTTGTCTTCCGGTACTGCTAGGGAGGCCCTATATGCTGAGTATGCGAATTCGATGAAAGCACTTGCTAACAGGGCGAGGAAAGAATCTTTAAGCGTAGAGGACATAAAATACTCTTCATCTAGCAAGAAAGCATTCGAAAAAGAAGTTGCATCTATAAACGCCAAGATAAACCTGGCTAGAAGGCAGCAGCCTGTTGAGAGGAAAGCTAAGAACATAGCCAGCAAGATGGTCTCTCTTCAGATACAAGACAATCCTTCTTTGAGGGAAGATAAAGACCATCTTTCCAAGGTTAAGAAGAAGGCCATGGACAAAGCAAGGGCACAGCTGGGGAAGCAGAAAGTCACGATTGATTTCAGCGATAGAGAGTGGGAAGCTATACAAGCTGGTGCTATAACCAAGACTAAGTTGAGAGAGGCGCTCAACTACGCCGACATGGATAAAGTAAAAGAACGGGCGATGCCTAGGACTAGGGCATCTATGTCGCCTGCTAAGATAGCCCAAGCTAAAGCTAAGATAGCCATGGGCTACACTCAGAAGGAAGTAGCTGAACAGCTGGGGGTTTCTGTTTCCACGTTGAGTAGGGGGCTTAAAGGCTAGAAGACACCCCCAGGGGGGTTGTATTCTTTTTACCCCCATATCAGGAAACGGCGTACCCAAAGGCTGTGCGCTACGCATCTGCACACCCCCATCTGCTTCAAGCGAACGTTTCTTTTACATGCGCGATAGATTATGCGACTATAGGCATGGATATAGGGGTACTACGTAGTACCCCTATACACCCACCCATCGAGGATGCCCATAGGGGGCTTCACAGTATTTAGAACGTTGTATGCGGGCCTTCTTAAAAGACGTGCCATAGCAACTAGTGAGGCACGTTTAAATCCGCCTACCTAAACAAGGTGCCTCTATGTTCGCGAATTCGCATGTCATTCGCTTTTCTTTGAGGCTGAGTTGGAACAAGACAACTATGAACGATGTCTATGCACGAGAGAATAGCAACTGTGTATTGATCGTAGATAGTGTGCTTTTTAAAGTTGACGATCAAGACCGATCGAACTCGGTTTCGCTTCTAAGCTTCGAGTTAGAATTTTTAGTTGTCAGCTTTGTCGTAAAAGAAAGGTTGAATGATGAGAGAAGTTATGCTCACAACAATAGACAATCCGTTTGATCCTTTTGAAGACGAAAAAAATTGGTTTGAATTCGACCTGTTAAACGGTTACAATTGCGCCGGCTACCTTGCGAGAATAGCTAACACGTCGGACGAGCTTCCAGAAGAATACAATAAGCAGCTTATCGAGGAAGCGATAGACGAGATAGTGAAGGAGAACGTGAGCGGAGTATATAGGAAGGTTGTTCGGGAATAACGTCGCCCCGCCCTATGTACAAGGGGGAGGGGGGCGAAAAAATTTTCCCGCCCTTTGCAT
>RHMF01001735.1_pt1 | contig 10041 bp, 9 predicted proteins | sample 5365151 | NCBI WGS metagenome assembly RHMF01 (sample SAMN10266501, study PRJNA497801) | feces metagenome | isolation source: feces | host: Bos taurus | place: China: Prairie of Fairy Mountain | collected 2017-08-14 | reverse complement strand
GTTGCCGAAGAGGGTGGCCTCCACGCGGTCAGCGCCGGCCAGCAGACCCATTTCGGCGGTGGCCACGCCGCAACCGCGGTCATTGTGGGGGTGGAGGGAGATGATGGCGCTGTCACGGCTGGGCAGCTTCTTGCAGAAATATTCCAGCATGTCGGCAAACTGGTTGGGCATGCAGTTTTCCACGGTGGTGGGGAGGTTCAGAATGACCTTGTTTTCGGGGGTGGCGTGGAGGTGCTCCATTACCGCCTGGCAGATCTCCACGGCATAGTCCATCTCAGTACCCATAAAGGACTCGGGAGAGTACTCAAAGCGCAGATTCATGCCGGAGGCGATGACAGGGCGGCTCATCTCGTAAATGAGGTCGGCGGCATCGGTGGCGATTTTGGTGATACCGTCGGTATCCATGTGGAAGACCACCTTGCGCTGGAGGGTAGAGGTGGAATTGTAGAAGTGGAGGATGACATTCTTAGCGCCCTCGATGGCTTCGAAGGTCTTTTTGATGAGGTGTTCCCGGGCCTGGACCAGAACCTGAATGGTGACGTCGTCGGGGATGTGGCCGCCCTCGATCAGCTCCCGGCAGATCTCATACTCAGTCTCGCTGGCAGAGGGGAAGCCAATCTCGATCTCTTTCACGCCGATGTCCACCAGGGTATGGAAATAATCCAGCTTCTCCTGCAGGTTCATAGGGTCTACCAGAGCCTGGTTGCCGTCGCGCAGGTCCACAGAACACCAGGTAGGAGCCTTGGTGATGACCTTGTCGGGCCAAGTTCGGCCTACGATCTTCTGGGGCTGGAAGGGGATGTACTTTTGGTATCCGGGTCTCATAGTATGTTCCTCCTTAGAGATAGCCGCCTGATTGGTGCGGCGAGCAAAATGTCTCGGGGGTAAAAGAAAACGCCCCCGACTTTTTCAAGTCAGGGGCGTGGAATGAACTTCACGCGGTACCACCCTGGTTTAGCTGCCGGTCACCCGGACAGCCCTCGTAGCCTCCAACAAGGCCGTGGCTGGTAACGCAGCCATGCGTTCCGCCCTACCATGGTTCAGGCGGACAGCTCGGGGATCAGTATTGCACAGAACTCCACACACCGGCTCGCACCAACCGCCGGCTCTCTGAGAGGGAGAGACTGTTTTTCTTCCCGTCATCGCATTTGCTTGCAGTTTATTTTAGCGGAGGAGGGATAGTTTGTCAAGGGAAAGTTTTGCGCATTAAAGTGTTGCACAGGAAAACTGTACCTTGTCTGCCGCTTGTCTTTGGGCAGGTGGTGTGCTATGCTGAGAAAAAACAAAATGGAAGGTGAACCACATGAGAAGAACGGACCGGGAGCGGGATCGGGCTTTTGCCCTGGCGGTCATTGACCGCTGTGAATACGGTGTGGCGGCCATTTCTACCGGGGAAGAGATGCCCTACTGCATCCCCCTGTCCCTGGTGCGGGTGGAGGACGAGCTCTACTTCCACTGCGCTCTGGAGGGGTATAAACTGGACCTGCTGCGGAAGAATCCCAAGGTATGCATCTCTTTTGTGGGCAGCAACCAGGCGGCTTCCGATTCGTTCACCACCTATTTCCAGAGTGCCGTGGTTATGGGTACCGCTTACGAAGTGACGCAGGAGCAGGAGAAAATCGCCGCTCTGCGGGCGCTATGTGAAAAACTCACCCCCGCCAACATGGAGGATTTTGACAATGCCATTGCCAGAAGTCTGGCCCGCACCGGCGTGTGGGGCATCCACATGGAGCAAGTCACCGGAAAAGAAAAGCCCTCCATGAAGTAAAAAACGATAGAAGAATCACACAAAGACCGCTGTAGAAAGATTCAATTCTGCAGCGGTCTTTGTGCGTGAAAAAAGAATCAGATTGTAGAGACAGTTTTAAAAAAGCGGGTGGGCACATACATTACGGCCATTACTGCGGCGATGATCACAGGGAATCCAATCAGATGATTTCCAAAGGCGTTTTGAAACCATTCCAAGGGGGTGCCCGGTTCTGCGTACATCAGGAACATGAAATTAGTTCCGCAAAGCAGATTGATCAAAAGGATGGGAGCCGCCATACCGGCAAGCAGGAGCAGACAGGGGAAGAAAACTCTTCCCCGGGGACGGATATCGCCGCCAGCGGTGAGTACGACGGGATAAAGGGTCAGCAGAATATGTACTGTAAAGCTGTGCAGATGCATAAAGTTCTCCAGCGGCAGGGAAGTCCATGTGGGGAACAATAACGCGGAGATGGCCCCGGGGATGCACACCAGATACAGGAAATTGCCCAGCAGTCTGGAGGGTTTCCATGCATGGAAGGCGATGAGGAAAATGTTGATGCTGCACAGGTGGAGGGGCAGGTATTTGAGCATGTAGTTGCCGCCAATGGCCAGCATGACCATCTTAAATAGCTCGTCTGCCATCAAAAGTCCCGCAATGATCTTGCGCCAGTGTGCCCGGCTTGTTTTATCGGCACGGCGGTAAAAGCGGCAGCACAGCAGAATGGTTATCAAACCTGCGATCAGCCAGCTCAGATGCAGGGGAGAGAATAGGGGAAACCCTAGTCCGGGCGGGACCGTTTCAACGGTATCCAGAAAGTGTTCCATGGAGGATCTCCTTGCGTATTTATTTTACCGCAGCGGCTTTTGCGCTTATTTCAGGAACATGCGAAGCAGCTTTTCTTTGCAGGGGGTGTAGGGGTGGTAGCGTACCGGCAGATCCAGCCAATTGGATTTTTTCAGAATGCTCTTGGTGTGAGAGAAGGTGTCAAAGCTGGACTTTCCGTGGTAACCGCCCATGCCGCTCTCGCCTACGCCGCCGAAGGGCATGTGGGGGGAGGCCAAATGGACCAGGGTGTCGTTGACGCAGCCGCCTCCAAAGGAAAGGCGGGAGAGGATTTCCTTCTCGGTCTGTTTACTGCGGGTGAAGAGGTAGAGGGCCAGGGGCTTGGGGCGGTTCTGAATGAAGTCGATGACCGCCTCCAGTTCACGGTAGGGCAGCAGGGGGAGGATGGGGCCAAAGATCTCCTCCTGCATTACGGGAGAGGTGCCGTCGGCGCAGTACAACAGGGAGGGGGCGATGCGCCCGTCCTTGGTTTGACCGCCCCAAAGGATGGTTTCCCCCTCCAACAGATGGGTCAAACGAGTAAAGTGCTTTTCGTTGACAATCTTTGGGTATTCGGGATTTTCCAGAGGATCTTCTCCGAGGAAGCGTGTTATCTCCCGGGCGATGAGATGGGCCAGACGACCCTTGATGCTCTCATGGACCAGAACGTAGTCAGGGGCCACACAGGTCTGTCCGGCGTTGACCAGCTTGCCAAAGGCGATGCGCCGTGCGGCCATGTTCAGATTAGCGGAGGGCGTGACGATACAGGGACTCTTGCCCCCCAGCTCCAGGGTGACGGGGGTGAGATACCGTGCGGCCTTCTCCATCACATAGCGCCCCACATCGGGACTTCCGGTAAAGAAGATGTAGTCGAACTGCTTCTCCAACAGAGCCTGGTTTTCCTCGCGGCCACCTTCTACCACGCAGACAAGCTCGGGGGGCAGGGCATCGCCGATCAGTTTTGCAATGGCTCTGGAGGTGGCGGGGGCGTAGGCCGAGGGCTTGACCACCGCGCAGTTGCCGGCGGACAGAGCGCCGATGAGGGGGATCAGGCACAGCTGCACCGGATAGTTCCAGGGGGACATGATGAGCACCACGCCATAGGGCTCCGGGTGGGTCCAGCAGCGGCTGGGGAACTGCACCAGGGGAGTGGGGTGCCGGGTGTCTTTGGCCCACTGGTCCAGGTGCTTGAGGTGAAAGCGCAGTTCCTCCCGTACCAGTCCCACTTCGGTCATGTAGCCCTCGAAGGCGGCCTTGCCCAGGTCTTCCCGCAAAGCGGCCAGCAGCGCACCTTCCTGCATGGTCAGTTCCCGCAGCAGGGCGTTGAGGGCTTTTTTGCGGTTGGCAACAGGCAGCGTGGCCCCGGAGCGGAAGTAGGCCCGCTGGCGGGGTAAGATGGAGTGGATGGACATGGTACAGCCTCCTTTTCAGATGGTTCTTTGCAGTCATCTTACCACAAACAAGGACAGAAGAACAGAGAAAAACTCCCGTTCCGGAGATGGAACGGGAGTGGTGAAAGTATTACTGCTTTGCCTTGGGATCCTCGGTGTCAAACACAGCTTTGCCTGCGGCGGCCAGGCCGGCCAGTCCCTGGATTTCGCTGGGGATGATGATCTTGGTGGCGGTGCCGTTTGCGGCGGCCTGGAAGGCCTCCAGAGCCTTGATCTTGATGACACCCTCGCCGGGGGCGGCCTCGTTGATGAGTTTGATGGCATCGGCGGTGGCCTGCTGCACCTTCAGGATAGCCTCGGCCTCGGCTTCGGCCTGGAGGATCTTGGCGGTTTTGAGGGCCTCGGCCTCCATGATCTTGGCCTGCTTGGCGGCATCGGCCCGGAGAATGGCGGACTGCTTCTCGCCCTCGGCCACCAGAATCTGGCTCTGCTTCTGACCCTCGGCCTGGAGGATGGACTCGCGGCGCTCACGCTCGGCCTTCATCTGCTTTTCCATGGCGTCCTGAATCTCCCGGGGAGGAATGATGCTCTTGAGCTCCACGCGATTGACCTTGATGCCCCAGGGGTCAGTGGCATCATCCAGGATAGCGCGCATCTTGGTGTTGATGTGGTCGCGGCTGGTGAGGGCCTGATCCAGTTCCAGATCGCCGATGATGTTGCGCAGGGTGGTAGCGGTCAGGTTTTCGATGGCGGACATGGGGTTTTCTACGCCGTAAGTGTACAGCTTGGGATCGGTGATCTGGAAGTAGACCACGGTGTCGATCTGCATGGTGACGTTGTCCTTGGTGATGACAGGCTGGGGGGCGAAGTCCACCACCTGTTCTTTCAGGGAGACGTTTTTGGCGACCCGCTCAATAAAGGGCAGCTTGAAGTGAAGGCCCACTCCCCACACGCACTGGAAGGCGCCCAGGCGCTCGATCACATAGGCGCGGGATTGCTGCACGATGCGGATGTTGGCGGCCAGGATGGCCAGGGTAAGGAAAATGATGGCTACGATAATTAAGACGCTGACGATGCTGTTCATTTGACTTCCTCCTTTGTTTTTTCTACATATACTTTGACGCCCTCAATACGCAGGATGCGCACCAGTGTTCCAGCGGGGATGGGGGTGTCGTCTTCACTTCGGGCGGACCAGGTCAGGCCGCCGATGGTGATGGCGCCTTTGCCCTGGAGATTGTGGATATCCTCGATGACGATGGCTTCGGTGCCGATGATGCGGTCGGCGTTGGTGGGTTCTACGTTGCTGTTGAGGTGTTTTTGGATCAGGGGCCGTACCGCCATCATACACAGGGCACTGACCACCAGGAAAACAGCTACCTGTACCCAAACGTTGAGGCCGACCAATGTGCAGATCAGGGCGCACAGGGCACCAGCTGCGAACCAGATAGAGGCCAGACCGACGGTCAGGGCCTCCATTACGGTGAACACGATGAGCAGTGCAAGCCAGGTGAATTTCAGGATCATTTCATTGGTACCTCCTTTCGCGATGGTCGTGCAGAACAGACAGAACAGGATCAGCAGCAAAAACACTGCCATGCTGACTGCGATGCTGAACATCTGTTGGTTGCGGGGGGACAGGTTAGAAAAAAAGTTGCTGAAGGCGGTTTTCAGGGGCTTGCTTTCCAGAGGCTGAGGATCGGGAGTTGGGTGTGCAGGGGAAGCGTGCGCGGGAGAGGGTGGAGGAACTTCGTCCAGAAACAATTCGTCCATGCTCACTCCAAAATGGTTGCAGATGTAAATGATTTTTTCCAGTTCGGGGTAACCCTTTGAAGATTCCCACTTGGACACTGCCTGTCGGGAGACGTTGAGCTGCTGTGCGAATTCCTCCTGTGTAATGCCGTGGCTGCGGCGCAGTACCTGCAGCCGCGTTCCGAAAGACATTTGGATTCCTCCTTTCTTTTGTTGGATCCAGAATAACGTTTGTAGCGGATTTTGTCCACCAACTTCAGTTTGCATGGAAGAAAATATCCGCGCAACTTGAAGTTACCTCAGGTTTTGAAGGCAAAAAACCGCTGTCCGAAGTAATTGAGTACCACAAACAGGCCCGAACCGATAAGCATGGTCAGGTTGCCCTGGAGCTGGGGGGAGAGGGGGAAGCCGCTGAGTACCCAGGTGACAGCGGGCTTGGCCAGACCGTAGGAGATGAACCAGCACACCGAGATGTTCAGGATAAAGCGCAGCACTACGCCGGCCCCCTTCTCCTGATTGCGGAATGTGAAATGCTTGTTGAGAAAGAAGCTGACGACGCTGCCAACGATATAGTTGGCGGCAGAGGAGATCCAATAGCCTGCGTTGCCCCAGGCGTGCAGCCCAGCCAGATTCCACAGGCCGAACATCACCCCATAGCCCACCATGGTGTTGACGATACCCACCAGAATAAAGCGGAAAAATGTGGGGTCGAAGATTTTTTTGATGAGCATAGGCATAGCACGGACTCCTTCGCAGTTTCTGAACACAATTCAATCAGTTGAGTTTGGAGAGAATGTTTTGTTTTATGCTTTAGAATACCATGTTTTCACGGAAAAAACAACAACTTGAGCATTTGCGCGGAAAACTGTTTGCGTAATGGGTGGAAATCCGTTATACTGTGAAGGAATACGTCCGAGAGGAGCGATATCGTGGAGAAATTGCAGTTTGCTGTACCCACCCTGTTTGGGTTGGAGTCTCTGGCAGCCGACGAGCTGCGCCGCCTGGAACTGGATCAGGTGCAGGCGGAGAACGGCCGTGTGTTGTGCCAGGGAACTGCGGCGGATATTCCGCGGCTTAATTTGAATCTTCGCACCGGTGAGCGAGTGCTTATTGTTTTGGGCAGCTTTCCTGCCAATGATTTTGACCAGCTGTTTGAGGGCACCAAGGCCTTGCCTTGGGAGCAGTTCATCCCCAAGGATGGCCAGTTCCCGGTGAAGGGATACAGCCTCAACTCCCAGCTGCATTCCGTGCCCACCTGCCAGGCCATGATCAAGAAGGCGGTTGCCGCCCGACTGGGCAGCAAGTATGGTCTGAACCAGCTGCCAGAGACTGGGGCGCTGTATCAGATCCAGTTTTCCATTATGAAGGATACTGCCACCCTGATGCTGGACACCAGCGGAGCGGGACTGCACAAGCGCGGTTACCGCGCCCAGGGCGTGGTGGCCCCTCTGCGTGAGACTCTGGCGGCAGCCATGGTGATGCTGTCCCGCTATAAGGGCCGCGATCCTATTTGCGACCCCTTCTGCGGCAGTGGTACCATCCCCATTGAGGCAGCGCTGATCGCCAAGAACCGCGCTCCCGGCTTGAGCCGGAACTTCTCTGCGCAGAAGTGGAAGTGCGTGGACGGCAAGCTGTGGCTCCAGGCCGCTGATGAGGCTATGGATAAAGAGTATGACGGCCACTATGAGATCTGGGGCGGTGATATGGATCCCCAGGCCATTGAGCTGGCCCGGCACAACGCCGAACTTGCCGAGGTGGACGACGTTGTCTCCTTTGAGGTGTCCGACGCCACCCGCTTTCATTGGGGCGGCCTGTATGGCCGGGTAGTCACCAATCCCCCCTATGGTGAGCGCATTATGGAACGCCGGGAGGCGGAGGACCTCTACCGCGCCTTCGGCACCGCTTGGCGCAAGTTCCCCGACACCTGGAAGCTGTATCTGCTCTCCTCTCACACTGAGTTTGAGCGTACTTTCGGCAAGCAGGCCGACAAGAAGCGCAAGCTTTATAATGGTATGCTCAAATGCGACCTGTTCATGTACCTGGGCCAGAAGTAAGGCACGGCCCTACTAAATAGAATGTGGTGATTTGATGCGTCATCTTTTTATCATCAATCCCGCGGCGGGAAAAAAAGGAACCACCACTCAACTGGAGCAGTTGCTTGCCAAACTGAGCATTGCACATGAAGTGGCCTACACCCAAAAGGCGGGGGATGCCCAGCGCATCGCCTGGGAGGCAGCCCAGAGCGGAGAACCGGTTCGGATCTATGCCTGCGGTGGCGACGGCACCCTCAATGAGGTGGTCAATGGCGTGGCAGGATATGAGCATGTGGCTGTCACCAATGTCCCCAAAGGAACGGGAAACGACTTTTTAAAAATCTTTGGCTCCAATTACCGAAAGCAATTTTATGATCTGGAGGCGCTGGCGATAGGACCCCAGAAGGCCTTTGATCTGATCGATTGCAACGGAAAGTTGGGCATCGACGTGGTCTGCTGTGGAGTGGATGCACGCATTGGGGCGGGTGTACACCGATACAAGCGGCTGTTCTTTGTCTCGGGCATCGGTGCGTATATCCTGTCTCTGCTGGAGCATGTTCTCTTCAAAGGTATGACCCAGTCCATGTCGGTGAAGATGGGGGATGTGGAGTACAGCGGTGAGACCACCGTGATCTGCGTCTGCAACGGCCGCCATTACGGCGGCGGCTTTAATCCGGTCCCGGAGGCCATGCCGGACGATGGTATTCTGGATATGCTGCTCATTCCCGGCATCAGTCTGCTTACCTTTGCGCGGCTGGTGGGAAAGTATGCCAAGGGACAGTACAAACAGCTGCCTAAGTACATCAAAGAGTACCACGGTCAGTGTATAACGTTCTCTTCGGAGCAGGAACTGACCACCGTGGTGGACGGAGAGGTGCTGTACGCGAAGGAGTTTACTGTCTGCCGTTCGGAAAAGACGGTCAACTTTTTCTACCCCGCCCAGGCCAGTTACGCAGTGGGTGAGGGAACAGGAGCGAAAGCCGTCTGTTCCGTCTGAACTCGACGGGAAATTGACATTCTGGAATTTTCTTTGTGAACGAGTGGTAAATTTTTAAAAAATCACCCCTAATTTTTCCAAATTAGGGGTTGATTTTTTGCAGTGAAACGGGTATTATCTTATCTAGTTTGGCACTCTGGAAAGATGACTGCTAAAACGACTAAAAATGATAAATAAAATGTTACTATATAAGGAGGACCCCTGTTATGAAACTCAAGCCTTTAGCTGACCGTGTCATCATCAAGATGGTGGAGGCCGAGGAGACCACCAAGGGTGGCATCATCCTCACCGGCGCTGCCAAGGAGAAGCCCGAAGTGGCCGAGGTTCTGGCTGTTGGCCCCGGTGGCCTGGTGGACGGCAAGGAAGTCGTCATGACTGTTCAGGTGGGCGATAAGGTCATCACCAGCAAGTACGCCGGTACTCAGGTGAAGATCGACGGCGAGGAGCTGACCATCGTCAAGCAGAACGACATCCTGGCTATTGTCGAGTAAAGCTGCTCGTCGCGTACAGGCGAAAAGCGGCAACACAGAATAACCTATATCATCTCATTTTTGGAGGTAACATATTATGGCTAAGATTATTTGCTATGGCGAGGAAGCCCGCCAGGCTCTGCAGCGCGGTGTGGACCAGCTGGCCGACACTGTGAAGATCACCATGGGTCCCAAGGGCCGCAACGTGGTGCTGGATAAGAAGTTCGGTTCTCCCCTGATCACCAACGACGGTGTCACCATTGCCAAGGAGATCGAGCTGGAGGATCCCTTTGAGAACATGGGTGCCCAGCTGGTGAAGGAAGTCTCCACCAAGACCAACGACGTGGCCGGCGACGGCACCACTACCGCCACTCTGCTGGCTCAGGCCATTATTCGCGAGGGTCTGAAGAACCTGGCCGCCGGCGCCAACCCCATGGTCATGAAGAAGGGTATTGCCAAGGCTACCGATGCCGCTATCGAGGCCATCAAGGCCAACAGCCAGAAGGTCAACGGCACTGAGGATATCGCCCGCGTCGGCGCCATCTCCTCCGCTGACGAGACCATCGGCAAGCTGATCGCCGAGGCTATGGAGAAGGTCAGCAGCGACGGCGTCATCACCGTCGAGGAGTCCAAGACCGCCGAGACCTATTCCGAGGTCGTCGAGGGTATGCAGTTCGACCGCGGCTACATCACCCCCTACATGGTCACCGACACCGAGAAGATGGAGGCTGTCATGGATGACGCCCTCATCCTGATCACCGACAAGAAGATCTCCAACATCCAGGAGCTGCTGCCCGTTCTGGAGCAGGTGGTGCAGTCCGGCAAGAAG
>RHMF01001734.1_pt1 | contig 10041 bp, 9 predicted proteins | sample 5365151 | NCBI WGS metagenome assembly RHMF01 (sample SAMN10266501, study PRJNA497801) | feces metagenome | isolation source: feces | host: Bos taurus | place: China: Prairie of Fairy Mountain | collected 2017-08-14 | reverse complement strand
AGGGAACACCGTAAGGTGTGCGATAAATTCCAATTTACAAGACAGAAGGTAAGAACATGATTCCATTTCAGAAGATCACGTCGGCACTACGGCCCGGGATGCAGCCGGTGCTGCTGCAAAACCGGAAGGGCTGCGAATATTCTTTCACCAATCTGCGGATCTGGGGGCGGCAGCAGGCCGCCTTTATCGACGGTTTCTGGGTTATTTTCTCCCAGTTTGACCGCAAGGCCGTCTATCCCTTCCCCGTGGGTCAGGGTCAGATCCAGCCTGTGCTGGAGGCCATCATCCAGGATGCCCGGGAGCGTGGTATTCCCTGTTGCATCACCGGCCTGAACCAGGAAAATGTGGACACGCTGGAGCGGCTGTACCCCGGAAAATTTCGCTTCCAGTGCGACCGGGACAGCTTTGACTATGTATACAACATCGACGATCTGGCCGACCTGAAGGGCCGCAAATACCAGAAAAAGCGGAACCACCTGCACCGCTTCCGGGCACAACATCCCGACTGGCGGGTAGAAACCTTGACACCGGCCAACATGGAAGCGGTCAAGGATATGGCCGCCGACTGGTACCGCATCCGCCAGGAAAGCGATCCCCAGGGCAATTATGAGCTGGAAAAAGCGGCGCTGTGCCGGATCTTTGCCCATTACGACACCCTGCGTCCCGACGGCCTGGTGCTGATGGAGGATGACCGGGTGCTGGCCTTCACCATCGCCTCCTTCCTGACGGAGGACACTATGGATGTGCATTTTGAGAAGGCTCGGGAGGATGTGGACGGCGCTTACACCGCCATCAATCAGGCCATGGCCCAGCATCTGCGGGAAAAATATCCCCAGGTCCGGTATTTGGACCGGGAGGAAGACATGGGTCTGGAGGGCCTGCGCAAGGCCAAGCTCTCCTACTGTCCCGACCATCTGACGGAGAAGTACTGGGCGCGATTCTGGGAGGAAAGCGATGAACCTTGACCATCCGACTACCGGGCAGATCCCCGGTCTGCGGCAGCTGTGGCAGGATGCCTTCGGCGACACAGAGGCTTTTCTGGACACTTTTTTTGACAGCGCCTTTGCGCCCCAGCGCTGCCTGTGTGCCAGCGACGGCCAGCAGATCGCCGCGGCGGCCTACTGGTTCAACTGCGGAGAATATGCCTATATCTACGCCGTGGCCACCGCCAAGCAGCATCGTGGCAAGGGTCTTTGCCACGCCCTTATGGAAAATATCCACCAGCTTTTGGCCCGCCAGGGCTACGCCGGCGCCATTGTCGTGCCCGGTGAAGAAAGCCTGCGGCAGTTTTATGCCGGCATGGGCTACAAGGACTTCGGCGGCATCCGGGAATTTTCCTGCGAAGCCGGCACGGAGGCTGCAACACTGCGGCCGGTGGACAGTGAAACCTTTGCCGCCCTACGGCGGCAGTATCTGCCTGCCGGAAGCGTGGTGCAGGAAGGAGAAAATCTGGCATTTTTGCGCCGGTTTGCCGCCTTTTATGCCGGCGACGACTTCCTTTTGACCACAGATGGCAAATTTGGCATCGAGCTGCTGGGCAACACCGGTGCAGCGGCTGGTATTTTGACCGCGCTTGGGGCAAAAAGTGGCACTTTCCGCACCCCCGGCGCATCGCCCTTTGCTATGTACAAGCCTCTGAACCGGCAGGCAGCCCCTGCTTATTTCGGCTTTGCCTTTGATTGACTTGACGAACGGATAAAACCGTGATAGAATAAAGGTTAGCCGCCGCTATGATGGAATGGTAGACATCGCGGACTTAAAATCCGCTGAAGGCGACTTCGTACCGGTTCGAGTCCGGTTAGCGGCACCAAAATAAAAGGCACCCTTCGGGGTGCTTTTTATTTTGGTTATCGGTACCGGGTCGAACAAATAAAATGCGGCGCGAATGAGCGCCGCCGACGAGGGCTCGACGGAGCCGAACCTTGATTAAATCGAGTCCGGTTAGCGGCACAAAAAAGCACTTGCCTTCGCAAGTGCTTTTTCTTATTTTAGCCAAACAGGCGCTGATCCAATTTTCTGGTTTTCAGCGCAAAGTAGAGCGCCACGCCCAGGGTCAGCAGCACCGCTGCCTCGCCAATGGCCACATACAGGGCATTCAGCCAAAAACCGCCGCCGATAACGACCGCCAGCTCCCAGCCCACCAGCACCGCATTGGTCAGCGCCGGCATCAGCAGGCCCAGCAGCGGAAGACCCTTGACGGTCACCCTCCGGCTCAGCCACATCCCCCAGGCTGCCAGCAGCGTCGCCAAGCTGCCCACCAGAAAATCCAGCGGCAGCGCCATGCCGGAAGTCAGATTGAACACCAGGCAGCCCACAGTCAAGCCCGGAATGGCAGCCGGGGTGAAAAAGGCCAGCACACACAACGCTTCGCTGGCCCGGAACTGGATGGCCATGGAGGCAGAGCCCGGCAGCAGCAGATTCTGGGCATGGGTCAAGGCTGCATACAGCGCCGCAATCACTGCAGCGAGGACCATACGACGAACTTTTTGATTCATAATCATACCTCACAAAAAAGAAAAATGGACACAGTTGTGCCCATCCCAAACAAAAAATGAGCGCAAAGCGCCCATCGGTTCCCTAGTTTTGTTTACCGACAGGATGGTTTCGAACTGTCCTATTTAAGATGGGTGCATTATAGCGCAATTTTTCGCCCCTGTCAAGTGGTTGCTTTTGCCGGCGGCATCTGATATAATGAACCCAGAAAGGCGGATGTACTATGGAATTGTGGAATCGGCAAATCAAGATCGCCCAGTATTTGCTGCTGGGCACGGTGATCATCACCGTGGTCAACATGGCATTTTTGCTGGCGAATGTGGATATGTTTATCGGCTACTGCGCAGCACTGCCGTACTATTTCCTGTTTTTTGGCAAGCTGTTTGACAATGGCTACATGCTGGGCGATATCAACGGCGAATTTGCCGCCACCGGCCTGGTGCTGGGCGGCGTGGTGCTGGCGGTATATCTGGTGATTTGGTGGCTGGCACTGGCCAATCGGCGCTGGCTGCAGGTCAGCCTTTGGCTGATCGTAGCAGATCTTGTGGTGCTCATCGGCCTGGCGCTGACGGTTTTCTCCAATCCGCTGGACTGTTTTTGGGAGGCTGTGATCCACATCATCGTGATCGTAGAGATCGCACAGGGTCTGCAAGCACAGAAGAAAATGCATGCCGCACTGGCCAAAGCCAGAGAGGAAGCCGCACTGCAGGCGCAACTGCAGGCACAATCCGAGGAATCGCCCCAGGAGGAATCCCAGGAAACACCTGTTCCCTAAAAAACCAAGAGGATGCTGCGGCATCCTCTTTTTTGCGCAAATTGGCTCTTGGCGAACGGCAGGATCTATGGTACAATCAAGAAAACACTGGAAGGAGGAAGTGCCAATGGGTCCCAGATCCAAAAAGATGGGCTATACCGAACTGATCGCCGGCATCATCACCATTGTGCTGGCTGTGGTGCTGACCTGCGCCACCATGCTGGGTCTGAGCAAGTGCACCGGCCAGTTGCCACCGGACACCACTTCCTCCATCGCCGCCAGCACCACCACCCTGCCGCCGGCTCCGACGCTGGTAGCCAACCCTTATGCGCCCGGCGATTTCGGGTATGCGGACGGGTATTTGACCTGCCTGGCCGGAGAATGCTGGCTTGGCATCGACGTTTCGGAGCACCAGGGTGTCATTGACTGGGAAACCGTGGCCACCACACCGGTGAAATTTGCCATGGTGCGGATGGCTTTCCGGGGTTGGGGCAGCGAAGGTAAGATCCAGGTAGATTCGCAAGGCCTGAACAATCTGATCGGCGCCCGGGATGCCGGGCTGCAGGTGGGCGTTTACTTCTTCTCCCAGGCTATTTCTGTGGAAGAAGCCATTGAGGAGGCCCAATTCCTGCTGGCGCTGCTGGATGGCCGGCAGCTGGATCTGCCGGTGGTATTCGACTGGGAAACCGTGTCATCCGCCGATGCGCGGACGGCAAACATGGATAAAAAGACCCTGAACGCCTGTGCCCAGGCCTTTTGCCAGGAGATCGAAAATGCCGGTTATGAGGCTATGGTCTACTTCAATCTGGACATGGCCCGGCGGATGTTCCGGCTGCTGGAGCTGCAGGAAGCCGGCTACGATTTCTGGCTTGCCCTGTACAGCGACAACCTCAAATGCGCCTACCAGGTGCGGATGTGGCAGTACACCGACAAGGGAACTGTGGCTGGCATCAAGGGCAAGGTAGATCTGAATCTGTATTTTCCCAATGCTTCCCAAAAACCATCCTAAAGGAGTTGTAAACCATGCTGCTGATCAAAAACGGACATATCAAAACCATGGCTGGCCCGGATCTGAACAAGGGCTGCATCCTCATCGACGACAATGGCAAGCTGGTGGCCATTGACCGTGACATCACCGCACCGGAGGGTGCGCAAATCATCGACGCCGGCGGCCGATTGGTGACCCCCGGCTGTATCGATGCCCACTGCCACATCGGCCTGGACAACGAGGCCATGGGCTGGGAAGGCATGGACTACAACGAGATCGTCGACCCCATTACGCCCCAAATGCGTGCCATCGACTCCATCAATCCCATGGACGAATCCCTGGAAAATGCCCTCAAGGGCGGCGTCACCGCAGCCTGCACCGGTCCCGGCAGCGCCAATGTGGTGGGCGGCACGTTCCTGGCCATGAAGCTGCACGGCAAGCGTGTGGACAATATGATCATCCAGGATCCTGTGGCTATGAAATGCGCCTTCGGTGAAAATCCCAAGCGCTGCTACGGCCAGGCCGGCAAGAAAGCGCCCATGACCAGAATGGGCACCGCTGCGCTGCTGCGGGAACTGCTGATGAAGACCAAGCGCTACATGGAAGACAAGGAAACCGGCAAAAATCCTGCCTTCAATATGAAGCTGGAGGCCATGATCCCGGTGCTGAAGAAAGAAATCCCCCTGAAGGCACATGCCCACCGGGCGGATGATATTTTCACCGCCATCCGCATCGCCAAGGAATTTGACCTGAAGATCACCCTGGATCACTGCACCGACGGCGCACTGATCGCCGACGAGCTGGCCAAGGAAGGTCTGTGGGCATTCGTAGGCCCCAGCCTTGGCAGCAAGACCAAGATCGAGCTGGCCCACAAGAGCTTCACCACCCCGGCTGTCCTCCACGAAGCCGGCGTAAGCATCTGCATCATCACCGACGCACCGGTGATCCCGCTGCAGTATCTGCCCATGTGCGCAGGTTTGGCTGTTAATTCCGGTCTGGATGCTGAGGAGGCCTGGAAGGCCATCACCATCCATCCCGCCACCGCCATCGGCATTGCCGATCGGGTCGGCTCCCTGGAGCCGGGCAAGGATGCGGACCTCGTCATCTGGACGGCAGATCCCCTGCAGACCATTGGCGGCGAGGCCTACATCACCATCGTCGACGGTAAAATCGTCTACCAGGCATAAAATTACCCCGGATCGCAAGATCCGGGGTGTTCTTTTATTTCGCCTGCATTTGGGTGCGGATAGTGACGGTTTCTTCCGTGATCGGATGGGTAAAGGTGACGCTGTAGGCGCACAGGCGCTGGTGGGTATAGCCCAGCGTGCGGGAAAACGCCTGGCTTTCCTGGCTGCCGTACTGGGGATCGCCGACGATCGGAAAGCCCCGGTAAGCGCAGTGCAGCCGCAGCTGATGGGTACGGCCGGTGATGGGTCGCAGTGCCAAAAGAGCGGTCGTTTCACCACGCTCCAGCACAGCAAATTCCGTCCGGGAAGGTTTGCCGCTATCGTCGATATAGCGCAGCAGGCTGGGTAGCTCCCGCCTGGCGATGGGTGCGTCAATGATGCCCTGCGCTTCTACCGGGCCGCCGTAGACCAGGGCATGATAGGTTTTCTGCACATCCGTCTGCTGCAGCAGGCTGTGGATATGGGCGTTTTTCGCCAGCAACACCACGCCAAAGGTATCCCGATCCAGCCGGGTGACGGGGTGGTAAGCACTTTGCTGGCCTGTTTTTTCGTAATAGCCCTGCACCAAATTGGCCAAAGTGCCGCTGTTTTGGCTATGGGAGGGATGGATCAGCATACCGGCAGGCTTATCCACCGCCAGGATGTGGTCATCCTCGTACAAAATCGTCAAGTCCCCTGCTTCTGCCGGGTATTCCACCACCGGCTCATCCAAGCGAACGGTGATCACATCGCCCAGATGGACGGCAAAGTCCGTATGCCGGGGCTGGCCGTTGACCCGGATGGCATCGCCCCATTTGAGGCGGTTCATCAGCCCGGTGGACATCTTCAGTTCCCCTTTCAGAAAGGAAGACAGCCTGCCAGACCGACCGGCGATGTGCTTTAATTCCATAAAAATCACCTTTTTTCTTTACTTTCTCCAATTAAAATTGTAAAATAATAAAAATAAGATATCGCAACTGATTATTGGCAGGAGGTTACACATGGGACGCTTGGGAAAATATCTACGGCCATATATTGGCTACATAGCCCTAACCATGCTCATCAAGATGGTGGGCGCCTATATGGAGCTGATGATCCCGGATCTGATGGAGATCATGATCGACGAAAAGGTGCCCCAGGGCGACGGCAGCAGCATCTATATTTACGGCGGTTTGATGCTGCTGTGCGCGGCGATGTGCCTCATCTTCAACATCATCGCCAATCGCATGAGCGCCGTCAGCTCCGGCCGGATCACCCGGGCGATCCGCCACGATCTGTTCCAAAAGTTGGAAAATCTGTCTGCCCGGCAGATGGATCGGCTGACCGTACCCTCCGCCGAATCCCGGCTCACCAGCGACACCTACAACATCAACCAGATGCTGGCGCGGCTGCAGCGAATGGGCATTCGGGCACCGATCCTGCTGCTGGGCGGCATCTTCATGATGCTGCGCATGGACGCAACATTGGCGCTGGTGCTGGTGGCTCTGCTGCCTATTATAGCACTGGTTGTGTATTTTGTCACTAAGACAAGTTTGCCTTTGTACACAAAACAGCAGGGCGTTTTGGATCAGGTGGTGCGCACGGTGCAGGAAAATATCACCGGCATCCGGGTCATCAAGGCGCTGAGCAAGACAGAATACGAAAAATCCCGATTCGACCGGGTAAACCGGGAACTGTCGGCAATTGATCAGAAGGCCGGCACCGTATCTGCCATCACCAATCCCACCGCTTCGCTGGTGCTGAATCTGGGTTTGACGCTGGTGGTGCTGATCGGCGCATTCCGGGTCAATGACGGACAGATAAAGCCCGGCGTTATCCTGGCTTTCCTGCAATATTTTATCATGATCCTCAATGCCATGCTGGGCGTGACCCGGATCTTTGTCATGTGGAGCAAGGGCGAGGCCAGTGCCAAACGTGTGGCAGATGTGCTGGATACCCCGGAGGATATGGCAGTTGCGCCTGCCACCGAGCCGGATGCCGGGCAGACGCACATCGCCTTTGAAGATGTTTCCTTCTCCTACACCGGCGTAGGTCTGAACCTTTCTCATTTAAGCTTCCAGCTGCAGCGTGGTCAGACCTTGGGCATCCTGGGTCCTACCGGCAGCGGCAAATCCACCATTTTGAACCTGCTGATGCGACTGTATGATGCCGACGACGGCAGAATTCTCATTGACGGCCAGGATATCCGCAGTATCCCCTACTCCCAGCTGCGGAGCAAATTCGGCGTAGTGTTCCAAAACGATTTTGTGATGGAAGGCTCCATCGCTGACAACATCCGCTTCTTCCGGGATGTGGATGATGCGGGTCTGGCCTTTGCGGCGGAATGCGCCCAGGCGGAATTCATCGCCCAGAAAGAGGGCGGCATGGATGCCCAGGTGCAGGTACGGGGCAACAACCTTTCCGGCGGTCAGAAGCAGCGGCTACTGATCGCAAGAGCACTGGCTGCCAAGCCCGAAATTCTGGTGCTGGACGATGCTTCCTCTGCCCTGGACTACCAGACGGACGCCAAGCTGCGCCAAGCCCTGCGGGAGCATTTCCGGGATACCACCACCGTGCTGGTGGCACAGCGGATCAGCAGCCTGCGGCATGCGGATCTGATTTTGGTACTCCAGGACGGCGCTGTCATCGGCATGGGCAGCCACGAGCAGCTGATGGAAAATTGCGAAGAATACGCCTATCTCGCCCGGATCCAGATGGGCGAAGGACAGGAGGTGGGCTGATGGCTGGCAATCCGAATATGATCGGCGGTGGCCGCATGACCCGGGCTGAGGTCAGCGGCGACAAGCGTCGTTTTGAAGGCAACACCCTTTCCAGAGGCACCCTGCTGAAGCGCCTTTGGAAATATCTGGGCAAAAATCGGGCGCTGCTGGTGCTGGCACTGGCGCTTTCGGTCACCAGCAGCCTGCTGTCGCTGTACGGTCCGAAACTGTCCGGCAAGGCGCTGAACGCCATTGACCTGGGCGAAGGTCAGGTGGATTTTGACACCGTGTTCCGCTGCGTGACGCTGATGGCTATTTTCTACATCTGCGCCGCGGTGCTGACCTTCCTTTTGAATGTGGTGATGATCCGGCTGTCACGGCGGATCAGCCGGCAAATGCGCCACGATGTTTTTGAAAATCTGACCCGGCTGCCGGTCAGCTATTTTGACCGCTTCCAGACCGGCGACATTATCTCCACCATTACTTACGACATCGACACCGTCAACCAATCCCTTTCCTCCGATCTGCTGCAGATTTTGCAGAGCACCATCACGGTGGTGGTCAGCTTTATCATGATGCTGACCATTGCGCCCCAGCTGATCCTCATTTTCCTGTTTACCATTCCCATCACCGTATTTTTCACCCGGTGGCTGACAAAAAAAGTGCGGCCCATGTTCCGCAAGCGCAGCGCAAAATTGGGTCAGCTCAACGGCTTTGTGGAGGAAATGCTGTCGGGTCAGAAGACCGTCCGGGCCTATGGCCGGGAGGAAGTGGTGCTGGAGCGGTTTGATGGGAAAAACAACGCCGCCGTGGAGGCCTACACCACCGCAGAAGCCTACGGCACCATCACCGGTCCTTCGGTCAACTGCATCAACAATGTGTCCCTGGCCATGGTTTGCATGTTCGGTTCCATGCTGTTTATGAAGGGCAGCATCGGCTTGGGCGATCTGGGCAGCTTTGTGCAGTACTCCCGGAAATTCTCTGGCCCCATCAACGAGGTGGCCAACATTATCGCCGAGCTGCAGAGCGCCTTCGCGGCGGCAGAGCGTGTCTTCACCCTCATCGACGCCAAGCCCGAAACCGAGGATGCGCCGGATGCAACCGTTTTAACGGATGTGAAAGGCGATGTGGCACTGGAAAATGTGGACTTCTCCTACATTGCCGGCAAACCCATCATCGAGGGACTGAATCTGCACGCCAAGCCCGGCAGTTTAACCGCCATCGTTGGCCCCACCGGCGCCGGCAAGACCACCATTATCAACCTTTTGATGCGCTTTTACGATGTGGATGGCGGTGCTGTGTATGTAGACGGCCAGGACATTCGCCATGTCACCCGAGATTCCCTGCGCAAAGCCTACACCATGGTACTGCAGGACACCTGGCTGTTCCACGGTACGATTTTTGACAACATCGCCTACGGCAAACCCGGCGCTACCATGGAAGAAGTGGTGGCAGCAGCCAAAGCCGCCCACATCCACAGCTACATTTCCCGGCTGCCGGAGGGCTACAACACGGTGCTTTCCGACAACGGCACTTCCATCAGTAAAGGTCAGAAGCAGCTGCTGACCATCGCAAGAGCCATGCTCTTGGATGCCCGCATGCTGATTTTGGACGAGGCCACCTCCAATGTGGACACCCGCACGGAACGGCACATCCAGGCGGCCATGCGTCAGCTGATGAAGGACAAGACCTGTTTCGTCATTGCCCATCGCCTCAGCACCATCCAGTCGGCAGATCATATTCTGGTGCTGGACCAGGGCAAGGTGGTGGAGCAGGGTACCCACGACGAGCTGATGCAAAAAGGCGGCTTCTACTATAAGCTCTACCAAGCCCAGTTCGACGCCGTTTCGTAAGGTAAATTGTTGTTTATGCTGTCATCCTGAGCGAGCGTCAGCGAGTCGAAGGATCCGTTCTCCCCTTGAAAATTCACCGAAAGGAACG
>RHMF01001733.1_pt1 | contig 10043 bp, 6 predicted proteins | sample 5365151 | NCBI WGS metagenome assembly RHMF01 (sample SAMN10266501, study PRJNA497801) | feces metagenome | isolation source: feces | host: Bos taurus | place: China: Prairie of Fairy Mountain | collected 2017-08-14 | reverse complement strand
CCGAGGATGAAATCTGCAACCTGGAGGGCCAGAGTGTAGTTTTCTTCCTTCCAGAATTTGGCAACATCCTTCTCTACAAATTCCACCGGTGCTACAAAAAGATATGGTGCGATAGTCCAGAAATCAGCCACGAATGTCGCTCTTTCCTGAATCAGGGCCACTACCTTTTCGACATAGTCACGGGAAGCCTGAATGCCCTTGCTCTCGAGTATCGGCATGTAGAGGTCTGTAAGCTCTCCTACGCTCTTCTTGCGGAGGTACTCCTTATTATACCACTTTGCCTTGTCAGCGTTGAAACGTGCTCCTGACTTGATCACTCTCTCAAGTGAGAATGCTGCAACGAGCTCTTCAAGTGAGAAAAGTTCCTGCTCAGTACCAGGGTTCCAGCCGAGCATCGCAAGGAGATTTACGAATGCCTCAGGGAAGTATCCGTCCTCGCGGTATCCGCGTGAAACCTCACCTTCTGCGTTGATCCACTGGAGTGGGAATACAGGGAATCCGAGACGGTCGCCGTCGCGTTTGCTGAGCTTTCCTTTGCCGTCAGGCTTGAGAAGAAGTGACAGGTGGGCGAAGCGTGGCTGTGTCTCAGTCCATCCGAATGCTTCGTAGAGCAGATAATGGAGCGGAAGCGAAGGAAGCCATTCCTCTCCACGTATCACCTCGGTTATTTCCATCAGATGGTCATCGACGATGTTTGCAAGATGGTATGTAGGGAGCTCGTCCGCCCTCTTCCAGAGCACCTTGTCGTCAAGTGTAGACGTATTCACTTCCACATGTCCGCGGATGAGGTCGTCCATCTTTACGACTCTGTCCTCAGGCATCTTGAACCTGATGGTCCAGTCTGTACGGCTCTCCAGCAGCGGACGCCATTCCTCTTCTGGCATTGAGAGGGAGTTGCGCAGGCCCATACGGGTAGTCTGACCATAGATGAAGGTCTGTCCTGCCGCTTCCATCTCTGCACGCTTTGCACCCAGCTCTTCTGCGGTGTCGAATGCATAATATGCAAATCCGCCTGCTACCAGCTGTTCAGCGTACTGACGGTAGATCGGCTTTCTCTGGCTCTGTCTGTATGGAGCGTGCGGGTGACGCTCTGAAGCGGTCTCCACTACGTTTCCTTCTGCATCCACTCCTTCGTCAGGGATGATTCCGCACCAGTTCAGTGCTTCGATGATATATTTCTCAGCTCCCGGAACGAATCTCTGGGAGTCAGTGTCTTCAATTCTGATGATGAAGTCTCCTCCGCGCTGCTTTGCGAAGAGGTAATTGTAAAGGGCTGTCCTTACTCCGCCCATATGGAGCGGCCCTGTTGGGGACGGTGCAAACCTTACTCTTGTCTTTCTTGTCATATCTGTTACCTTTAAATCGGTCGCAAAATTACTAAGAAATATTATTCTTCCACCTTCGCTCCTGAGTGAGTCTTTCTTCTGATTGCAGCAGTGATTTCAAGCTCGCTCTTGCTCTGCCCTGGACTGAGGATGAGCGCAGGTTTGACATCGTTGTCGAACAGGTTCTTCTTCCTTACGGCAGCATTGTTGTATCCGATCTTCTCGCTCTTTACCTCAGGAAGTTCTATACCTTCCTCCGATGCATTGCCGACATTTCTGTCGTATACGAAATCCTCATCGATCCATATGATGCTTCCCGGATTTCCGTTTGTGATCTCGCTGATCATGCTCATGCGGAATCCTGTAGCAATTACAGTGATGTTGACTCTGTCTCCGAACTCAGGATCCGGATTGAGAACGATACCGCTCTTGAAGTTGTTGGCGTTGCCTGTATATTCGTTGACGAGCTTGTTGATCTCCTCCAGCTGGCGCATCTGAAGTCCATTCTCATTATCGCCGACAGTGATGTTGATAAGGACGTTCTTGGCGGTCTTGAGGTCGAAATCATTGAGCAGAGGTGATTCCAATGCATTCTTCACTGCATCCTCCAGTCTGTTCTCCCCGGTACCGGTACCACATCCCATCAGGGCCATACCGCTGTTCTTCATCATCGTGCGGATGTCCTTGAAGTCGACGTTGATGTGTCCGCGGGTCTTTATGATGTCGGTTATTCCGCGTACGGCAGTTGCGAGGACTTCGTCTGCCTTAGGGAAGGCATCCTGGATCAGGAGGTCACCGTAGAAATCGTAAAGCTTTTCGTTGTTGATGATCAGCAGGCTGTCGACATTCTTTTCCAGTTCATTGATACCGTCGATCGCTTTCGACATGGATTCGTTTCCTTCGCTCTTGAACGGGATTGTCACGACTCCGACAGTCAATATGCCTTTCTTCTTTGCCATCGATGCGATCACAGGTGCCGCTCCGGTTCCTGTACCGCCGCCCATTCCTGCTGTGATGAACAGCATCTCCGTGTTGTTGTCGATGACTTTTGCTGCGATCTCGTCCTGTGAGTTCAAAGCCGCATTACGTCCTTCAGTAGGGTTGCAGCCTGCTCCAAGTCCTTCTCCGAGCTGGATCTTCACAGGGACATCACAACTGTTCAGCGCCTGTGCGTCAGTGTTGCACACAACGAATGTACAGCCTTCTATCCTCTGGTTGTACATGTAGTTGACTGCGTTGCATCCGCCTCCTCCGACTCCGAGAACCTTGATTATCGAGTTCTCAGGTATCCAGTCCGTAGGGGTTATATCCATATTGTTTTCCATATCGATTATGCTTTTTCGTTGTCTATATCCTCGCTGACATTATCGTAAAGTCCTTCGAAGAACTGTCCTATCTTTGTCCATGTCACTTTGAGGCCGTTGTCCTTCTGTCTCTTCGGCTTCGGTTTCGGAGCTACCTTCTCAATCTGGTCGTCGGTCCAGAAGCTTCCCTGCTCCAATATCTCCTCCTTTGGCTCATCGGTTTCCGGCTTCTCATCTTCATCCTTTACGCCAATTCCTGCAGTGTCTCCGCTAATGATGCAGTTGACGGTCTGGTCGTCCTTGGCTGCAAGTATGAGGCCGAGTGATGCCGTTGCCGAAGTGTCCGAGATACCTTCGCATCCCTGGCATGAGAAAAGTGCTTTCGGATAGCCTGTCCTGACTTTATATCCTGACAGGTCGTAGATGAAGTTTCCGAGATTTGCGATTCTTGCGCTTCCTCCGGTCACGACGATACCGCTTCTGAGCATGTCTGCAAAACCGCTCTTGTCGATTTCATACAGGATTGCCATCATGATCTCCTCAACTCTGGCAGAAATTATCTCTGAAAGATATTTTACAGGGAGCTGCTTGTCAGGCGCTGCACTGTTGCTCCTGATATGAATCGTCTTCTCGCTGAGACTCTGGATCTTCTCAGGCATGCATGCCCCGAAAGCAAGCTTGATGTTCTCGGCAAGCTGCTCGGATATCTGACATTCGGTCTTTATGTCATGGGTTATGTTCTTTCCTCCGAACGGAATTGAAGCATAGTGGCGCATGATATGACCGTGGTATATCGATACTGAGGTACATCCGGCACCAAAGTCGATAAGCGCGACTCCGTTCTCCATCTCCGATTCGGTAAGTACAGCTTTGGCTGTCGAGTCGGCTGTGAAGTATTTCCTCATCGCCGCAATACCGACCTTATTCATGGTTGTATCGATCTTGTTCAGGTCGCTCTTGTTTCCGATGAAGATCTTGAAATTACCTTCGAGAACATCGCTTGTCATTCCGATGATGTCCTCTTCTATGATCTGGAAATTCTCACCGTCGGAGAAGGACTGAGCCACAGCTCCGTAAATAGCCTCTTTTGTGTCATTCTGGAGAGGGTAGAGCGACTGTGCGAATGCCTTGAGATTCGCAACATCCTCAAATGTGATATCTGTGTCGTGGCCTCTGTCCTGCACCTTTCCGGTGCTTGTCTCCTGTCTGATCGGATATTTAGGCATGCCCACAACGGCCTGGGTGATCTTTATCCCAAGCTCTTCCTCTGCCATCCTGATAGCCTGTGCAAGCGGTCTCGATGTGTTCGAAGGGTTGAATACGCTGCTGTATCTCATTCCTTCGGAAGGCGTCTCGCGGTAGTAGATTATCTGGATGTCGTTACCGTTGACTTTTGCTACCGTGACAGCTATTTTCGACGAACCGAGATCGATTGCTACGATATGTTTGTCTGTAGTGTTCATATATCTTTTCTTTATCTGCAAACTATCTGACCTTCATACCTGAGGTCCACTTTTTTATAATGTTCTGCTCCTTTAGCCGGAATGATGGTAGTGTAGTATCTTGCCATTCTGGAGAATTTGTCTTCCAGCCCTGTCGGCTGACCGATGAGGAAATGTTCCTTTCCTTCTCTCGGGATAAGGATCAGCTCTCCTTTGCTGTCGACATGTATCTGGACAATCTTGCCTTTCCATTGCCTGTCGTTTTCTATGAAATTGACAAGCTTCATCACTTTAAGAAACCACTCCTTCTCCTTCGGGTCTTCGATTATCCCTTTATATCCGCTGTTTGCTGCAAGCGGTATGTTGCCGTCTATGATCTGGACATGTGAGGCAAAGCTGCTCTGCAGAGGGAATATGAAGCCTTCCGCGTCTGCATAGAACCCTCCGTTATTCTTCTGGAACCTTACCACCGGTCTTCTCTGGCTGACGCTTACATGCAGCGTTCCGTCCTTTGTCACATATGCCTGACTCTTGTCGACAGCGCTCCGGTTGTCTATTATCTTCTCTATCTTTACGAGGTCAAGGCTGTCTGCTGCAACTCCGATATATTGTCCGTACTCCTTGTCAAGATATTTCCTGACATCTTCCTTCGATACGAAACTGTTCTCAAGACTGTCTGTTATGACGACATCAAGGCGTTCGCAGATGACCTGCGACCTTGAAGTCCTTCCTGCAATGAAAGAGCAGACGATGCACAACAGCAACGCCGCCCCACACAGGCTTAAAACTATATTTTTGACAATCTTATTCATTGTTCAGCATCTGGGCTATAGGCTTTACAAACCTGTCGATGTCTCCCGCTCCGAGAGTGACAAGCAGCTCGACCGGCTCTTTCTTCATATAATCCATGAATTCATCCCTTCTGAGAAGTACTTTCTCCTGGGCGGTGACGTTCCTGAAGATGATGTCAGATGTAACTCCCGGTATAGGCTCTTCACGTGCAGGATAAATCTCGAGAAGTATCAGTTTGTCCACGCAGCTGAGCGCTTCGGCGAATTCGTCGGCGAAATCTCTTGTCCTTGTGTAGAGGTGGGGCTGGAAAGCTGCCGTAAGCTTCATTCCAGGATATGACTTCCTGATGGAGCTGAGTGCTGCGGCAATTTCCTGAGGATGGTGGGCATAGTCGTCTATGTATACGCATCCCGGTTTCCTGACCTGAAGGTCAAATCTTCTTTTGACTCCCGAGAAACATGCGAGAGCTTCCTTTATCCTCTGTGGGTCAAGTCCGCAGGTCAGAGCTATGGCTGATGCTCCTACGGCATTTTCAATATTGACCCAACCAGGTATTCCCACGACGCAGTCCGGAATCATTCCACCCGGATAATGGAGGTTGAAATATCCATCCTCAAGGATCTCGGCATGGAAGTCTGCGTCCGGATTGTCGTATGAGTATGTCCTGATATCAGCCTTGGTGTCGGAGCTGGTGATGTCCAGTCCGTATTTGGCTATGACTGTTCCGCTGACCTGAGATGCGAATGCCTTGAAGGCTTCGCGTATGTGCGACTCATCTCCGTAGATGTCAAGGTGGTCAGCATCCATGGATGTTATGACCGCAACCTCAGGATACAGCTGCAGGAATGAGCGGTCGAATTCGTCTGCCTCAGCGACAACGATATCGTTTCCGCTGATCAGCAGATTTGTGTCATAGTTCTTTGAGATGCCTCCGAGGAAAGCCGAACATCCGTCTCCGGCTGCTGTGAACAGATGGCTGAGGAGGGTGCTTGTGGTAGTCTTTCCGTGTGTTCCGGCTACAGCCATGCACCTCTGTCCTCTGGTGATCTCACCAAGCATTTTCGAGCGTTTGATCACCCGGTATCCATTCCCCATCACATATGCAAGTTCGCCCATATCCTGAGGTACTGCAGGGGTGTAGACTACGAGGGTGCCTTCGATATCTTCGGGTACATATGCGACGTTATCCTCATAATGGACCTCTATTCCTTCTGATTCCAGCGCCTCGGTCAGTGGAGACGGTGTCTTGTCGTATCCGCTGACATGATATCCCTTTGCATGGTAATAGCGTGCTATCGCACTCATGCCGATACCACCGATGCCTATGAAATATATGTTTTCGTATTTCTTCATACTATCCTGTAAACTTCCTTAGCTATGTCCATCGCGGCCTCAGTACGTGCCATCTCTGCGATGTTCTTTTCCATAAGAGCCCTTTCTGCCGGGTTCTCTATCAGTGCACATGCTGTGCTCATCAGCTTTTCCGCTGCTTCCGAATCCTTTACCATGACTGCGGCGTTTCTGTTGACCAATGCCATCGCATTGTGGGTCTGGTGGTCCTCCGCCACATTTGGAGAAGGTACGAATACCACGGCTTTGCCAGCTGCGCAGAGTTCTGATACTGAGCTTGCTCCTGAACGTGAGATGACTACGTCTGCAGCAGCATATGCCAGATCCATCCTCTGGATGAAATCAGAGTACCGGATACCTTTCTTCGCTTCTTCGCTCTGGCCTGCAATGAATTCATCCACAGATGGCTTGTAGTATTTGCCGCATTGCCAGATAACCTCTATGTCATTTCCTCCCGGACGTCCTTCGCTGATCCATTTCTTCATGGCATTGTTCAGAGTCCCGCTTCCGAGGCTGCCTCCTACTACGAAAATATGTTTCTTCTGCGGGTCGAGTCCGTAGAATGTACATGCTTCCGCCTTCATTTCTTCGGTAGCTTTCACGATTTCCTTACGGATCGGATTGCCTGTAAATACTATTCTGTCGGCAGGGAAGAAACGTTCCATGTTATCGTATGCCACACATATGCTGGATGCCTTCTTTCCCACGATCCTGTTGGTCAGTCCTGCAAAACCGTTCTGTTCCTGGATGAGGGTAGGTATGCCCAGTCTTCCTGCAGCCCAGAGAAGGGGAGCGCTGGCATAACCTCCGACTCCTACTGCGATGTCCGGCTTGAATTCCCGAATGATCCTTTTGGCCATGCTTATGCTCTTGAGCACCTTGAACGGCAGTGCCAGATTCGACAGGGTCAGCTTGCGCTGAAGACCTGCGATCGGAAGTCCTGTTATTTCATACCCTGCAGCCGGAACCTTCTCCATCTCCATCCTGCCCTCTGCTCCGACAAACAGAATTTCTGTCTCAGGATTGAGCTCCTTCAGTTTGCCTGCAATCGAAAGTGCAGGGAAAATATGGCCACCGGTGCCGCCACCGCTTATTATTACTCTCAGCTTTCTGTATTCCATGGCTTGCTTATTCTATTCTGTCATCAATCTGCTCAAGTACATCCATCGTTGCCTGTATGTCATCCTTGTCGCTTTCATAGAGCGGAGCTGCCGCCTCTTCTTCCTCGCGTATCTGGTTTCTCGCTATCCTGCTGATTGACAGGATTATGCCGAATGCTATGCAGAATACTATGAATGCAAAGCTTCCGTCGCTTATCAGAGGCAAGGTCTGACCTGTCATAGGACCGATTCCAACATTTACGAAAATGTGCATGAATGCCTGTCCGGTGATGAGGATGGATAGACCGCCGACCGCAATCTTCGCGAAGTCATTTGAGCATAATCTGGCTATCATGGATCCTCTGGCGAGCAGGCTTACAAACAGTATGATGACAAGTATTCCTCCCAGCAGACCATATTCCTCTACGATGAAACTGAACATGTAGTCTGAATATATATGGGTAACGACATGCTTCTGTGTGCTGTTGCCGCTGCCCTTTCCGAGAAGGCCTCCCTCGTGGACAGCTATCATCGCAGAATATGGCTGCTTGATTCTGTCTCGCTCCTTGATCCAGGCCTTGCTGTATTTGCCGCCAAGACTTGGGGTGTTTTCTATTTCTATCAGTCTCTCGACGTCATAGCTTGAGTTGATTCTGCTCCATGCTGTCTCTACAGTCGTGAATACTTTACGTCCACTGATGAAATATATTCCCACGGCAAGAGCAAGCACAGCTATGACTCCTACGATGGCTATTCCGATTTCTTTGCCCGGAAGGCCTCCGATAAGCAGGGTGGCAAGCATTATTCCTCCGATGAAGACGGCGCTGGAATTACTTCCGAGCATTACGAGTCCGCATGTCAGAAGCATCGGTACATAGATATAGAATGCTCTTTTCCAGAATGCCTTCTTCATGAATGAAAACGACTTGGTCTGTGCAAGAAGATTCGCTATAGTGAATGTAGTGCTCTTTTTCCTCTTTCTGATGTCTTCCTGGTCCTGCTTGTATGCATTGATCGCCCAGGCAAGATACATTACCATTGCGACCTTGACCACTTCGAAAACATGAATCTGGAAACCTCCGACAACGATGACACGCCATGCCACATCGTTGAGTTTTGCTGCCCTGATGAATCCCAGATCTTTGTGTGATGCAAGAAACACCAGGAGAACAAACGAAACCAGAAATCCAAATTGTGATACCTTGCGGAACCATCCTATCTTCCTTATCTTGTATATGAGGAAAATGATGCCGTAACCCAGCAGGATGAAGATCGAATGCTGTCTTATCAGGTCCACCCTGTCGACGGAGTCGCCGGTAAGCTGTGACGTAGATGAGAAGATGGCAAGTACAGAAATCATGGTCAGCATGAATATGATTATCCATACGACCTTGTCTCCCTCGATGTTGTCGATGAAGTTCCAGAAGCTGTTTCTGCCTTCTGCCTTATTTCTGCTGCCTTCCATCCCCATGACTAAAGATTTCTTACAGCCTCCTTGAACTGCCTTCCTCTGTCCTCATAGTTCTTGAACAGGTCGAAGCTTGCGCAGCATGGCGACAGCAGGACTACATCTCCTGCGGTAGCCAGTTCGCTTGCAAGTCTTACGGCATCCTGTGCAGATGTCACGTCGTGCATCTCAGAGACAATGTCTCCGAATGAAGCATGTATCTTTTCGTTGTCAAGACCCATGCATATGATGGCCTTCACCTTCTCCTGAGCCAGCGGCCTGAGGCTGCTGTAGTCATTTCCTTTGTCTGTGCCTCCGACGATCCATACTACCGGACGGGTCTGGCATTCAAGGGCATACCATGCCGAATCCACATTTGTAGCCTTCGAGTCATTGATATAGAGAACGTCTCTTATGCTGAGCACTTTCTCGAGTCTGTGCTCTACTGCCTGGAAGGTGGCAAGGCCCTCTCTGATGGATGCATTGTCGATGTCCATCACCTTGGCAGCAATAGCAGCAGCCATCGAATTGTATATGTTGTGCTTTCCGCCGAGAGCGAGCTCCTGGAGGTACATGTCACACTCCTGGTCCTTGTAGCGGACAATCATCTTGTCGTCCTTTACGAAAGCTCCCTGGCTGACTTCTGTCTTCTGCGAGAACGGAAGCTGCTGGGCCTTCACTACGATCTGATTGAGGTGGTTGATTGTTATCTCGTCGTCAGAACAGAAGATGAAGCAGTCGTCGCTCGACATGTTTCTCGTGATCCTGAATTTCGCCTTGACGTAGTTTTCCATCTTGTATCCGTACCTGTCCAGATGGTCCGGAGTGATGTTGGTGATGATGGCAATGTCGGCCTTGAAATCATATACGTTGTCGAGCTGGAAGCTGCTGAGCTCCAGCACGTAGATGTCATGGCTTTCAGTCGCAACCTGATATGCGTAGCTCTTTCCGATGTTTCCTCCCAGTCCGACATTCAGTCCGGCCTGCTGGAGAAGATGATAAATCAGGGATGTGGTCGTCGTCTTGCCGTTGCTTCCTGTTATGCATACTTTCTTCGCCGTATCATAACGACCGGCAAACTCAATCTCGGAAATGACCCCGATGCCTCTGTCCTCTATCTTTCTGACCATAGGAGCCGTAGACGGTATGCCCGGGCTCTTTATGACTTCGTCAGCGTTGAGGATGAGGTCTTCCGAATGTTTCCCTTCCTCAAAAGGAATATCCCATTCCTTGAGGGTAGAAGCATATTTCTCGGATATCTTTCCCATATCCGAGAGGAATAC
>RHMF01002333.1_pt1 | contig 10046 bp, 8 predicted proteins | sample 5365151 | NCBI WGS metagenome assembly RHMF01 (sample SAMN10266501, study PRJNA497801) | feces metagenome | isolation source: feces | host: Bos taurus | place: China: Prairie of Fairy Mountain | collected 2017-08-14 | reverse complement strand
AGAAAACGCCCAACAGTATCCCATGCCCACCGCCTTTTCCAAACTCAGCACACCGATAGGAGAGAACGCATAATGGCACAGTTGTACTTCAAATACGGAGCCATGGGCTCCAGCAAAACCGCCAACGCGCTGATGGCGCGCTTTAACTACGAAGAGCGCGGACAGGCCACGCTGTTGGTCAAGCCCCAGCTGGACACCCGCGACGGCGACCACACCGTTCGCTCCCGCATCGGTCTGACGCATCCGTGCATCTATTTCCACGAGATGCAGACCATGTCCGACGAAGAACTCCAGCGCTACGCCTGCATTATTGTAGACGAAGCACAGTTTTTGTCGAAAGAGGAGATCTACTATCTGGTCCATCTGGTGGACGATTGCAACATCCCCGTCATTTGCTACGGTCTTCGCGCCGACTTCCGCGGCGAGCTCTTTGAGGGCAGCTATCACCTGCTGGTGCTGGCCGATAAGCTGGAGGAGGTCAAGACCATCTGCTGGTGCGGTAAAAAAGCCGCTTTCAACGCCCGCTTTGACGAGACGGGCACAGTGGTAAAAGAGGGCGCACAGGTGGTTTTAGGCGCCAACGACCGCTATATCGGCTTGTGCCGCCGCCACTGGATGAGCGGCGACCTGGGCCCCGACTTTGAGCGGCTGCGGAAATGATCTGTTCACTCTGTCCCCGCCGCTGCGGCGCCCAACGCGGTGAATCGGCGGGCAGCGGCTTTTGTGCCATGGGTACTTCTCCCCGCATTGCCCGCGCCGCACTCCACCACTGGGAAGAGCCCGTTATCTCCGGCACACAGGGCAGCGGCACTGTGTTTTTCTCCGGCTGCACCTTACGCTGCGTCTTTTGCCAAAACCATGACATTTCCACGGGAGGGTTCGGCGAAGCGGTCAGTATAGAGCGTCTGCGGGAGATCTACGCCGAGCTCATTGCACAGGGCGCTCACAACATCAATCTGGTGACAGCCTCCCACTTTGCTCCGTGGGTAGCACAGAGCCTTTCCCCGTCCCTGCCCGTGCCCGTGGTGTGGAACTGCGGCGGCTACGAGTCACCCGAGATCCTGTCTCTTATGGAGGGAAAGGTGCAGATCTATCTTCCCGATCTGAAGTATGCCGATACCGCTCTGGCAGCAGAATACTCTGCTGCATCGGACTATTTCGAGGTAGCCACTGCCGCCATTGTGGAAATGCACCGACAGGTAGGCGACTATGTACTGGAGGACGGCCTGTTGAAATCAGGCGTGGTCATCCGTCATCTGGTGCTGCCGGGACAGCTGGAAAATACCCGGCGCGTTCTGGACTGGATCAGCCGGACCTTTACTCCGGGGCAGGTGCTGGTATCCCTCATGAGCCAGTACACACCGCAGCCCCATGCCGATGGATTGCTCTCCCGCCGCGTGACGGCTGCAGAGTACCGCGCCGCGGCACAGTATATGGAAAACTGCGGTATCACCGACGGCTTTTTGCAGGAGCGCACCGCCGCAAAAGAGGAATATACCCCGCCCTTTGATTTAACGGGCGTGTGAGAAAAAGACGCCGTATTTCCATACGGCGTCTTTTTCATATCTTTATACACAGCCAATACACCAGCCCGTAGACAATACTGGCAGTGGTGCCAAACACGATAACGGGGCCGGCGACAGAGAACATCTTCACCGCCGTGCCGGTGACAAGGCCCTCGGCGCGAAAGTCGATGGCAGGAGACGCCACGGCGTTGGCAAAGCCTGTGATGGGCACCAGCGTTCCGGCTCCGGCGTAGCGGGCCAGCTTATGATATAACCCCAGAGCGGTGAAAAAGGTGGAAAGCGCCACCAGTGTCATGGACACGGCAGAGGACGCCTCATCCCGCGTCAGCCCCCAGAGTTGATACAGATCTCCGATGGCCTGTCCGAGGCAGCAGATAGCGCCGCCCACCAAAAAGGCCAACGCCATATTCTTCCCATGAGGCGAGGGCGGACACTTCCCTTTTACATACAAACTGTATTCCTTTTTCGTCATATCCATGGTTTTCCACATCCTTTCCCCCCTATTGTGCCTCCAAACGGAAAAATCATGCGTTGCCAAGACGACAAAAAAGGGCTATACTATAGAAAACCGCAAAATTCCCATAAGGAGGGTCTTTCCATGCAGGAATACAACCTTTTCGGACGCAAACCCTTAAAATACTCCAACATTTCCGAGGTTAGTTGCACCGGCTGCGGCTGGTGCGCCAAATTCTGCCCTATGGAATGCATTAAACTGCGCACCGACGGTTTCTATGCCGTGAACGAAATGCAGTGCATCGGCTGCGGAAAATGTAAGAGAAACTGCTTCTGGAATGCCATCGAGATCGTCATGCGCTCTCACGAGGAGGCCCAGCTATGACCAAGCCGCTGGGGCTCTATGTTCACATCCCCTTCTGCAAGGCCAAGTGCGCCTACTGCGACTTCTATTCTCTGCCTCACAGTGAAAGCATGATGGACGAGTATTGCCGCGCGCTGACGGCACATCTGGAGGAGGTCGCTCCCCGCTGTGCAGGCATGACGGTGGATACTGTTTACTTTGGCGGCGGCACCCCCTCCTATCTGGGGGCTGATCGGTTGTGTGAGCTCTTAAAGACCGTCAAAAAGCGCTATTCCCTTTCCCGCGAGGCCGAGATCACCGTGGAGTGTAATCCCGACAGTGCCACCGATTGGAAAGCGCTGCGGAAACTCCGCCGCGCAGGCTTCAACCGCATCTCCCTCGGTGTCCAGTCCACCGACGACACCCTCTTGCGGGAGATCGGCCGCATCCACACTTTTGCGCAGGTCACCGACGCGGTGGCTGCGGCGCGGATGGCCAAGATCCGGAACATCAGCCTTGACCTTATTTACGGTCTGCCGGGACAGACCATGGAGCAGTGGCAGGATACGGTACGCACCGCCGTGGCACTGGAAGTACAGCACTTGAGCTGTTACGGACTAAAGGTGGAGGAAGGCACCCCCCTCTACCAGCGCCGCCACGAAATTGACCTGCCCGATGACGAGGTACAGGCAGAGATGTACCTGTGGATGGTGGATTATCTGGCCGCAAAGGGCTATACCCAATATGAGATCTCCAATTTTGCCCGGAAAGGCTTCGAAAGCCGCCACAACCAAAAGTACTGGGCTATGGAGCCCTATGCAGGCTTTGGGCCCGGTGCACACTCTGATTTCGGTGATGTGCGCTTTGCCTATGAACGGGATTTAGCCTCCTACATAAAAGGGAATTTGACCCTCTCTGAGCGGGAAGAGATCTCTCCCCGGGAACGGATGCAGGAATACATCATGCTTTCCCTCCGAACCGCTGCGGGTATCGACCGCCACTATTTTGAGCAGCAATACCGCCAGCGCTTTGACACCATGGAGAAACTGCTGGTGCAGTATGAAAACCACGGCCTCGCCGCACGGACGGAGACCGGATGGCGCCTGACGCCGCAGGGCTTTTTACTGTCCAATGCCATCATCGTTTCTCTGCAGGAAGCGGTGGGACAAGCCATGCAGGAGCGCCTGCGCCGCGCCCACGAGGGAGACTTCCGTATTTTGGAATAAAGGCTTCATTAAAAACGCCGGAAAACAGTTGTTTTCCGGCGTTTTTTGCCGCTCATTTGTGTCTGTTTCGTAAACTCTTTTCCCTTCCCCTTGCGCTGTCCTTTTTTTCGTGATAGAGTTAGTTTGATATGGTATGAAATTCTCTCAAATGGGGGCCGTTTATGTTTCCGAAATTCAGTGTTAAAAAGCCGTTGACCATCTTTGTTGTGGCGTTGGCGGTGGTCGTTTTGGGCGTGGTAGCCTATATCAAAATGACCCCCGATTTGATGCCCAACATGGACTTCCCCTATGTGATCGTAGTGACCTCCGACCCCGGTGCCAGCCCCGAGAGCATTGAAAAGGAGATCACACGCCCCATTGAGGAGGCCATGGCCACGCTGGATCATATCAAGACCATTACCTCCACCTCCCAGAACAGTGTTTCCACGGTGGTATTGGAGTTTGAAAACGGCACGGACATGAACACCCTCAGTATTGATATGCAGCAGAAGCTGACAGCGCTGCAGGGCGACTGGGATGACACGGTGTCCTCCCCCTATATGCTGAAAATCAACCCCTCTATGCTGCCGGTCATGGTGGCCGCCATCAGCTATGAGGGCATGGAAGTGGAAGAATTAAGCGACTTTGTCAACGATGAACTGGAGCAGAAGCTCACCGGCATTTCCGGTGTGGCCAGCGTGGACATCTCCGGTACACTGGCGCGGCAGATGCATGTCATTCTCGACGAGGCAAAGCTGGACAAAGTCAGCGCCGAAATGCTGGTAGAAGCCGAAAAACTCCTTGACGATGCCGAAAAGACGCTGAAGGATGCCCGTAAACAGGTGGTAGAGGCACAGGAAAAGATCGCCGACGCCAAAGAAGAGATGGCCGACAGCGCCGCCGGCGAGATCTCCGGTGCCGCCGGCAGCGCCAGCGATATGCTGGACGAGGTGCAGAAATTTGACCCGACAAATCCTCCTGAGGCAGAGAATCCGCCGGAATACGGAACGGATGAGTTTAAAGCGCTTCCTAAGGATGAACAGATTGCACTGCTGGTTGCTGAATGTGACCGCCTGCAAACCAGCATTGACGCCAACAACGAATCTATCGCAGAATATAAGCGGGCACAGGATCTTACCGATGCTGATTTCAACAAGATGGACGAGGAGATCACCAAACAGCAAACCGTTGTCAACGATCTTCGGGCAGATGTCCTGCAGCAGGAACAAGGTCTTCCCGACTCTTCTGCAGAGGGCTATGATGAGGCCGTGGCAAAACTCCAAATTTCACAAGAGCAATTGTCCGCTGAAGAGGCTACCCTTTCACAGCTACAAAGAGAGCGCACCACACTGCAAGCAATGAAAACTTCCGCGCCCAACGAAATTCCTCGGTTGGAGCAGGAGAACAGCGGCTTGAAGTATCGTCTGGCAGAGAAAAAAGCCATATTAAAAGCCGAATACGATTACGATTACGACAAAGAAAAGGAGCAGAACGAAAAGGACGCCGAGGATGCCATGGAGGATCTGGACGACCTCCTCGACGATCTGTCCAACAAAGCCTATATCTCCGATATGCTTGTCGGTGCCATGGACGGTATGCAGCAGCTCACCGAGGCAGAAATTCGTCTCAACGATGCCCTGATGCAGATCGATCAGGGCTTGGAGACCATCAAAACCGAACGCAAGAACCTCAAAGATACGCTGGATGTGGGCGGTATGCTGACGGTCAGCACCATCGAGCAGCTGCTGACGGCGCAGAATTTCTCCATGCCCGCCGGCTATATCGACGACAATGAGGGCATCAGCTACATGGTCAGCGTGGGTGACAATCTCACTACGAAGGAGCAGATGGAGGCGCTGGTGCTCTTTGATCCCGGTCTGGGCGATATGACCCCCATCCGGCTTGAGGATATCGCCACCGTGGTCTATACCGACAACGGCGACGAGATCTACGCCAAATTGAACGGTGTAAACGGTATCATCGCCAATTTTACCAAACAGTCCACCTTCGCCACTGCGGAGGTCAGTGACAGCATTACCCGCCGTCTCAACGAGCTGAGCGAAGAGTACGAGGGTCTGAGCTTCAAACCCCTGATGGATCAGGGTGATTACATCTACCTCATTGTGGAGACCATTCTCTCCTCCCTGCTCTGGGGCGCACTGTTCTCTGTTGTGGTGCTGTTCCTGTTCCTGCGAGATTGGCGTCCCACCCTCATTACACTTATCTCCATCCCTATCAGCGTCATCTTTGCCATCGTGCTGATGTACTTCTCCGGCGTGGGCATCAATATGATCTCCCTGTCGGGTCTTGCCGTGTCGGTAGGTATGTTGGTGGATAACTCGGTGGTGGTCATCGAGAATATTTACCGCTTGCGCAACCGCGGTGCCACGGTGACACAGGCCGCCGTGTCCGGCGCTCAGCAGGTGGCCGGCGCTATCACATCTTCCACACTTACCACAGTGTGTGTATTTGCGCCCATTGTGTTTGTGGAGGGCTTCACAAAGGATCTCTTTACCGACCTCGCCCTCACCATGACATATTCGCTGCTGGCCTCTCTGCTGGTGGCTCTGACCATCGTTCCCGCCATGGGTAACGGTCTGCTCCGCAAGCTGCCCGAGGAGAAGCCGGGTCTGCTGGGCAAGGTTATGCCCGCCTATCGTAAGGCTATCGACTGGTCGCTGAACCACAAGGCACTGGTGCTTCTGGCCTCGCTGGCACTGCTGGTGGCCTCTGCCGCCATGATCCTTGGCCGCGGCTTTACCTTCATGCCTCCCATGGACATGAACAATGTCAATGTTACCATCACCATGCCTGAAGGTGTCACACGGGATGAGGCAGAGGCTCTGGCCGATGAGGTCTCCCGCCGCATTCTCACCATCGAAGAGGTGGATGCCGTGGGTACGCAGATCGGCGAGGATGCCTCCTCCATGCTCTCCGGCGGCGGTGGTTTGGACGCCAACGCCTATGTTACCATGCCCGGTAATGTCTCCGGCGCTAAGGTGGGGCGGCAGATTGAGGCGTTGTGCGCCGATATGGAGTGCACCGTCACCGCCGCCAATGTGATGGACGGCATGATGGGCATGATGACCGGCTCCGGCATCTCGGTGCAGGTACTGGGCGATAATATGGAGCATCTGCAAAAGGCCGCTAAATCCATTGCCGCAGCCTGCGAGAAGATCGAAGGCGTGGACACCGTCTCCGACGGTCTGGAAGAGGCCGCACCGGCACTTCATGTATCCATTGACCGCACCAAGGCCATGAAACACGGTATGACCGTAGCACAGGTTTATCTGGAGATCGCCTCGGCGCTGTCCACCACTTCTGCTGCGCAGGATATTGAGCTGGACAACAAGAACCACTCTCTCACCATCGAATCCGATGAGGATATGCGCCTCACCCGCGAGACACTGCTGACCCTGGAGATCGATCCCGACAGCTCTATGGCCGCAGCCATGGGCGGTATGGGCAGCTCTATGGGTGGTATGGGTTCCATGGGCGGTATGAGCAGTTCCATGGGCGGCGACATGGCCTCTATGGATATGGGCGCATTGGAGGAGATGTTTAAGGACGAAGAGTCCGACACCGAATCCGACAACAAGAAGAAAGAGAAAGAAGAGAAGAAGGCAGAGACCAAAACGGAGGAGAAGAAAACCTTCCTGTTGGGTGATGTGGCCACTGTTGAGGAGACTGTCTCTCTCAACACCATCTCTCACGATCAGCAGCGCCGCACCGTTACTGTGACGGCCATGGTTGCCGAAGGCTACAATGTCACGCTGGTCTCCACCGACTTGGAGCGCGCCGTCAATTCTCTGACGTTGCCGGAGGATGTGGAAATTGCCTTCGCCGGCGAGAACGAGACCATCATGGAGGCTATGAGTCAACTTGGTTTGATGCTGGTGCTGGGTCTGCTGCTGGTGTACTTCATCATGGTGGCACAGTTCCAGTCTCTCCGTGAACCCTTCATCGTCATGTTCACTATCCCCCTGGCCTTCACCGGTGGTTTCCTGGCACTGTTGATCGCCGGAATGGAGATCAGCGTTGTTTCCCTCATCGGCTTCGTGATGCTGATGGGCATCATCGTCAACAACGGCATCGTACTGGTGGACTACATCAACCAGCAGCGCATCGCCGGTATGGAGCGCCGCGACGCTATTATCGACGCAGGTGTAACCCGTCTGCGCCCCATCCTGATGACCTCCCTCACCACCATCCTCGGCCTCATTGTTATGGCTCTGGCACAGAACGCCGGAACCTCCCTGATGCGCCCCGTGGCGCTGGTATGCATCGGCGGTCTTCTTTACGCCACATTGATGACCCTGTTTGTGGTGCCCTGTATGTACGAGATCATCAGTAAGAAAAACATTCGCGTGATTGACGAATCCGAACTGGAGATCCTGGAAGACTAAGTAATAATAAAAAATTCCACCCCTTAGGGTGGAATTTTTTATCTTCTTTTTACTTCACCGCTGTAACGATCAGCACGGCGACTTCCGCAGCGCCCATAACACCCATGGCCACAAGACCGGGGAGGTGGGGCTTACGGATATGGATGGGGGTGATGTACAGAACACCGACCACAAACATTCCCGCCGCCATCAGTACTGCCGCCGTCATGCTGCTCTGAGGCAGAATCGTCAGCAGGTACAACAGAGGGAAGAGCAGCGTGGAGGAGGTGATGGGCAGACCGAGATAATACTTGCGGGGTTCGGCGCTGCTGCGCTGACGCTCTTCTTCCGTTACATTGAAGTAGGCAAGGCGAATGAGTCCGGTCAAGGCAAAGAAGATCAGCGTGGCACTGTACCACACCGGCACTTCACCCAACCACTCCCGGCCTAATACATAGGCGATCAACGCCGGCAGTGCGCCGAAGCACATCACATCGTTAAGAGAGTCGATCTGAATACCAAAGCCCTTCTCTGTGGAGGTGCGATTTTTCTTGGTACGGGCGATGCGTCCGTCCACCGTATCCAGCAAACCTGCCGCCAACAGACAAAAAATCGCGGCCAAGGGATGACCCTCAATGGCCTGCAGCATACCCCACAAACCAAATACCGTAGCAAGGTATGTGGCAATCACCGTATAGTCATAGACACCAATCATTTCTGTGGAAACCTCTTCTCTTTTCTCGTTGATACTCTATCCTATCAAATTTCTCTCCCTTTTGCAAGCTAAAGTGTGAAAAGAAATGGTAAAAAACCCCGCCGCAAGGCGGGGTTTTATCTATCTCTTATTTATCCGTCTCGATGATGCCGTAGCCGCCGTTATTACGGGCGTAAACCACGGAAACGGACTCGTCTGCCACATTGCGGAACACATAGAAGTTGTGGCCCAACAGGTTCATCTGCAGGATGGCCTCGTCCACCGTCATGGGCTTGACCACGAAGTGCTTGGTGCGCACCACATGGAACTCGTCCTCTTCTGCCACCTCAAACTCGGGCACCTCAGGTGCCACGGCCTCGGGACGCAGATTCTTGGCAAGACGGGTCTTGTTCTTGCGGATCCGGCGCTCGATAAAAGCAACAGCACCATCGATGGCACCGCGCATATCTCCGTCGGGATCCTCCTCCTGGGCACGGAACAGCGTTCCGTTGGCAGCGCGGACAGTCAGTTCCACCGAGCAGCGGTTCTTCTTCTCCACGGCAAAGGTCACAAAGGCGTCCGCTTCCTCAGCAAAGTAGCGGTCCAGCTTTCCAATCTTCTTCTCGGCATACTCCTTGATACTGTCGCTGAGAGAGATCTTCTTGCATGCAAATGTGAACTTCATAGTTAGCTCCTTTCTGCCTTACGGGACTTATATCTGAAAGGGTCGGGGAGGGGTTTCCCCTCATCCTTTTGTGCAGTATAGCACATTTTCCCTGTATTGAAAAGGGGGTTTCTGCACATTCTGCTAAACGCTCACAATCGACAAAAATTTTTGTGCGTTTCGACGGGGCACGACAAAAGCTCCTATGGACAAACAGGTGTCCACGGGTGTAAGATACTAATGGAAGCTTTCCAATATCCCACCCGTTGTTTGAGCCGCACCGAAACTCTTTCGGCGCGGCTCCTTTTTTGTTTATTCGGGAATCGGTAATCCGTGGATCAACACGCGGCCAAAACAGGTGAGGCTCCGCCCGCTGCCTGCAGGGAACACCACATCCAGATCGGCACGCTTGCGGTTAAGAGAGAAGAGATATACCATGCCCAGGGCATCGCGGTGATACTGTTTGCACAGCATCTCTCCATCCACACAGAAAATACCCACATCTCCGCTTTGCAGCGGGTCACGGTTGACGTAGACCACCGCGCCGTCGGCAATATAGGGCTCCATGGAGTCGCCCTGGATCCGCACCGCCATATCGGCCGCAGGCGGCACCTCATCGGTGACCTCAATGAGCTCATAATCCTCCATAAATACAGGCGCGGCAAAGCCTGCAGCTGCAGGAGAGGCGTAAAGGGGGATCATCCTCCGCTCACGGACAGGACGGGACGGAGCGGGTAACTTGGAGTAAGAAAGGGAAAACGCCCCGTCCGCTGTCT
>RHMF01001732.1_pt1 | contig 10047 bp, 9 predicted proteins | sample 5365151 | NCBI WGS metagenome assembly RHMF01 (sample SAMN10266501, study PRJNA497801) | feces metagenome | isolation source: feces | host: Bos taurus | place: China: Prairie of Fairy Mountain | collected 2017-08-14 | reverse complement strand
CTATTTGATAAGCCCCTACATTATTATAGACTAACAAAAGTAACAAAAAGTTAACATCACTGCCAAGAAAAATTTTCACTTTTCTCGTAACAGTACTGATTATCAAGCAGAAAAAATTTTGATTTTTAGTAAAATAATTCTAAAATGAGGTTTAATTATGGAGAATTTAAGTTTGAATACACTAATTCGTAAAGTCCTTTTAGCGAAACGAAGTTTGGGAGTGAACGAAACGGTGATTTAGAAAATTAAAATCAAGTTTCAGAAAATTAAAACGACGTTTCGGTTACGACAAAATCAAGTTTTATCGTAAGGGGTTTTAATTGTGTGAAAACGAAAGGAAGTGCCAAGGGCTTATAGTTTGATTAAAAGGCTGACAAAATTTGGAGAGCCATAACGGTGATACTCACAACGTGAATATGCAATGCGGAATTGTCGGTAGTTAATGCCGAATCCGTATGACAAACCGGCAATAGAGAATGCGTCTGTCAAGTTCATCTCTCTGTTTTGCTTCCATGAGTAACCCAAAGCGATGTAAAAATGTTGTGAAGGTACGAATTCTACTCCTGCTTGCACATGTCGAAACAGGTTGTCGGTGAATGCTGCAAATTTATTTTCTTTTCGAATATTTCCACTCAAATCTACTTCATCTCTTGGGTTGAGTGGGTCTTCTTCTCTTATGTTCCATTTTTGCAGATTGTTCAATCCAAGATATACAACAAAGGGTGCGTGTGCTAATTTTTTCGATGCGGTGAGTTGTAGCTCGAATGGGAGTGTTGCATCTGCGAGAGCAAATTTTGTTATCTGTGTTCCCATGTTTCGAGCAAGGAATGACAATGCCCATGTTCTGTCGTCGGATTGGTAACTTGCGCCTAAGTCGATTGCAATGGCTGATGAGGAGTAGCTTTCGTATTGACAAAAGACGGGTTTGAGGTTTGCTCCTATGTATATGTTGGAGTCAAGCATTTTGTTCCAAGATAGGACGAACACATAGTCCGCTGCGGTGAAGCGTCCTGTTACATCGCCATTCTCTTCGGTCATATCGAAATTGCCATAGTTGAGATACTGTAAGCCTAAGGCGAAGGTGCCTATGTTTTTGGTGCTATAGGCAGATGCGATTGAGGCTTGGTTGATTTCTCCAAAAAAATTGGTGTAACTTAATGAGATGTTGCCGTGGTTAAGCGGGCTTATGCTTGAGGGATTTGAGATAGCAACGCCTATGTCATCACAAAATGAGGGTAGGAAATCTAAGCCTAAGGCTGCATTTCTTGCATTGTGTTTCATGTTTAGTATGGAATAGGAGTTTGTTCCTCCCATTTGGGCAAATGTTATAGGTGTAGAAATTAATGCAAGCAACAAACAAATGGCACTAATGGCTGTTTTGATTTTTCTCATTTTGTTAATATTTGGCTATTTCTTTTAGTCCTCTTGGCTATCCTTATAACTCTTTTTCTGTGTTTTTATTGCATCGCAGCCTTCTACGATAATGACAAACTCTCCCTTTGGTGTCTTGTCGTTGAAGTGTGATGCAAGTTCTTCAAGTGAGCCTCTAAGGTTCTCTTCAAACTTTTTGCTGATTTCTCTCGAAACAGAGGCTTGACGTTCTTTGCCAAAGACTTCGCAAAACTGCTCTAAGGTTTTTGTAATCCTGTGTGGAGATTCGTAGAAAATCATTGTGCGTTGCTCTTGCTTTAATGCGTCTAATTTACTTTGGCGTCCTTTTTTGTGAGGTAGGAATCCTTCGAAGGCGAATCGGTCACATGGCAATCCTGATGCTACTAAGGCTGGAACGAATGCTGTTGCTCCGGGTAGGACTGTAAGTTCTATTCCATTCTTTACGCATTCTCTGACCAATAAAAAGCCGGGATCGGATATTCCTGGTGTGCCTGCGTCTGTTATTAAGGCGATGTCTTCTCCTAATTTGAGTCTTCGAACTATTGTTTCGACGCTTTGGTGTTCGTTAAACAAGTGGTGTGCTTGTAATGGGGTGTGTATGTCGAAGTGATTGAGCAATGGGCGTGATGTTCGGGTGTCTTCTGCTAATATAAGGCTGACAGATTTTAATACATTCACTGCTCGGAATGTCATATCTTCGAGATTGCCTATCGGGGTTGGTACAAGATAAAGCATTTCTTTGTTTTGGTGTTTTATAACAAAATACCCACAACGCTACCTTTTTGTTTTTTAGGAGTCGTTGCGGGTATATATTTATTTTGTTTCGGATTATTCTTCGTTCATCAACTCTTCTGTCAATTCCAAGGTGTGATATACTGCTTGTACATCGTCGTCTTCTTCCAGTGTGTTGATGAGTTTCATTACTTTTTTACCATCTTCTAATGATAGTTCGGTGGTTGTGTTAGGGATTCTTTGCAGTTCGGCACTTTCACATTCGATTCCTGCTTCTTCCAATCCTTTTTGCATTGCTGCAAAGTCTTCCATTTTTGTGTATACTGTGAAGTAATCGTCTTCTCTTTCGATTTCATCTGCTCCTGCTTCGATAAGTGCCATTTCTAATTCGTCGGCATCTTGTTCGCCAATTGCGATTTGGAATACTCCTTTGCGTTGGAAAATAAAGCCTAATGAGCCATTTGTTCCCATTGTTCCTCCGAATTTGTTGAACACTGAACGAACTGCTGCAACAGAACGGTTGTTGTTGTCTGTCAAACATTCAACAAATACTGCTATACCGTGAGGTGCGTAGCATTCAAAGGTCAATTCTTGAAGTGCTGCTGTGTTTTTGTCGCCTGCTTTGTTGATTGCTCTTTGCAAAGTGTCTTTTGGCATGTTCGCTCCCTTTGCATTGGCAATTGCTAATCTTAAACGAGCGTTTGAATCTGGGTCTGTACCACCTTCTTTAACCGCTACGGTAATGTCTTTAATTATTTTAGAGAATATTTTAGAGCGTTTGCTGTCCAAAGCTCCCTTTTTTCTTTTGATTGTTGACCACTTATTATGTCCTGACATTTTTGTTATTTTTACTGATTACTAAATTTGTCTTTTAGAAACTTCTAAAGCCTATGATTTCTCTTACTTCTCTTATTGTCTTTTGAGCAGACTCTCTCGCTTTGTCGCAACCTTCTTTTGCTATACGAGAAAGATATTCTGTGTTTGATTCCATTTCATGTATTCTTTCTCGGATTGGTGCGATAAAGTTTTCCATATCTTCTGCTAATTGCTTCTTCAAATCTCCATATCTAATGGAACAATCTGCATAAGCTTTGTCGAATTGTTCTATTACTTCACTTTTTGAAACTAACTTCATAAGTGAGAATAGGTTTTCTATCTCTACACTTTTTGGAGAGTTCGGTTCTTGAGGGCCGGCATCGGTTTTTGCTCTCATGATTTTCTTTTTCAAAACAGATGGTTCGTCAATTAAATATATTGTCGCGCTCTCTGCTTCGCTTTTACTCATCTTTCCACTGCCGTCTAAGCCGGGAACCTTTACGAGTTCGTTGCCAAAATTCCAAGCGATTGGCTCTTTGAAATAATCAACTTGATACATGTGATTGAAACGATTGGCAAATGTTCTTGTCATTTCCAAGTGTTGCTCTTGGTCTTTGCCAACAGGAACTGCATCGGCTTTGTGTAAAAGTATGTCTGCAGCCATTAGGGTAGGGTAGGTGAGTAATCCTGCATTTACATTTTGAGGATTTTGTCTTACTTTGTCTTTGAAAGATGTTACTCTTTCCAATTCTCCCAAGTAGGCATTCATGTTTAAGAACATATAAAGCTCAACTACCTCTGGTACTTGGCTCTGTATGTAAACTGTTGCTTTATCTGGGTCTAATCCACAGGCGATGTATTGTGCTAACACAGTTTTTACACTCTGGTGTAAGTTCGTTGGATTAGGGTGTGTGGTCAGAGAATGGTAGTCTGCCACGAAAAAATAACAATTGGCTTCTTGTTGTAGCCTGATAAAATTTTTCAATGCTCCAAAGTAACTGCCTAAGTGCAAATTACCAGTTGGACGCATTCCGCTAACTATAGTTTTCATATTTGCAAAATTACTAAATCTTCTGAATGTATTTTAGTTTTGTAAAAAAAAAATCGCTGTTCAGCATTGTTTGTCGGATTTTTTAGTAATTTTGTAGTACAACAAAAACAAAAGAATTATGTGTGGTATAGTTGGATATATAGGAAATAAAGATGCATATCCAATACTTATTAAGGGCTTGCATCGATTGGAGTATAGAGGATATGATAGTGCCGGAGTTGCGTTAGTGAATGCAAAAGGTGAGCTGAATGTTTACAAGACTCGAGGCAAGGTTGCTAATTTGGAAGCGTTCTGTGCTCAAAATGATGTTAGCGGAACAATAGGTATTGCCCACACTCGTTGGGCTACACATGGTGAACCATCAGATAGAAACGCTCACCCACACTATTCTCAGAGCAAAACGATAGCTATGATTCATAACGGCATAATTGAAAACTATGCAAGCTTAAAGGAATTCCTTTTGGGAAAGGGTTATGAGTTCAAAAGCGATACGGATACTGAGGTTTTGGTACAGTTGATAGAGTACATGAAAGAAAAGCATGGCGGAGATTTGTATAATGCAGTTAGATATGCTTTGGCTCAGGTGGAGGGAGCGTATGCTATAGGTGTTGTTGAGAAGGGTAATACAAATGTTCTGATTGCTGCAAGAAAGGGTAGCCCGTTGGTTGTTGGAATTGGTGAAGATGAATTTATTTTAGGCTCTGACGCATCTCCAATAATAGAGTTTACCAAACGAGTTGTTTATTTGGGAGATGAGGAAGTTCTTCGATTGGAAAGAGGAAAGGAATTGGAGATAAGAAATCTTGCAGATGTTGCAGTGGAACATGATGTGAAGGAATTAAAGTTCTCTCTAAGCGAAATAGAAAAAGGCGGCTATCCTCACTTTATGTTAAAGGAGATATTCGAACAACCGAAAGCTCTAAAGATGTGTACAAACGGTAGAGTTAATGAGGAGTTGAAAGAAATAAAGCTTAGCGGTATAATAGATAACATAGATAAATTCAGAAAAGCAGGAAGGATTTTAATTTCTGCTTGTGGTACCTCTTGGCATGCTGGCTTAATCGGTAAGTATTTGTTCGAAAATTATTGTAAAATCCCTGTTGAAGTAGAAGTGGCTTCAGAATTTAGATATAGAAATCCGGTAATTTTGCCAAATGATGTGATGATAGCAATATCTCAATCAGGAGAAACAGCAGATACTTTGGCTGCAATCGATCTTGCAAAAGATGCAGGTGCATTCGTTTATGGGGTTTGTAATGTGGTAGGAAGTAGTATTGCTAGGGCAACTCACAGTGGTACATACACACATGCTGGTCCTGAAATAGGTGTTGCCTCTACAAAAGCCTTTACAACACAAGTTGCGGTTTTGTTTATGATGGCAATAACCATTGGAAAAGAACTTGGAGCTATTGAACAATCAGAATACGAAAGATTGGTTGTTGAGATTAGTAATATAGGTTCAAAGATGGAAAAGATATTTGCACAAGATGACAAAATAGCATCAATGTCTAAAGTCTTTACTTATGCAAAGAATTTTATCTATTTAGGAAGAGGCTATAACTATCCTGTGGCTTTGGAGGGCGCATTGAAGTTAAAAGAAATTTCTTATATACATGCAGAGGGTTATCCTGCGGCTGAAATGAAGCATGGCCCAATTGCGTTGATTGATGAGGAAATGCCGATAGTTGTTGTTGCACCTAAGTATGGCTTATATGAGAAGATATTGAGCAATGTTCAAGAGGTGAAAGCTCGAAAGGGTAGAATAATAGCAGTAGTTACCGAGGGAGATGAAAAAATTAAAGCATTGGCAGATTTTGTTATCGAAATACCGGAATGTTCAGACTGTTTATCTCCATTATTGACCGTTTTGCCATTACAAATGCTTTCATACTATGTGGCAGTTGTTAAAGGTAGAGATGTGGATCAACCGAGAAATTTAGCAAAATCAGTAACTGTAGAATAAAAACATAGAAACAATCAAGACCGTTGCTCGAACAAATGAGGACGGTCTTAACTTTATTAAACAAAAAACAGATATGAATTTTTCAGAAAAAGACATAAACCAAATGCAAGCCCATGGCATTGAACTGTCTTCAGCTATGGAGCAAATGGAACGATTTTACAATGGCTTCCCTTTTACAAAGATTATAAGGCCTGCAACTATTGGAGATGGGATACTTGCTTTTGATAGTTCTTTGATAGACAAGTATAACTCAATTTATGACTCTGATTCTACCAAATATACTATTGCAAAGTTTGTTCCAGCTTCGGGTGCAGCAAGTCGTATGTTTAAGGATTTATATGAATATGTGGATTCGACGAAAGTGGATTTGAGTGAATTTCCACAGGCAGAAAAAACGATAAGACAAATATCTGATTTTGCATTTGTTGAAGCTCTTGATAAAACTCTTCGTTTTGGAGGAATGAATCTTGAAAACGAATTGCTGAAATCAAATAACAAAAAAATAATACGCCATATTATAAACCCAGAAGGCTTAGACTATGGACACAATCCAAAAGCCCTTATTCAATTTCATCGTTATGATGATGAGGTTCGCACAGCAATAGAAGAGCATTTGGTAGAAGCTGCTATGTATTGCAAGGATAAGCAATCTAAGGCGAGACTCCATTTTACTATTTCTCCGGAACACTTGTCAAAAGTAAAGAATTTGCTTGATGAGGTGTTGGATAAATATTCCAAACGCTACAATGTAGAGTATGAAATCAAATTAACAACTCAAAAAAGCTCGACTGACATCTTTGCCGTAAACCTTGACAATACTCCTGCAAGAGATGAACATGGTAATTTAATATTTCGCCCATCGGGACATGGAGCATTGTTGGATAATTTGCAAGAAACAGAATCTGAAATCATATTTGTAAAAAATATAGACAACGTTGAGCAAGATTGTTATAAAAATGAAGAGGTGCGATACAAAAAAGCACTCGGTGGATTGCTCATCAGATTGAAAGAGGTTTGCAATGCGTTGTTGCAAGCTTTGGATTCTGAGGATTGTTCTCAAGAGCATATTGATGAAATTCTAAAAGTATTGCAGACGGATTTCTCTATAAATTTGTTAAAAGCCGATGAGTTTGAGTCAGAAAAAGAATATGTTGAATATTTGCGAACTTTCTTTAACCGACCATTAAGAGTGTGTTCTATGGTTAAAAATGAGGGACAACCTGGAGGAGGACCGTTTTGGGTAGAAGATGGATTCGGTAAAATAAGTCTTCAGATAGTCGAAAAGGCTCAAATAGATATGGCAGATGAATCAAGACGCAAAGTGTTGGAAGCTGCAACACATTTTAACCCAGTTGATATGGTGTGCGTGATAAGTAATTATAAAGGAGAGAAATTTCAATTGCAAGATTTTGTAGATAAGACAACCGGATTTATTTCAGAGAAAACACAGCAGTCTTCAAAGATTAAGATTCAGGAACGCCCAGGTTTGTGGAATGGTTCTATGGCTGGTTGGCTTACTATCTTTGTAGAGACTCCTATAGCGTACTTTAATCCGGTTAAAACGGTAAATGATTTACTTGAAAAGGCACATCAAAATCCTAAAACTTCTAAAAAATAAGATGTTTTCAACAAAAAACAGTGGAAAAACTTGTGCGTAAAAAAATAACTTTGTACCTTTGCCGTTTCAAATAGTGATTATAAGTAGCGTTCTGTGAATTCGCAACGCTTTGATAATAAAAGAATAAGATATGTCTAAAAGAATGATGGTCAAGATATTGTTGCCGGTGATGCTTATGCTGCCTTTGGTAGTGGAAGCACAAATTCACGAAAGGGGAATGATGAGAAACCGCACCAATGTCGAAATCGAGAGTTCAAGTTACACAATAGGAATTGTTAAAGATACAGCTAAATTCCAGAGTTCATTCATTCAATTTGTTAACAACAGCATTGAAGATGATGTTTCGGTGGAAAGCGAAGATGATATTTTGGTTGCTACCTTTGACAATGGTTCTGTGCATTCTTATCAAAAGAAATTTGATTACACAAGCATAACTGAGCCAATTGAAATCCAATTGGTGAATAACGACAGAAAACAATACTACGCTTGTCCTTTTGAAGGCCGAGTTACATCACACTTTGGACCAAGAAGAAGAAGATGGCACTATGGAGTAGACTTGGGATTGAGAACCGGACAGCCAATTAAAGCCATGTTTGACGGCAAAGTAAGAATTGCAAAACGTGCAGGAGCTTACGGAAACTTGGTTGTGATTCGTCATAACAATGGATTGGAAACTTATTACGGACACTTGTCTAAGATAAACGTAGAATTGAATCAAGACGTAAAAGCAGGTGAAGTGTTAGGTTTGGGAGGAAGTACAGGTCGTTCGACAGGACCGCACCTACATTTGGAAATAAGATATTTGGGAGCGGCGATAAATCCAGAGAAAGTTATCGATTTCTCTACTTTCCAACTAAAAAGCGATACACTGCAACTTACAAGAGAATATTTCAAAAACGGAGGTCGTTCGTCGTCTAACTCTAAGAGACAATTGGCAAACAATAGTTCATCAAAGGCAAGTAAAGGAGGAAAATACTATACCGTTAGAAAAGGAGATACACTCGGAGCTATTGCAAAACGAAACGGCACAACAGTGAAAAAACTTGCTCAATTAAACAATATAAAAGGATCAAAGATCAGAGCAGGACAAAAAATAAGATTGAGATAATTTGATTTCGATTTATGGGAATGAGGTTTGGACGGTAAAATGTCTGAACCTCAATTATTTTTTAGGGATAACATAAAAATAAAACATAGAATCATGAAAATAGCATTACCAACAAGAGGAACAATGGTTGATGACCACTTCGGACATTGCGAAGCCTTTACAATCTATACAATAGATAATAATCAGATAACAAATATAGAGACATTACCATCACCAGCTGGCTGTGGTTGTAAGTCAGGTGTTGCTGTAATTCTTGGACAGATGGGCGTTGAACTTATGCTTGCAGGCAATATGGGTGAGGGTGCTAAAAATGTATTGGAATTTAACGGCATCAGAGTGATAAGAGGTTGCCATGGAGTAGCAGAAGAGGTTCTCAAAGCTTACTTAGCAGGCAATGTTTCCGACAGCGGCATCGGTTGTAGCGCACATCATTCATGTGAACACGGACACTAATAGACACACTTCTGAAAATACATATATATAAACAAGCGTCACAAACCTCGATCGTAATTTACTTCAAACGATCGGGGTTTTGACTTATAAAAGCAGCCCAAGAAGTCTTTTTCGCCTTTGGAATTTTAATGTTAGATTTAGGTTCTTCCGCTAATTCTTTTTGATATGAATGACATACAGCAACAGCTAAAGCATCAGTTGCGTCAAAATATTTAGGCAAATCCTCAAAACCATACATTCTCTGCAACATATTCGCAACTTGTTCTTTGGAAGATGCTCCATTTCCAGTTATTGATTGTTTTATTTTGCGAGGAGAATACTCTACAAAAGGAATACTTCGAGAAAAAGCCGCCGCAATACACAAGCCTTGAGCCCTTCCGAGTTTCAGCATCGACTGAACATTTTTACCAAAGAAAGGAGCCTCGATAGCAAGTATGTCAGGGTTGTAGCAATCTATTATCTCAACAATCTTATCGAACAAATGCTTCATCTTAGTGCTCATTTCCTCCTTGTTGCCTAAGACAATAACGTCCATTTTTAAGATTTCGACAGACTTATCTCTTTGTTCTATAATAGAATAGCCTAATATATTAGTTCCAGGGTCAATTCCGAGTATCCTTCTTTCAATCATTGCTTTTCTAACTTAAGTAAACGTCTTTCCAAAGTGCAAAGTTATGAAGAAAAAGCATCTAAAAACAATAAACCATTTTCTATAAAGCTAAAAAAAAGACAAAATAATTCTCTTTTCATTTTGGTAAATTGTGTAATCCGTTGTATATTTGCAAACTGAAAAAGAATAGAATAATAATTAATAACAAAAAAAGAAAAGCGATGTTTAAAGGACACCCAAAAGGGCTTATTGCGGCAGCCCTAAGTAATATGGGAGAGCGATTTGGCTACTATATTATGAATGC
>RHMF01001731.1_pt1 | contig 10048 bp, 6 predicted proteins | sample 5365151 | NCBI WGS metagenome assembly RHMF01 (sample SAMN10266501, study PRJNA497801) | feces metagenome | isolation source: feces | host: Bos taurus | place: China: Prairie of Fairy Mountain | collected 2017-08-14 | reverse complement strand
GCCTGTGTGGCGTCGGTCTTCACCCAGGCCCGCGTGCGCACCACCCAGCGCAACCTGCGCACCGCCTCGCTGCCCGTGCAGGTGGCGGTGGTTGACTCGCTGCTGGCCGACTCGTTGCGGGAGGTGGACCCCAATGCGGTGTCGCTGCGAGGGTTCAACAAGCGTGCCAGCGACAGCAAGGAATCTTTTTTCGTGACCAACAACACGCGCCACCGCCTGAGTGCGGTGCGCCTGCTGCTGCGCTACACCGCCCTCGACGGCACCATGCTGCATGAGCGGCGCGTGACGGTGCCCGTGGATCTGGACCCGGGCGAGACGCAACTGGCGCAGGTGCGCACATGGGACGTGCAGCGCGCTTTCTACTTCTATGCCGGTCCCAAGCCCCGCAAGGCGGCCACCCCCTTCAAGGTGGCCTTCCGGCTCACGGGCTACGATATCGCCGTGGGCCGATGACGCCTCGTTTGCGGATTGACAAAAAAATCGTATCTTTGCCCATTGCTAAACCGATAAACCAATTTAAACAAATAACCGAACATGAAAAAAATGAACAAACACATCCTCGTGGCAGCCGCTATGGCAGCGTGCTGCTGGACAGCCGCCCTGGCCTGCACCAACCTGCTGGTGGGTAAGAAGGCCAGCGCCGATGGCTCAACGATTATCACTTATGCCGCCGACAGCCACACGCTCTATGGCGAACTCTACTACACACCGGCCGCCGACCATCCCAAGGGCAGTATGCGCCAAATCAAAGACTGGGACAGCGGCAAAATCCTGGGCGAAATCCCCGAGGTGCCCCACACCTATGCTGTGGTGGGTAACATGAACGAACATCAGGTGACCGTGGCCGAAAGCACTTACGGCGGACGTCTGGAGCTGATGGACACCACCGGCAATTCGATTATGGACTACGGCAGCCTCATCTACATCGCCCTGGAGCGCTCACGCACCGCGCGCGAGGCCATTCAGGTGATGACCAGCCTGGTGGAGAAGTACGGCTATGCCAGCGAGGGTGAGTCGTTCTCGATAGGCGACCCCAACGAAATCTGGATTATGGACCTCATAGGCAAGGGCGCCGAGAAGGGTGCCGTGTGGGTGGCACGCCGCCTGCCCGACGACTGCATCGCCGGCCATGCCAACCAGAGCCGCATCTATCAGTTCCCCCTCAACGACAAGGAGAACTGCATCTATAGCAAGGACGTGATTAAGTTTGCCCGCAAGCGCGGTTTCTTCAGCGGAAAGGACGAGGACTTCGCCTTCAGCACCGCCTACGCACCCAGTGACTTCGGCACGCTGCGCGGCTGCGATGCCCGCGTGTGGAGTTACTTCAACCGCTTCAAGGCCGGCATGGACGCCTATCTACCCTTTATCCGCGGCAAGAAAGGCGCCGAGGTGATGCCCCTGTGGGTGAAGCCCGACCGCAAGATTTCGGTGCGCGAAATGCAGGACATGATGCGCGACCACTTTGAGGGCACCCCCTTCGACATGACCAAAGATCCCGGTGCCACCGCCTGGTGGGGCGTGCCTTACCGCATGCGCCCCATGGATTTCAAGGTGGACGGCGAGGAATACTGCCAGGAGCGTGCCATCGCCACCCAGCAAACCGGCTGGGTGTTTGTGGCGCAGATGCGCTCATGGCTGCCCGACCCCGTGGGCGGTTGCTTCTGGTTTGGCGTGGACGATGCCAATACCGCTGTGTTCGTGCCCATGTACTGCTGCATCACAAAGATTGCCCCGAGTTATGCCGTGGGCACCGCCGATATGCTCACCCTCAACTGGGAGAGCGCCTTCTGGTGCAACAACTGGGTGGCCAACCAGGCCTATAACCGCTACAGTTACATGATTAAAGACATCCGCAAGGTGCAGACCGAGATTGAGGACGCCTTTGCCAAAAACCAGTCCTCAATCGAGGAGCAGGCCCAGATGCTGCTCAAGACCAACCCCGAAGTGGCCGTGCAGTACCTCACCGCTTATAGCTACGAGCAGGCCCAGAACACCACCAAGCGATACCGTGAGCTGGGTGAGTTCCTCTTTGTGAAATACAAAGACGGCAACATCATGAAGGAAAAAGACGGCAAGTTTGAGCGCACCGAGACCGGTATGCCCAAGATGCCCGACCAGCCTGGCTACACCCAGGAATACTACGACATCCTGGTGAAAGGCCCCCACGGCAGCGGCGACCGTCTGAAAGTGGTTGAGCCCGAGAAATAATCCTCGGTATAGTCACACACAATGAGAGGAGGGAAATTACGCGCAATCTCCCTCCCCTTGTGTTTTTATCAGAACCTTTGTCTGCCCCCCCCTGTGGGTGTCAGGATTTCTTTTTTTTCTTGAGGGAGAGGGCGGCCAGGGCGGCAACGGCGATGAGGCCGCCGCCGGTGTAGAGCATCCAGGGGCGGACGGGCTGGCCGGTGCCGGGGGTTGCTCCGGGGGCTGCTCCGGTGGGCGCGGCTGCCACGGTGCTGTCGGCTGGCAACTGCTTAACGGGTTCTGGCCGGGCATAATCCACGCGGAACAAATCCACGGCGTTGCCGCCACCTGCATTGCTGCGTCCCTGCGACGTGGTGACCAGGAATTTACCGTCGTTGGAGATGTGCAGTCCCACGGGGTAGGAGTCCACCGTGATGTGGGCGATGGCGGTCATGGTCTCGGTATCGACCACATAGAGTTGGCTGGCGGTGTTGCAGGCGGCAAAGATATACTTGCCGCTGGGTGACGCTTCGATGGTGCGTGCGCCGGCACCCACCTGACAGGTCTCCCACCCGGTGACGTTGATTTTCTTTTCGGTGCGTTGCGCTATGCCGTCGAGCAGGTTGCGCAGCGCCACGCGCTTCACCTCACCGGCTTGGTTGCGGCTCAGATACAGGTAGTCGTTGCAGATAATCAGGTGGCGGGCGTTGCTGATTCCGCCTATCATACCCAGGTATTCATGCGTCAGCACATCGATGACGGCGATGCCGCCACCGCCGCCCATGCAGCCCACTATCAGGTAACGGTCGTCGGGCGTGAACACCGTGCCACGCAGCAGGAAGCCGCTGTTGGAGTCGCGGTTCACGTGTCCCGTGAGGGGAAAGTTGAGTTTGAGTTGATGGCCCACCACAACGGGAGCCAGGTGGTGCCAGTCCTTGGGATTGTTTGAACTGATGTCGATAAGTCCCACCGTGTTATCGCCCCAGTGGGTGACGGCCAGCAGGTTTCCGTTGTTGGAGCAAGCCACCATCTTAGGCAGCGGCCCCGTTTCCATCATGCGCACGATTTCGTCGGTGCGGGTGTCAATAATGGCTATGGCGCTGGGATCCTGGGCGTTGTTGTCGAAGGTGCGTCGGTAGTAGGGCACCCACATGTAGCGTCCGCCGTGCGAAAACGTGCTTTCCACCGGCTTGCCTTCAAAGGCGCGTGCCTCCCCGTCCTCGTAGTGGGTGAAGGGGTAATAGCCGCTGGGCTGGCTCCACAGGGGGCCTTGGCCGCTGTCAAAACGATGGTGTATCACCTTGACTTTCTGGTTTGTTTTCATGTCGTACACCACGGTGCGGCAACCCTCCAGCGAGTTGACGTAGTATTTGGTGCCGTCGGGGTGGAAATTGACCGATTTCGGGGAATTGATGTCGGGGTCGTAGGTGTCATTGTCGCGGGCGTTGAAACTCTGTTTTTTGCCAATGGTGGTGAGCGTGAGGGCTCCGTTGGAGGCCTGGACGCTTTCGCCGATGCGCGACCGCACGGGCTTCAGCGGTGCGGCCGGTAGCAGGACAGGGTACAGAAGCAAGACTCCCATTAAGGCGATGGTTGCTATATTGAATCTCATAGTTGGTTGATGGAAAACGGATATAATAAAGGTTAATTTCAGCAAAAGTATAAAAAAAGTGGAAAATCCAGTACAATAAGCAACAGTTTCTTCTCATTATATAAAAAATAATTGTAATTTTGTATCATTATTGTGCGTCACGGCTACCATAGCCTTTTATGTTTAAGTTTTATGAAATCATCTGACTCGGTAGTTATCATACCCACATATAACGAGAAAGAAAACATCGCTGCCATCATCGATGCCGTGCTCGGTTTGCCGGAGCACCAGTTTGATGTGCTCGTCATCGATGACAACTCGCCCGACGGCACGGCGCAGATTGTGGAAGGCCTTATTGAGCAGAACCCCGACCGCATCCACCTGCTCAAGCGTGCGGGCAAACTGGGATTGGGCACCGCCTACATCATGGGTTTCAAGTGGTCGCTGGAGCAGGGCTATGACTACATCATCGAGATGGACGCCGATTTCTCGCATCCGCCCAAGAAACTGATCGACCTGCAGCGGGCATGTGCCAGCGAGGGTGCCGACGTGGCCGTGGGTTCACGTTATCTGACGGGTGTGAACGTGGTAAACTGGCCCATGGGGCGTGTGCTCATGTCCTATTATGCGTCGGCCTATGTGCGCATCGTCACCGGCATGAAGGTGCGCGACACCACCGCCGGCTTTGTGTGCTACCGCAGCCAGGTGCTTGCTTCCATCGACTTGGACGCCGTGGAATTCAAAGGCTATGCTTTTCAAATAGAGATGAAATTCACAGCCCACCGTATGGGCTTCACCATCAAGGAAGTGCCCATCGTGTTTGTGAACCGCGTGCTGGGCACCAGCAAGATGAGTTCGGGCATCTTTGGCGAGGCTTTGTTCGGCGTCATCAAGTTGCGTCTGGAGTCCATCTTCAAGCCAGGGCGTTTCAGCCGTCGGCTGCCCGCCGGCAACCGTGGCTGAGCACCGGCTCCTCACATTGGCACGGAATTTGCAGGTAGCCTTGAAAACAACAACACACACACGACATTGACAATTCATCCCAAGCAATATCCAGCTCAGGCAGAGCAACATCTAACCCAGGACCCGATGCAGGGTCTCACCGCCGAACAAGTGGAAGCCAGCCGGCAACGGTATGGCGTGAATGTGCTCACCCCGCCTCGCCGCAAGTCGCTCATCAGCCAGTTTCTGGAAAAATTCAAAGATCCGCTGATACGCATCCTGCTGGTGGCCTTGTTGCTGTCGGTGGGCATCTCAGCCTATGAGTACTTAGGGCTGAAATCGTCGGCCAGCGTGCTGCTGGAGCCGCTGGGCATCTTCATCGCCATCGTGCTGGCCACGCTTATCGGCTTCCTGGTGGAGGTGAACGCCAACAAAAAATTCGACCTTCTCAACCTGAGCAACGACGACATCAAGGTGAAGGTGAGGCGAAACGGACACATTACCCAGGTGCCGCGCCGCGACATTGTAGTGGGCGATATCGTGATACTGGAAACGGGCGAGAAAGTGCCCGCCGACGGCGTGTTGCTCGACAGCATCAACCTGACTGTGAACGAGAGCTCGCTCACCGGCGAGCCGGTGGCGCGCAAGTCGCACCGCCCCGAGGACGCCAGCCAGGAAACCACTTATTCCGTTAATGAACTCAAACGCGGATCCATCATCACCGAAGGTCACTGCACCATGCTGGTGCGGCTTGTGGGTGATGCCACCGAGTATGGCAAGGTGTTCCGCGACGCGCAGACCGAGACCGACGTGCGCACTCCGCTCACGCTGCAGTTTGAACGCCTGGGACACATCATTTCGTGGGGCAGTTACATCATCGCCGCCCTCATCATCGTGGGGCGGATGCTTGTGTTTTTCCTTGATGACCGGCCCGACAGCGCTCTGGAAACGGTGCAATATTTCATCCAAACCATCATGCTGGCGGTCACGCTGATAGTGGTGAGTGTGCCCGAGGGACTGCCCATGAGCGTGACGCTGGCACTCGCGCTGAGCATGCGCCGCATGCTCAAGACCAACAACCTGGTGCGCCGCCTGCATGCCTGTGAGACGATGGGTGCCACCACCGTGATCTGCACCGACAAGACGGGAACGCTCACCCAGAACCAGATGCAGGTGTATGAGGCACGGTTCTATGATTTGCCCGACGGCTCCCGTCTGGCCGATGATGAACTCAGCGCCATCGTGCAGGAAAGCATCGCCTGCAACTCCACCGCTTTTCTCGACGACAGCGCACCCGGCCGCCTGCAGGCACTGGGCAACCCCACCGAGGGTGCCCTGCTGCTGTGGCTGCACGATGCAGGCATCGACTACCTGACGCTGCGGAATGAAGCCGAGGTGTTGGCCCAGCTGCCGTTTTCCACCGAACGCAAATACATGGCCACGGTGATACAAAGCGCCCTCACCGACAAACGGCTGCTTCTGCTCAAAGGGGCGCCCGAAATCGTTTTGCGTATGAGCGCTACGCGCGCCGGTGGCAAAACCGTTGACGACATTGAGTCGGATTTGCTTCGTTACCAAGGCAAGGCCATGCGCACACTGGGCTTTGCCTGTCGTGAACTCGCTCCCGACGAGCAACCCGACCAAGCGATCGAAGCGCTCAAGCGGGGCGAAGCCGGCGCCCACCTGCACATGCTGGGCATCGTGGCCATCAGCGACCCCGTGCGCGCCGATGTGCCGGCCGCCATCGTTGACTGCCGCAGCGCCGGCGTGAGCGTGAAAATCGTGACCGGCGACACCACGGGCACGGCCCGCGAGGTGGGTCGCCAAGTGGGTTTGTGGACTGATGCCGACGGCGACCAGGCCGTGATTTCCGGCCCGGAATTTGCCGCCCTGCCCGACGACGAAGCGGCGCAACGCGCCCGGCAGGTGAAAATCATGTCGCGTGCGCGGCCCGACGACAAGGCGCGGTTGGTGCGCCTGTTGCAACAGCAGGGCGAGGTGGTGGCGGTGACCGGCGACGGTACCAACGACGCCCCCGCGCTCAATGCGGCCCAGGTGGGCCTGTCGATGGGCGACGGCACCTCGGTGGCCAAGGAAGCCAGCGACATCACCATCCTCGACAACTCCTTTGCCAGCATCAACAAGGCGGTGCTGTGGGGACGCTCGCTCTACCGCAACATCCAGCGGTTCATCCTGTTCCAACTGGCCGTGAATGTATGTGCCTGTCTGGTGGTGGCCGTGTGTTCGTTCTTCAGCAAGCAGCCTGCCCTCACGGTGACGCAGATGCTCTGGGTCAATCTGATTATGGACACCTTTGCGGCGTTGGCCTTGGCCTCGCTGCCGCCCAACAGCATCGTGATGCGCAGCGCGCCACGCCGCTCCACCGACAGCATCATCACCCGTTCCATGACTCGGTTTATTCTCGCCACGGGACTGCTCTTTGCCGTGGTGATGATAACCCTCTACCTGTGGATGTGCTTCAACGGCGGCGGCACATGGAGTTTCTCCTACCATCCGAACATCTCGCCCCGGGAAACGACCGTTTACTTCACCACGTTTGTGTTCCTGCAATTCTGGAATCTGTTTAACGCCAAATCGTTTGGCAGCGGCCACTCTGCGTTCCACAATGTGCATGGCGGCCGCGTGTTCTTTGGCGTGGCGGTGGCTATCTTCATCGGCCAGATACTCATCGTGGAGTTGGGCGGCGCCATGTTCAACTGCACCCATCTGCCCCTGTCGGTGTGGCTCACTATCATCCTGTGCACCAGCCCCGTGATGCTGGTGGGGGAAATTTACCACCGCTTGCGTCCCCGCCGATAACCAAGGCGGATTTATAAAAGAAAAAAACAATGAAGAAATACAAGTATCAGACACATGGCACCTGCAGCCAGATGATTTATTTTGACGTGGATGACCAAAAGCGAATCCACAACGTAGGTTTTGAAGGCGGCTGCAACGGAAACCTGCAGGGAATCGGCCGGCTGGTGGAAGGGATGTCGCTTGAAGAAGTGGAGTCCAGACTCGCCGGAATCAAATGTGGATACAAATCCACCAGTTGCCCCGACCAGCTTGCCTATGCCGTGCATCAGGTGAGAAACAAGAAGTGACAGCGGCTCGTTGCCGTCTCTTGCCAGGTCAATAGTATTTTTCGGTTTCGGGGGTGGGCTGCGGAACTTCTACCTCGTTGGCCTCGATTTCCCTGTCGATTTTCTCAAACTCCGAGTGGTTGCTCTTGTACTCGGGTACGAACTTTTTCATGGCATACACCAGGCCGTGGATGTCGCCTTTATCGGCTTTGTCGATGATATCCTCCACGTGGTCGCACACATCGCGGTAGTCGTAGGTGCGCACCTTGGCAATCATGATTTTCTTGTTAACGGTGGCGGTGGTGCGTTCCTTGTCGTTGAGCAGTTCTTCGTAGAGTTTCTCGCCCGGGCGCAGGCCCACTTCCTTTATCTGGATGTCCACGTTAGGTTTGAGTCCTGCCAGCGAAATCATGCGGGTGGCCAGGTCGTAGATTTTCACCGGCTTGCCCATGTCGAAGATGTAGATTTCCCCGCCGTCGCCCATGCAGCCTGCCTCAAGCACCAGCGAGCAGGCCTCGGGGATGGTCATGAAGTAGCGGATGATGTCGCGGTGGGTCACCGTGACGGGTCCTCCCTCGGCTATCTGCTTGCGGAACAACGGTATCACACTGCCGTTGCTGCCCAGTACATTGCCGAAGCGAGTGGTGATGTATTGTGTGAGCATTCCCCGGCGGCGCGCGTCGATGAAGAGCGACTGGCAATAGATTTCTGCCAAGCGCTTGGTGCAGCCCATTACGTTAGTGGGGTTGACGGCTTTGTCGGTGGAAATCATCACGAATTTGTATACACCGTATTTCAGTGCCAGATCGGCCACGTTTTTGGTGCCCATCACATTGGTTAGCACTGCCTCGGTGGGGTTGATTTCCATCATGGGCACATGTTTGTAGGCTGCGGCGTGGAACACATACTTCGGGCGGTATTTCTCAAACACATCCTCCAAGCGGTGGCGGTTCTGCACGTCGCCCATGCAGAGCACCACGTTGGCCTGCGGGAACTTGTCGTGCATCTCCAGGCTGATGTCGTGCATCGGGGTCTCGGCTTGGTCAAAGATGATAATCTGGCTGGCGCCGTAGGCCGCCACCTGCCGCACGATTTCGCTGCCTATCGAGCCGCAGGCACCGGTGATGAGCACGCAGCTGTTCTTGATGTGGTTGCTCACCAGTGTGTTGTTGAGCACGATGGGGTCGCGGCCCAGCAGGTCTTCAATCTGCACCTCTTTCACATAGGTGGAGATGTTGGCCTTGTTGTCCTCCTCGCCGGTGTCGAGTTCAAACTCCTGCACCTTGTTGATGGAAAGCAGGGCGATGTTGTTTTGTATGAAATAGTCGGCAAAGCCGCTGCGCATCAGTGTGTTGTTGCCCGAGTCGAAGATGAGGGCGTAGATGCCGTTTTCCACAAAGATGTTGGCCACGTGCTCGGGGTCGAAACGATACACGTTGAAACCGTTGATAGTCTCCTTCTCCTTGCCTGTCTTGATGCTCAGCAGTCCCACGGGCTCAAACTTGCCGCCTATCTCGTTCTTGAGGGCGTTGGCCAGGATGAGCGAGTTGAGCGACGTGCCCAGCACGAGCACACGCTTGCGGCCGCTTTGGGCGGTGGTGAGCCGCATGTAGAAGTATTTGATGAGCAGGCGCTCAATCATCATGATGCTGAACGACAAGGCGCCTATAATCAGGATGTTCCAGAACCGTAGCAGCACCGTGCCCGTGAGCACGAGTTTTACCGCGTTGCACCCCAGCAGGATGGTGGTGGAAATCACCACGGTCAAAAAGGTGCGGTACAGGTCTTCAATCACGCTCAGGCGTATCACGCAGGTGTAGCTTTTCGACAGGTAGCTGACCAGGAAATACACCAGTGTGATGATGACGAGGTTGGTGAGGATACTCAGCGCCGAGGGCACTTGGCCCAGGGCGTAGATGTCGCTCACCACGGTGAGGGCATAGCTGGCCATGGCAATCAGTAAGTCGATGAGCAGGATAATCCACCTCGGAGTGGTGTTTGCCCTGAATGACTTTACGATGCGTAGGTCAAACAATCTATTGAATAATTTGTCAATCATTCGCGCCTCATTTTCCTAAGCAAAAAGATGCTTTTCGGATTACGATTACGGGTTATTATATGTAAAATATGTAAAGATAGCCGCAAATTTAGCGGATTGCTTCGGATTTACAAAATTTTTGCCCGTATTTTTGAATGAACGACCGCAAATGAGTGAGGTTTGAATCAGTTTGAACTACTTAGG
>RHMF01001730.1_pt1 | contig 10051 bp, 4 predicted proteins | sample 5365151 | NCBI WGS metagenome assembly RHMF01 (sample SAMN10266501, study PRJNA497801) | feces metagenome | isolation source: feces | host: Bos taurus | place: China: Prairie of Fairy Mountain | collected 2017-08-14 | reverse complement strand
CCACCAACCAGTATCTGCTGACCGCCAGTAGCCCCGACCGTGAGATCGTGCTGAGCGTGTATGTGCCTCAGGAAATAACCTATACCGTCATCGTTGTGGATAAGAACGGTAATCCCGTCGCAGATGTGGGCGTTGCCGTGGGCGACCTGGTTGAGTACACCAATGCAGAAGGCAAGGTCACCTTCGTGCTGATGGAGGGTGACTACTCCGTCACTGTGGTGCCTCCCACCGGCTATCTGACCGAAAGCCCCAGCTATAGCTTTGGCGGCCAGACCACGCTGACGGTCACCCTGGCTGAAGACACCTCTGCTGAGGCGCAGACCCAGTATACCGTCACCGTTCTGGACTGCAACGGCAACCCCTACACCAATGTTTCAGTCAGCTTTGAGGGTACCAATGTAGTGCAGGCTGTTGGCAGCAACGGTGCTGCTACCGTGGTCATGAGAAAGGGCACCTACAAGGTAGTCCTGCTGTTCACCAGCGGCGCCATGGGCTATGAAACTGCCTATGTCACCGCTACCGAAACCAGCATCGTCATCGAGGTTGCACCCCATTCCGATGGCACCTTCGCCGATATATATCCTGGCGACTACGAGTACATCGCTTGGAATCTTCCCTTGGGCGGTACCTATGTGGAGCTGACCGCCGGCGGCCGTACTTACTTCCTGTTTACTCCCGAGGAGAGCGGTGTCTACCAGATCTCCACCACCAATGCCGGTGCAAAGGTGGAAAACTGGAACCATATTGACTACACTGCCAAGATGGAATATGGCGTTGAGAACAACGTGCTGACCCTGGAGGTTGCAGCGGTGGGCACCACTTATGTCTTTGCAGTAAAGGCCGGCAGCGATGTCAGCGCCACCATCGTGAAGATCCGCCGTACCGACAATGTCGAACAGGATCCCGAGATCGAGGTCTACCAGGGCTCCACTGTTCCCACTGCGCCTTACCAGGCAGAGGGTCAGACCCTGACCTACCTGGATCTGACCGTGGCACACACCCTGGTCAAGGATGCCAACGGCTTCTATCACCTGGGCAGCGTAGACGGCCCTCTGGTGCTGATGAATCTCACGGCTACCCGCTACAGCGTCAGCATTTCCGGTCTGGTTGAAGCCGGCGCCATGCTGCGCTACGAGTATGATGACCGGGGCAACCCCGTCAAGCGCATTGACTTCACCGAGTGCATGGTCAGCTATGTGCAGAATGCAGATCCCGCTCTGGGCGTCTACCCTCTGACCGATGACCTGATGACCATTGTCAAGGGCCACGGCGAGACGGTCGGCTGGTTCGATCCTGCCTCTGCCGGCTATCTGTTTGGAAATGAAAGCAACCTGAATGCCGACAGCCTGTGGATGTTCCTGCTGTGCACTGCCGCCTGATTTGGTGAAAGTCACGAAAAACAGTCAAAAACTTTGGTGAACATGGAGGCCGATTCGTGCATCCATAGCAGGAAAAATTCCTTGCATTCGCCTTGGCAAAATGTTACAATTATGAGTGTGCGTTGTTTCGTGTTTTAGAACAATGCCATAAATTAGGAGGAAAAAACTATGAAGAACCTGATGCGGCTGACTGCCGTTGTTATGATGCTGGCCGTGCTGCTGTGCCTGGCTGCCTGCGGCGGCGAACCCACCACTCCCGCTACCCAGCCCACCACCAAGCCCGCTACCCAGCCCACCACCAAGCCCGCTACCCAGCCCACCACCACCGCCGGCTTCCAGGTGCCCGAGCACACCTACCGTTTCAAGGTCGTTGACCAGAACGGTGAGATCGTTGTCGGCGCCACTGTCCAGCTGTGCCTGGAGAGCTGCATGTTCAAGGCCACCGAGGTGGACGGCTATGCTTACTTCAATACCGAAGTGACCGACGGCTACAAGGTCCAGATCCTGACTGTTCCCGAGGGCTACACCTGCAACCCCGAAGAGGTCATCTACCTGGAGGCCGGCCAGACCGAGCTGACCTTGACTGTCACCAAGAACGGCTGATAAAAATCAAGTAGGGGAGGGCAAACCTCCCCTCCCCCTAAAACGAAGGGACTAGTTCACGGTTCATTCACCCCAACTCCGGGGTTTATGATAGGCGGGTTCCGAAAACCGCTTGCCGCGGTGTCCTCTTTGCTGCGGCACTTGGTTTTTGGAACTTGCTAAAATTAAAATAAGGAGAGAACACAATGAAGAAAAATGCATTCCTGAGCATTCTGGTGTGCCTGTGCATGGTGCTGGGCCTGGTTATGGTTCCCGCTGTCCGTGCAAATGCAGCTACCTATGAGTGCGGTACTGTTGCTGACATGAACGGCTATGTGATCCCCGCCGCCAATGGCTACAACAACTACCACTTCACTGCAACCGAGGCTGGCGCCGTGGAGATCACTCTCGATGGCTATGCTTCCGTCGAGAACTACACCACCGGCGCTGACTATACTCAGATCTGGGCTGGCGAGACCGCCAAAGTCACTGTCGCTGAGGGTGACGTGGTCAGAATCCAGACCTACGACAGCGAAGCTGACATCACCGTTACTGCTAACTTCATTCCCGCTGGTGGCAATGAAGGCGGCGACGAGGGCGGCGAAGATGTCATCGACACCTCCGTTCTGGATGGCGTCTACAACGTCAACTTCATCATGAACGGCATCTATGTCCTGACCTTCAACAATGGCACTCTGACCATTGAGGACAACAACAATGGTAAGGCTGCTGGCACCTACAGCTACACTGTGGATGCAGACGGCAATATTACCGTTGTGAGCGAGATCAACATCGTTATCGGCAAGACTGCTGACGGCTACACCTTCAGCTGCGATTACCTGCCCAATGCTCAGCCCCTGGTCAAGGTTGCTAACCTGCCTGAGAATGGCGGCGACGAGGGTGAGTCCGAGATTTCCTACGAGGAAGTCGAGGTCAACACTGGCAACGCTATCACCATTGATGCTTCCTGGAAGCCTGTTACTTACCAGTACACCGCTACTGAGGCTGGTACCTTCACCGTTACCTCCGGCATGGTCATCATGGCCGCTGAGCTGGAGCTGTACGTCAAGGGCGACGAGTCCTCCATGATCTCCGGCAGCCTGGCTGCAAACGAGACCATGAGCATCGATGTGGAAGCAGGCGATGTTATCATCATCAACTTCCCCACTGGTTACCTGCTCGCTGGCTTCACCTTTGAGGCTTCCGAGGGCGGCGAAGAGGGTGGCGAAGGCAGCGAAGGCGACGGCTCCTACAGCAATCCCTTTGTTCTGCCCAACCTGGATCCTCTGCCCTACGTTGCTGGCACCGATGTTTACTACATCTGGACTGCTGACAAGACTGGCACCCTGACTGCTACTCTGTCCGCTGAGTTCGCTTTCAGCATGGAAAACCAGACCAGCTATGTTCCTGCCAACACCACCGACTGGATCAACTTCTCCCTGTTCGTGGAAGAGGGCGATGTTGTCTTCATGAACCTGTACGGCGGCGACGTTGATGCCACTGTGACCTTCTCCTTCGTGGAAGGTATTCCTCTGGGTCATGAGAAGAACCCCGCCACCGGCAACCTGCTGGAAGGCGTTGTTGTCGATGTTCCCATTGGCAGCTCCTACTTCTTCACCTGGACTCCCGAGACCACTGAGAACCTGGCTGTGACCTTCATGGGCGCTGGTTTCTCCGCTCCCTCTTGCCTGATCGTCAACGGCGTTGAGGTTTACTTCGATGATTACGGCAAGGCCGTGATCGAAGCTGTTGCCGGCGAAGAGCTGCTGATCGGCGTTGTCGCTCCTATGTGGGGCAGAGGCAACCTGACCGGCACTCTGATCGGCGCCCCCATGGGCCCCCTGGGCACCGAGGGCAACCCCGAGGTTCTGGAATCTCTGGAGAACGTGGTAGTGGATACTGAAGAGGAGTACTACTACTATCTGTACACCGCATATGACGAGGGTGATCTGCACTTCGTTCTGACCGGCGAAGGCGCTGAGATGACCGTCATCATCACTGACTACGAAGGCAACACTCTGACCTTCACCAGCAAGGATGGCGAGCTGGTCGTTCCCGTTTGCTACGAGACCATCACCATCGTCGTCAATGGCGCCACCGAGAGCTTCTCCGGCGAGATGGTCTATCCCGAGGGTTCCGAGAGCAACCCCATCATCTGGACTGAGCTGCCCGCTGAGCTGGTTCTGGAGATGTACTCCGAGACCTACTTCCAGTATACCGCTACTGAGAACATCAGCGTTGTTGTTACCTTCGTTTCCGGCATCGGTTACTGGCATGATGCCAACAACTACGACCGCCTGGATGCAGTTTACAACGAGGACTGGGATCCTGTTGGCTACACCTTCAACATGCTGGCTGGCGAGACCCTGCTGCTGTACACCACCGGCGGCGCTGAGGGCATCACCGCTACCTTCGAGGTTTCCGCATATGAGCCTCCCGTAGGTTCCCAGGGCAACCCCGAGAACATCGAGTCCATCGAGGAAGTCGTCCTCGGATACGAAGACAGCGAGGTCTACTACTCCTGGACCGCTCCCTCCAACGGCACCCTGACCATCACCATGGAGACCAGCTGGGCTTATGGCTACAGCATGACCATCAACGGTGAGACTGTCATGGTCGACGATGTCATCGAGCTGACCCTGGCCGAGGGTGAGACCGTTGTTCTGATGATCGAGGTCTATCCCAGCGCTTCCTCCGAAGGCAACTTCACCGTCAGAGGCGTCTTCACTCCCGCTTCTGAAGGCGGCGAAGGCGGCAACAACAATCCTCCCACCGGCGACTATGCTGTGCTGTTCTCTGTCGTGGCTGCTGTCTCCCTGATGGGTCTGGCTGTTGTCGTTTCCAAGAAGAGAGAGTTCTAAGATTTTTCTTCCCGAAGTCTCATAGCTAAAATAAAAAGATCCCACCGGTACGCCGGTGGGATCTTTTGCATGAAATGATAAATTGTTGTTTAGTGGATGAAAGCCTTCCATCAAAAAACATCCCGCTGCAGTTTGCAGCGGGATGTTTGCTATGTTGGATCAGCCTTTTACACTGTCAGGCAGGACCTCCAGCAGCTCCTCCAGGGAGTGGAAGGGGGTAATGCCGGTGTAGATGATGACGCCGTTTTCGTCCAGCACAACGGTGGCAGGATAGGTCATGGAGAAGCCCAGCGCGGCGTAATATGCGCCATCCAGGGGGTTCTTGCCCTCTGCATCCTTGGCAAAGATGATGTTGGAGTCAGGATAGGTTTCCTGGATGAACTTGGGGGCGGTGTTGACGCCCTGGTTGGAATGGATGGCGATCACGGTGACCTTGTCGCCATACTGCTGTGCCAGTTGGTGGAAGTAGGGGAGCTCCGCTACGCAGGGACCGCACCAGGTGCCCCAGAAGTTGACCACGGTGATTTTGCCGGTCTCAGTGGGGGTAACGGTCTGCTCCTGGAGGCCATCAGCGGTGATGACTTGCAGGGCGAAGCTGGGACTCAGGTTGCCAACCTTGTTGCCCACCTGGGGGCCGGTGGCTTCCGGATTGGTGGTGTAGGTGGGTTCGGTGGGCCGCAGCTCCACGGTGGGATCCCAGTAGTACACCAGCGCGCCGATGAGCACTGCCAGCAGCACCACAGCGGAGATGATCCGGGTGATCAGCTGCTTTTTCTTTCTCTTTTCCTTCAGAGCGGCAACTTCGGCATCATCTGCCTGGGCAGGGATGTCGTTTTCCCGCAGGAAGATCTTGGGACCCTTCCAGGTGATGGCCTTGGTGGGACACACATCCACGCACTCGCCACAGCCGATGCATTCCTGATCGCCCACATGCTTGATGTCGCACTTGCACTTGGCGATACACAGGTTGCAGTGGGTGCACTTTTCTTCATCCACCTTCACACCGAAGACGGAGAAGCGATTGAACAGGCCGTACAGCGCGCCCAGCGGGCAGATGAAACGGCAGAATACGCGGAAGATAAATACGGAGGCCACTACGGTGCTGATCATCAGCAGGAATTTCCAGGTGAACAGCGGGCCCAGCAGGGAGAACATGCTGTCGTTGGCGGCGTTGGAAAGCAGGCCCAGGCCACCTTCAATGGTGCCCACGGGGCAGATGTACTTACAGAAAGCGGGCAGGGGAACGGCGGGATTCTTGGATGCATAGCTCAGCGGCACGATCAGCACAAAGAACACCAGCACCACATATTTGAAGAAGGAAAGCACCCGGGTCACGGGACTCTTTCTAACCTTGGGTGTCTTGATCTTGTACAGCAGCTCGCCGATGAGGCCGAAGGGACAGGCCCAACCGCAGATCATTCTGCCGAAGAGGATGCCGTACAGCATCAGAATACCCACAATATAGAACACCGTGCTGTGATTCTGAGAACTGAAGGAACCCTGCAGGGAACCCAGGGGACAGGCGGCTACGGCACCGGGGCAGGAGTAGCAGTTGATGCCCGGGGCACACATGATCTTGGAGTTGCCCTTCTGATAAATCTTACCGGTGATGAAGCCCTGGATATTGGCATTGAACAGCAGCGCGAAATACAGCTGCATGATCTTGCGCTTGCTGGGCATCCATTTTTTAATAAACTGTTTGAACTTACCCATCTACGCTCACCCCAATCCTACGCACTCGGTGCAGATGTTTACTGCCTTGGTCAGAATGTCGGCGGTGCCGCCATTGCACACACCCACCACCACCAGCACCACAGCGATGGCGATCACGGCCAGCTGTACGATGGGCATCTGACGGGACTTGGTGGCCTTGGGCATGGCGGGTTCCGCGGCCTTGGGAGCCAGCACAGCGGCATGCTTCATCAGCTCGATTTCCCGGGCCATGCTTCTGCGGCAGAGGTAAGCGGTAAACAGCGTGTAAAGCAGGGGGATCGTCAGGCACAGCAGCATCCGGTACATGGCAGAAACCATGCTGGGGGTGGAGTTGGCGCCCCAGTGCTTACCGTTGCAGGCGTAGATCAGGAAGATCAAACCGCCGATGGCCAGCAGGGAAGCGCTGATGATGGTGTGTACCTTGCGGACTTTTTTCTGAGTCAGAACCAGACGACGGAAGGTCTCGTCGCACTGCTCCAGGTCCGTTTTGGCATGAAGCCGGCTGAGGATCAGAGGCAGGTTCTTTTCCGGCAGCTGCTTTGCCTTCTGTCTGGGCAGCAGGAGATTCAGCAGAATGCCGCCGATCACCAGTGCCAGGCAAATATAGACCGGTAAGGCAATTTTGGCGAAGCTTTCGGCCACCACCGCCCGGGTGTAGATCTGGGGAACATCCTGAGAAATTCCGGTGTAGTAGATGTTGCAGCAGGCTGCGATCAGACAGATGCCTGCCACCACTGTTGCCACACCGACCAGAATGCCGTAGATCCGATGGATCCATGTTTTTGCATTTGGGGTCATAAAATTTCCTCCTATGGGAATGTGACTGCACAATAATAATAACATAAATACATCCGAAAGTAAATCGGAAATCAAGCGGTTTGCGCAAATCGTCGAAAACGCTGAAAAGAAAGAAGGGTCTCTATATATATTTACAAGAAGCTTAAAGGCTATGTGTACAAATTATGATATAAATATGAATGAAATGTGTACATTTTTGCATTTTGCGACAGGTTATACAAACTTTTTGACCATATTTTTATATATTGTCAAAGGAAAATAACTTGCAATTGACAGGCTGATAAGGTAGAATGTATGGGTGAGTGTTTGTACAATTTTGACAAGCAGAATTCAACGAGAAAGGCGAAATACAATGAACACAAGAATGCACAGCAAGGTCGCGCAGCGAGTGCTCCTGGCACTGGTTGCAGCCATTCTCCTGTTCGGTATCGTTGCTGCGCCTCAGGCAGAAGCATCCGGCTACCAGGCTTCCTACATTGAAAGACTGGAAAACGCCCTGGGTGTGAACCTGAAGGATTACGCAAACGGCGATGTAATGTTCCAGCTTCCCGAGACCATCAAGGAAGATGATCAGATCTCCATCATCATCACCCTGGATGTTGTCAATCTGATGGATGCTTATGACGCAACGGACAAGTCCATGTCCTTTGCCGAGTTTGCCCTGCAGAGCGAGGAAGCAAAGAAAATCGAGCAGCAGATCGCATCCGAGAAAGCAGAGATCCTGGATAAGCTGGATCAGATGGCGATCTCCTACACCACCGGCGAGGAATACTCCGTTCTGCTCACCGGCTTCGAGCTTTACATCAAGGCTGGCGATTTCAAGGCCACCTGTAAGTCCCTGGGTCAGGGCAGAGATGTGATGATCAGCGAGGTCTATGCAGTTGCTGAGACCCAGTTGGTGGAAAATACCGTTAACGTCTACGATACCGGTATCATCAACAGCTCCAATGTTAAGTTCGACGGCAGCGGCATGGTCGTTGCAGTTTTGGACACCGGTTTGGATTATGCCCACAGTGCATTCTCTACCAATAACTTCAACCCCAGCTCCCTGGGCCTGACTTACGAGCAGGTGGCTGCCCTGATTGGCAAGACCACTGCTAGCAAGCAGTCCGAGGGTCTGACCGTGGATGACGTATTCATCAGCGACAAGGTGCCCTTCGGCTTCGACTATGCCGACGGCGACGCTGACGTTTACTCCACTCACAACAACCACGGTACCCACGTTTCCGGCATCATTGTCGGTAAGGACGACAGAATCACCGGTGTTGCTCCCAACGCACAGCTGGTGAGCATGAAGGTCTTCTCCGATACTTACGACTCCGCTATCAGCTCCTGGATCCTGTCCGCTCTGGAAGACTGCGTGATCCTGGGCGTTGATGTCATCAACATGTCCCTGGGTACTGCCGCAGGCTTTGCCCGCGAGAGCGACGAAGAGAAGATGTGGGGCGTTTACGACAAGATCCGCGAAGCAGGCATCAGCCTGATCGTGGCTGCCTCCAACTCCTACAACTCCGCTTACGGCTCCGAGAAGAACGGCAACCTGCCCCTGACCTCCAACCCCGACAGCGGCACCGTCGGTTCTCCCGGTACCTACGAGGGCGCCATGTCCGTTGCTTCCATCAACGGCGTGGAGACTCCCTACATCAAGTTCGGCGAGACCATCATCTACTTCAACGAGACCAACACCAACGCAGGTAAGGAGAACAGCTTCTTCGACACCTTGTTGGGTGACGCGGATTCCAAGGAATTCGAATTTGTCCTGGTCCCCGGTGTGGGCCGAAGCGCTGACTACACCGGCCTGGATGTGAAGGGCAAGATCGCACTGGTCCGCCGTGGCGATAATACCTTCGAAGAGAAGGCCATCATCGCTCAGGCTCAGGGCGCAGCCGGTATTATTATTTATAATAATGTAGCCGGTGACATCAAGATGAACGTGGGCGAAGCCACTCTGGCAGCCTGCTCCATCTCTCAGGACGACGGCGAGATGCTGGTGGCTGCCATCGGCGCTACCGGCACCGGCAAGATCATGATCAGCCGTGACCAGACCTCCGGTCCTTTCATGTCTGACTTCTCTTCCTGGGGCCCCACTCCCAGCCTGAACATCAAGCCCGAAATCACCCAGCACGGCGGCAACATTCTCTCTGCTGTCACCGGCGGTGATTATGACCGTCTGTCCGGTACTTCCATGGCCTGCCCCAACGTGGCCGGTCTGACCCTGCTGCTGCGTCAGTATGTTGTGGAAAACTTCCCCGACATTGCCAACGACTCCGTGGCAGTCAATCACATGGTTTACCGCCTGATGATGTCCACTGCTGACATCGTCATCAACAAGAACGGCCTGCCCTATGCTGTCCGTAAGCAGGGCGCCGGCCTGGCCAACCTGAAGGCCGCTACCGAGTCTCCCGCCGTGATCATTACCTACGGCAAGGACGGCAAGATCATGGACAAGACCAAGCTGGAGCTGGGCGATGACCCCTCCAAGACCGGTGTCTATGAAATGAGCTTCACCGTCAAGAACTTCAGCACCACCTCCCTGAGCTACAACCTGGGCGCTTATGTGCTCACCGAAGGCGTCAGCGACACCCTGACCAACCATGGCCAGACCACTGTCACCGAGCAGGGCTACCTGCTGGGCGCTGCCTTTGAGGTTGTTTCCGTCAGCGGCGGCACCATCGCTGACAAGAGCCTGACCGTGGGCGCCGGCAGCGAGGCCAAGGT
>RHMF01002064.1_pt1 | contig 10053 bp, 6 predicted proteins | sample 5365151 | NCBI WGS metagenome assembly RHMF01 (sample SAMN10266501, study PRJNA497801) | feces metagenome | isolation source: feces | host: Bos taurus | place: China: Prairie of Fairy Mountain | collected 2017-08-14 | reverse complement strand
GGCTTGGGCTTCGATATCCTTGAAAAAGGCAATTTCTCACTATCAAGTTCATTTGAAAATACAGCACAGTTTAAGTGGCTTATGGAAAATGCTGAAAACTATGGCTTCATTCTCCGTTATGCAAAGGATAAAACAACACAGACGGGCATTATGTATGAGCCCTGGCATTTCAGATATGTTGGTGTTGAGCATGCCAAGAAAATCAATGAGCTTGGCATGTGTTTAGAAGAATATATTGATTACTTAGAGGCGTAAAACAATGGCAGATTTTAAGAAAAAACTTTTTAGCTATGCTACTTTCGGAAAGATTTTTGGTCACATATTTATTGTTATGGAGCCTAAAATCTTCTACCACAAATTTTTGGAAAAACAAGGTAAACAGGAAAAGGCTGACAAATTCGGCTACAAGGCTGTAAAGAAATGGGCAAAGTTCGTTGTCAATACTGCAAAGGTTGACATTACTGTTGAGGGACTCGAAAAAATCCCTACTGACCGTCCAGTTCTTTTCACTCCTAATCATCAAAGCTATGCTGATGTACCTATCCTTATACACGTTTTAAAGGATTTTAATTTCGGCTTCCTTATGAGAATGCAGCTTAATAAGCTTTTTGCCATTGAGCAAATCAGCCACATTCTTCATTGTGTGCCTATAAATCAGGAAAACCCACGAGAGGGTGTTAAGGCACTCCACAAAACTGCCGAACAAATTAAAAATGGCTTGTCAATGGTTGTTTTTCCTGAAGGGAAAAGAGGTTTCAGCAACACTCCTGACGAATTCAAAAACGGTGCATTTAAAATTGTGCAGAAAACAGGTGTTACCGTTGTTCCTATATACATGAGAAATGTATTCAAAATCCTTGAGGGTAGTGGCGGTGTTATCACTCCAACAGCTGTTAAGGTTACTATCCTTGACCCTATTGAAACAAGTGAAATGAATCGTGAACAGGTAAAAGCACTTAATGAAAAGGTGCACAGTATTATTCTTGAGGAATCAAGAAAATATAGCGATTGATAAATTGGGAGGAACATAAAATGAAAAAGGGAATTATGTATGATGATTCAAAAAAGGCTTTTCCTATAATCATTATGATTGCAGGTATTGCTTTAGCTCTTGCCCTTAATATTATGCGACTTAATATCGTTGCAGTTGTAAGCGTTGCGTTTATGTGTATTACTTCAGCACTTATTATCCTTGGTATTCTTATTTGCAAAAAATTATATCTTGGCTTTTTTGCAGGTTATGGTGCTTCAGGGCTTGGAATTGTACTTTATTATGCCCTTTGGGGTGCTGATGCAGGCTTCGGTGCATTTTCATCAGGTAAAGCAGGTTGGAATTCAGTTGAAAACGCACTTTTCTCAGGTGCCGACAACTTCAATTTCCTTGTAAGATTAGGTGGTAACATTTTAATTATCCTTCCTTGCATTATTGCACTTTTTGCACTTTTCTTTGTTGGTAAAAAGCAGTTTGAGAAAAAAGGTACTCACTTTATCGTGACAACACTTCTCAGTATTTTCCTTGCAGGAACAACTGTTTTCTATGTTCTTACAATGAATCTTCGTTCACAGCCAAATGTTGACAGACTCTGGGAAGGTCACGACGATTACCTCAATAAAGTTGACAAAAACACAAAAAATAAACCAAATGTGCTTTTCATTATGATGGACGACCTTGGTTGGGGCGATATTTCACTTAATGGTGCGATTTATGACACACCAAATATCGACAGTATTGGTGAAGATGGTGTCAATTTCGACAATTTCTATTCAAGCTATTCAGTTTGCTCACCTGCTCGATTCAGCCTTATGACAGGTCGTTATCCGTTCAGAGGCTATGCTGATAACGTTATTTATCCTACTGTTGATACACTTTCACCATTTGCATCTACTCGAATTTTCAACTCAATTGAAATGGGTAATAATGCTGACGGTATGCTTGGTGACGAAATCACAATTGCAGAGGTGTTCCAGACTGCAGGATATAACACAGGTGCATTCGGTAAGTGGCATCTTGGTGACTACGGTGAATATCTCCCTACAAATCAGGGCTTTGACTATTTCTACGGAAGCCACCACGTAAATGATATGACTCCTTTCTATTACGTTGAAGAAGAAAACGGTGAATACGAAATCGTTCACGGTACTGACGAATTCTTCAAGGACGGTAAAAAAGACCAGAGTCAGGCAAGTGAATGGATTCACGAGTCAATTACCGATTGGATTACAGATGCTGTTACAAATTCTGACGAGCCTTTCTTCGCATATTATGCAACTCCATGGCCACACGGTCCTGTTTTTGCAGGTGACGATTTTGACGGTACAAGTGGTATGGGCACTTACGTTGACTGTGTTACAGAATTTGACTATTACCTCGGTGAACTTTTCAACACACTTGAGGAATTAGATGTTATGGATGATACAATCATCATCTTCACAAGTGATAACGGTCCTGCACTTGAAGGTTCAACAGGTGAACTTCGTGGCGGTAAGTATCTTGCATATGAAGCAGGTCAGAAGGTTCCGTTTATGATTAAGTGGACTAACAATGACGGTCTCTGGGAAGCAGGTACAACAAGAGAACAGAGTGCTGTTCTTGCTGACATGTTCCCGACACTTATTGACCTTTGTGGTATTACAGGAAAAAATGGTAAAGCAAATTACCTTCCTGCTGACAGAACTATTGACGGTGTTTCAATTCTTCCTGTTCTTAAAGATGATACTGCAATTCATAACGAAGACCATCCTATTCTTCATATGAAACGAGAAGAGCTTAAAGCACTTCAATACACCATGACAACTGACGAGGTTCTCAGTCGTGAGGAATACAAGGATTACAAATATCCTGTGCTTACTGAAAACGAATACATAACATTCAAATATTTCCGTAAGATGCAGAATGACAACCCTGCATTCTTTGACAAGACAAGAAAGAATTGGCTCTTTGTTCTTACAGATGATAAGGGTGAAAATTACAACAGGACAAGCACATATCCTACCATCGCAGAAGAACTTAATCAGAAAATGACTGATGTTATGAAAGATTTCAAGGAAAATCGTCGTGGTATTAATCAGGAATACTATAATAACCTTTAATTAAACATCAATAGCTTAAGCCCATTGAAAAGTTGCTTTTCAGTGGGCTTTGTTATATAATTAAGTAACTATTATGGTTATGAGGTGAAATATATGCCACCACTTTCAATAATGATAAAACCCGCATCAAGTCTTTGTAATATGCGTTGCAGATACTGCTTCTATCACAATGTTACAGAGCTTCGAGAAGTTTCATCCTTTGGTATTATGACAGAGGAAACTGCTGATAATTTAATAGAGAAATCACTTGCATTTGCCAATGGCGAAAGTGTAGCCTTTGCTTTTCAGGGCGGTGAACCTTTGATGGCAGGACTCCCCTATTTTGAGCATTTTGTGAAAAAGGTTAAAGCCTCTAACAAGCTTAACAGTCAGATTTATTTCAGCACACAGACAAACGGTACTCTTGTAACTGATCAATGGTGCGAATTTTTTCATAAGAATAATTTCCTTGTGGGACTTAGTCTTGACGGCAATTTTGAGCATAACAAATTCCGTGTTGACGAAAAAAGAGAAAATGCTTTTTATCGAATTTTAGGTGCTGCTGAAAAATTCAAAAAGCATAATGTCGAATTTAATATTCTTACTGTTTTAACGGGCTATTGTGCTGACCACATTGATGAAATCTATAGATATTTCAGGGAAAAAGGCTTTAAATATCTCCAGTTTATTCCTTGTCTTAGACCTTTTGATGACAACAGCGAAAGTGAATTATATATGACACCGGAACAATATGGTGAGTTTCTTATAAAAGGCTTTAATCACTATGTCAAGGACTATGTAAGAGGTCAATATACAAGCATCCGTTGGTTTGACAACATTGTTCATCAGTTTTTAAGTAATAAAACTGAACAATGCGGAATGTGTGGTCACTGTATGCATCAGTTCGTTGTTGAAGGTAACGGAAATGTCTATCCCTGCGACTTTTACTGTACAGATGAATGGTATCTTGGAAATATCAATGATAAAAACGAGAATTTTGACACTCTTGCCCACTGTGAAAAGGCTATTGAGTTTTTAAGAGAAAGCCTTGCAGTGCCTGAAAAGTGTAAGCAATGCAAATACTATCCCGTATGCCGTGCAGGTGGATGTAAACGAACAAGAGCTGACCGAGATTACTGCGAAAGCTATAAAAAATTCTTCTCATCCTGCCTACCACTATTCCGTGTGTTTATAAATGAAAGAAAATAAATCATAATTTATTATTGTAATCTTATTCAAACCGTTGTATAATTATTCAATCAGGGAGGTTTTATTTATGAAAAAATTTATTTCACTCATTCTTTGTTTAACACTTTGTGTAAGTCCTGTGCTTTCACTTACAGCATTTGCGGCAGATGTTGACGATTATGCAATCGTTTCACCTTACGCTGACGTTATCTGGGAAGGCAAAGACGCTTGGGGAGTATACAAGGGCTCACTTCATTCTCATTCAACTTATAGTGATGCAAGCGTTGACCTTGCAACTATGGTTAAGGAATATTACAATCAGGATTATGATTTCCTTGCTAATTCTGACCACGGTGTGACAGGTGTTGAATGGAACAGAGCACCTGCAAGAGTTCCGCTTTATCTTTATCAGCCTCTTTTGGGTTATAAGGTAGCTCACCTTACAGATGAAGAATACGAAGGTATCACAACAGGTACATACCCACTTTATGACGGTACAGTCAGAGGTGAAAAAATGACTTGTATTGTTGGTGCAAACGAGCTTAATAATATGACACTTACAAAGGCTCACGTCAATGCTTTCTTTATACCTGAAAATGTTGGCAACGGTTACGGCGGCTTTGAAAACGGTTATGAGGATGCAGTTGCATTTACAGAAAAATGCGGTGGTCTTTCAATTATCAATCATCCCGGTGACTGGTTGGAAAGCCGTGACGATATTTCAACAGTAAGTGATGAGGATAACATCAAGTATTTCGGTGATATTCTCCTTAAATATGATTCTTGTATCGGTATGGAGGTTTTCAACGAAACAAACAGCGTTACACCATTCGACAGAATTCTTTGGGACAATCTTCTTATGTACACATTACCTTATGGTAAAAACATAATCGGCTTCAGTAACACGGACGCTCACACAATTGAAAATATTGACAGCTCGTTCAACATCTATATGATGGAAGAAAACACTGTTGAAAATATCAAGGAAACAATGCAGACAGGCGCTTCCTTTATGGTTACAAGAGAGCTTCCTTGTGGTAATGACATCATCGGACCTGAAGAAGGCTTCGATGTAAAAAATACAGATATTCCATATCCTGTATTTACAAAGGTAGCAGTTGACGGACATAAGATTACAGTATCTGCTGACAATGCACATACAGTTCAGTTTATTGCAAATGGTAAGGTTATTTATAAAGGTGCAATTGGTGCAGGTGATGTTACTCTTAACCTTGATAAGATTGAAGGTGCAGAGGACTTCCAGTATGTACGAGCAGAGGTTTTCGGTGAAGGTGGTATCTGCCTTACACAGGCACTTGTTATCGACGATGAGCCGGCTGAAGAATTTGAAGAGGATAAGGGCATTTTAGCTTGTATCAAAAAAATCGGCTTCATTCTTAAGAGTACAAGACTCTGGACAATCATCGTTGAAATTTACAGATTGTTCTGATAATACAGTTATTTCAGTGGCGAGGTCGCAAGACTTCGCCACTATTTTTTAGCAAAACAAAAAATGTGGAAATTATTTCAGTTAAATCAACAGAATTTTTAAAAATATACAGTTTACATTTTCTATATTATATAGTATAATATTTTCGATTATACACAGAAGAAAGAAAAGGTGGAAATATAATGAAAGACAACAAAAAATCATTGACTAAACTTGGTTTTGCGTTAGGTATTCCTGCAACATTTGCCGTTGCTGCCGGAACAGCATACAGACTTATCCGCTACGGAAAGAAAAATGCTAAGGAAATCGTACCTGTTGCAACTGCTACTGAAAAAGATTTATCTGATGTTCACTTCACCGCACACAGAGGTCTTTCTTCAATTGTTCCTGAAAACACATTGGAAGCTTTCCGTGAAGCAGCTAAATACAATTACTATGCCCTTGAATGTGATGTTCATTGTACAACTGATGGTAAATGGGTAATTATCCACGACTATATGCTTCAGTCAATGTCAAAGGAAAAGGGCGATGTCAAGACATGGTCTTATGAGGACCTTAAAAAGGTTAAATTCACTAATGGTGCTAATATTGACAAATATCCTGATGTTGGTGTTTGCCTTGTTGAAGAATATATTGAAATCTGTAAAGAAGCAAATATCAAGCCTATGATTGAGGTTAAGGACAAGCGTGTTGATAAGGTTAAAAGTCTTCTTGACATTATTCGTGCTTACGACATTGAAAAGGATGTTATCCTCATTTCTTTCCATGCATCAATCCTTCGTGAATTCAAGCGTCTTTCACCTGATATGGAATTATGGTTGCTTGTACACGGAATCAAGGAAGAAAAGCTTCACGAATGTATCGAAAATGGTTTTGGTGTTGCTTTCGAAGCAAAACGAGCACTTAGAAACCTTGATGCAATTCAGAACATCCACAACAACAACCTTACAGCAGCTTGTTGGACAGTTGACACACCTGAGCTTCTCAACGCAATGCTTGAGCATGGTGTAAAATACATTACAACAAACGCAATTATCCCGGAATAAGAGGTTAAACAAATGACAGACTGCAAGAAAATCGCTGAGCTTATTTTCAGTGATATAGATAAATCAACAGAATATTATGAGGAGCTTTATCCTGCACGAAGCTTGCCTGAAGGTGCAAGAGTTACAAGATTTGCTCCAAGTCCTACGGGTTATCTTCACTTCGGCGGACTTTATGCAGGCTTTGCATCAAAGCTTACTGCCGACACAACAGGTGGCGTTTTTATGCTCCGTATTGAAGATACTGACAAAAAGCGTGAAGTGGAAGATGGTGTTACAGGTATTGTAACAGGACTTAAGGCTTTTGGTGTCGGACCTGATGAAGGTGTTACCGGCTTTAATACTGAATACGGTGATTACGGTCCATATACGCAAAGCCAGCGTAGAGATATTTACCGCACCTTTGCCAAGAAGCTTATGGAGGAAGGTAAGGCTTATCCTTGCTTCTGTACTCCTGAAGAGCTTGACGAAATCCGTACAAAACAGGAAAATGAAGATATAAAGGGTTATTATGGCTCTTATGCAAAGTGTCGTGACCTTACTGACGAGGAAATTATTGAAAAGGTTAATAATGGTGTTTCTTTCACAGTCCGTCTTCGTTCAGAGGGTGATATACAGAGAAAAATCAAGTTTGAAGATATGATTAAGGGCAAAATCGAAATGAGTGAAAACGTGAACGATGTTGTCATTTTAAAGGCAGACGGAATTCCTACATATCACTTTGCTCACGCAGTTGACGACCACCTTATGAGAACAACACACGTTGTCCGTGGTGACGAATGGATTGCATCTGTCCCTACTCATATTGAGCTTTTCAGAGCTCTTGGTAACAAGCCTCTCAAATACGCTCATATTGCTCCTATTATGAAGGAGGAAAATGGCGGTAAGCGTAAGCTTTCAAAGAGAAAGGACCCTGAGGCAAATGTTTCATTCTATATTGAAAAGGGTTATCCCGAAGCTTCTGTTAAGGAATATATGCTTACAATTCTCAACTCTAACTTTGAGGAGTGGAGAAAGGCAAATAAGACAGAGGATATAAGCAACTTCCCATTCAACCTTAAGAAAATGAGCGTTTCAGGTGCACTTTTTGATATGGTTAAGTTTAACGACGTATCAAAAAATGTAATTTCAGTTATGACTGCTCAGCAAGTATATGAGCAAGTTACAGAATGGGCAAAGGATTACAACGAAACACTTTATAAGCTTTTTGTTGACGATAAAGAAAAGGCAACTTCAATTCTCAATATTGACAGAGATAATCCAAAGCCAAGAAAAGATATTGCATGTTGGGAAGAGGTTGAAAATTATGTTTCCTTCTTCTACAACGAGCTTTATAACGCTGATTACACTCTTCCTGAACATATCAGTAGGGAAGATGCAATAGAAATCCTTACAAAGTACAAGGAAGTTTACTCCCCTGACGACAGCAAGGAAGATTGGTTTAACAAAATCAAGGAGCTTTGCACAGCTTGTGGATACACTCCTAATGTTAAAGAATACAAGCAGAACCCTGATGCTTTTAAGGGCCACGTGGGTGATGTTTCAACAATTATCCGTATAGCAATCACTTCTCGTACCAACACTCCTGATTTGTATTACATTATGCAGATTCTCGGTAAGGACGAGGTAATGAGAAGAATAGACAATATGATAGAAGGTTAATTTATGGAAGAAGTAACAAAGATTTCAAATTTTATTCACGACTTTATTGATGAAGATTTGGAAAATGGTGTTTACAATAAAGTTCAGACACGTTTTCCACCTGAACCAAACGGTTATCTTCACATAGGTCATGCAAAGGCTATCTGCATTAACTTTGCAACAAGTAAAAAATATAATGGTGAATGTAATCTTCGTCTTGATGATACAAATCCACAGAAGGAAGATACAGAATATATTGACGCTATTAAAGAGGATATTGAATGGCTTGGCTTTAAGTGGAATAAATGTCTTTTCGCATCAAGCTATTTCGATTACATCTATGAATGTGCAGTAAAGCTTATTGAAAAAGGTCTCGCTTACGTTGACGACCTTTCTGCTGACGAAATCAGAGAATACAGAGGCACTCTTACAGAACCCGGTAAGAACAGCCCTTACAGAGAGCGTAGCATCGAAGAAAATCTTGATTTATTCAAGAGAATGACTGACGGCGAGTTCCCTAACGGTGCAAGAGTTCTCCGTGCAAAGATTGATATGGCTGCTGCTAATATCAATATGCGTGACCCTGTTATTTACAGAATTGCACACGTGCCACACCACCAGACAGGCGACAAATGGTGTGTTTATCCGATGTATGACTTTGCTCATCCGTTGTCAGATGCTAAGGAAGGTGTTACACACTCTCTTTGCTCACTTGAATTTGAAAACCACAGACCTCTTTATGATTGGTTCTTAAGAGCACTTGATATCCCGATGCCACCAAGACAGATTGAGTTTGCACGTCTTAACCTCAACTACTGCCTTACGAGAAAGTGCTTGGCACTTGTAAACGAAGGTATTGTTGATGGTTGGAACGACCCAAGAATGGCTACTCTCAGCGGTATGAGAAGACGTGGTTATCCTGCAGCAGCAATTCGTAACTTCTGTGAAAAAATTGGTGTTTCAAAGGCTTATTCAGTTGTTGACTACGGACTTTTGGAATCATGTGTCCGTGATGAGCTTAATGCAAATGCTCCAAGAGCAATGGCAGTGCTTCGTCCGTTAAAGGTTGTTATTGATAACTATCCTGAAGGACAGACAGAAACATTGGATGTTGAAATTCATCCTGAACATCCTGAAATGGGTACTCGTAAAGTAACTTTTGGTAAAACACTTTACGTTGAACAGGAAGACTTTATGATTGAACCTGTTAAAAAGTATTTCAGACTCTTCCCAGGCAATGAAGTTCGTCTTAAGAGTGCTTATTTCGTAAAATGTGTAGGTTATGATACAGACAAAAATGGCAATGTTACTTGTGTGCACTGTACTTATGACCCTGAAAGCCGTGGTGGTAACTCACCTGACGGAAGAAAGGTTAAGGGTACACTTCATTGGGTAAGCGAAGCAGGTTCATTCAAATCAGAAATTCGTCTTTATGACAGACTTTTCAATAAAGAAAATCCATCTGACGAAACTGCAGGTGCATTTACAGAAAATCTTAATCCTGAATCACTTGTTGTCCTTAAGGACTGCTTAATTGAAGGCGGACTTAAAGACGGACTTAAGGCCGGAGACACATTCCAGTTTATGCGTCAGGGTTATTTCTGTGTTGATATTACCTCAACAGAAGATAATGTTGTATTTAACAGAACAGTACAGCTTAAC
>RHMF01002406.1_pt1 | contig 10054 bp, 8 predicted proteins | sample 5365151 | NCBI WGS metagenome assembly RHMF01 (sample SAMN10266501, study PRJNA497801) | feces metagenome | isolation source: feces | host: Bos taurus | place: China: Prairie of Fairy Mountain | collected 2017-08-14 | reverse complement strand
GAAGAAATTGTTGTTTACTATCGTTGCGCTCCTCGCAGTGAGCGCCGTTTCGGCACAGTCGCCTCGCACCATCGCTGAGGCTCAGGCACTATACGACAATACCGTAATCGACCAGCGCCGTGCTGTTGAGGAGGCTAAGTCCGAGGAGCGTCTTACGGTCGATGCTGCCGAGAGTCGTCTTAATCTTGTAAAGTCTGATCTTCAGGGTGTTAAGGAGCACTATCGCAAGGTTGTTGAGGAGCAGAAGGCGCGCGTAGCCAAGGCTAAGGCAGAGCTTAAGTCTGCTACTGAGCGCTACAAGCAGGAGGCTGCCCGCACTAAGCAGGAGGTTGCTGCTGCCAAGGCTAAGACCAAGTCTATCACAAGAGCCGTGTAGCACAGGCAAAGTCGGAGATTGCGCGTGTAAAGGCTGAGGCGCAGAGCGTAGTTAAGGAGGCGCCCAAGAATAATCGCCGCTAATTTCTTGTGATAGCGGCGCTACTGCGACGCTTCAGTCGTGAGGGCGAATGGGAAATACGCACAGTATGTCCCATCCGTCCTCTCTCGTGTCAGCGCCACATTAGCACCACTCTGACAAGAAATTGGCTGAGTGCTGGTTGGAAGGTGTGATTATTTTGACCACAGAGACCAGAGAGACCAGATAGACCAGAGAGATGTCGGGTATCGCCGAGTCCTTTGTCCGTATCGTCTCTTTGGTCTCTTCGGTCTTTTAGGTCTCTTTGGTCATTTATCTCTCCTTGCTCCTTGCTCTTTTCCCTTAATCCCTAACCATTCTTACCTAATCGAGCGGAATGTTTGGAAAAAACAAAATTTGTGTTTACTTTTGTAAGTTGAATTACTATCAATTTACAATTGGGTAGAGCGATAGTTGGGCATTAAGCAACAAATTTTAACCAAATATTTATCTTTTATGAAAAACATTTTTCGTAACATTAAGTCTATCGTAGCCTCTATGGCGATGGTAGCGATGCTTGCAACATCGGCTGTGTCGTGTCAATACGACGACACTGCACTTTGGGGTGAGATTGACAACATCAAGAAGGAGCTTGCCATGCTTCGCGAGCAGCTCGAGACTGAGCTTTACATGCTCAACGAAATGGTAAACGGCCTCGTTACCGTTAAGGAGGTAAAGCAGCAACAGGATGGTTCTAAGCTTGTTACACTCTCGGACGGTACTAAGATTACTATCTATCCTGAGGGCGACAAGGTTCCCGCTAACCTTATCACCACAACGACTGTTGATGGTGTTCTCTGCTGGGCATACTACGATGGCTTGGGTAATCCTCGGGCGGTAGTTGTGAACGGCAAGTATGTTCCCGTTGCCGACCTCGTACCTCAGACAAAGGAGGAGGATGGCGCTATCCTCGTATCTTTCGATGGTGGTTACACATGGATTACCACCGGCTATAACGAGTCTGTTGCAGATAGCATCATCAAGGATATCGAGATTGTATACTCGGATTGGCAGGTAGATGCAGATGGTAACCCTGTGGCTCTCTACAGCATCATTAAGTTTGCTGACGGCTCAACTATGAAGCTTGGTATGCAGAACGGCAAGCTTGTAATGCCTTTCGACTCGTTGTTTGTTCCCTACGCTGGCGAGATGCCTTTCGTTGTTGAGGTAGACGATGCAGCCGACTTTATGACCACTACACCTAAGGGTTGGGAGTGTGAGGCTGAACTCGACGCAAAGGGTGGTCGTATGTATCTTAAGTTCTTTGCTCCCTCGTACGAGGCCATTGAGTCTGGTGCAGCTGTCAGAAGCGGTGTAGCGAAGCTTATGGTTGTATTCAACAACGGTTCATCGGCTATCGCAAGCATCAAGCTCTCGACTAACCCTGCTAACACCTACTTTACTCAGGAGGGTGTATATGTAGAGGTAGGTTACGGCACCAACTTCTTGCTTTGCGGTATTATTCCTTCGGCAAGCTTCAAGGCTGACACCATGCTTAAGAACTGTAATACCGTACTTGGTGGTGGTACTTCTCAGTATGTATACCAGCTCTCGTTCATGGAGTCTTTGACCGAGTTTGTAGCTTATAGCGATATGCGTACACAGGCTATGGAGGTTGGTAAGGAGTACACCTTCTGGTATATTGCTCCTCGTACCGACGAGAATGGCGATATGTATGTTGATGCCAACGAGCTCACTACATTGACCTATGTTCACAGCGCTGTTGAGTTTGAGGTGACCTCTACTTCGTTCTTCGATGTAGAGATTGAGTTCTCGGCTGAGGGCTCTAACGACTATATGCTTGGCTACTGCCTCGCTGAGGAGTTCGATGCTGCGGCGTTGGCTGAGTACTACACCGAGAATCCCGATTATTTGAACGCAACACATCAGAATAAGGAGTACAAGGGTTCGTTTGTTGAGCTCTTCGACTACAGCTCGACACTTTTGGACTACGACACCACTTATACTGCTTACTTTATCGCTAAGAGCAACAATGGTGTAATTCTTGTTGATAATGTATATAGCTGGGAGTTCTCTACATCGGCCTTCACACGCGATGGCGATATCGAGGTTCAGGTTGTCGGCGAGCCCGCTGTTGAGTACGACTACATTGAGATGATGCTAGATACCGATAAGGAGCACATCATGATGTTCTACAATGCAATGCCTTCGTATATGGCTTCGGCATATCCTACCGATGAGTATGTTATCGATATGCTTATGACTGAGGGTGTTGAGGTTAACTCGAGCGATGCTGTAATGGCTCGTTACGATGGTTGCAACCCTGGTGATAAGCTCACATTCTTTGCAGTAGCTGTTGATGCTGATGGTAAGATTGGTAAGCCTTTCGTTCAGGAGTACACCACTAAGGAGCTTAAGTATAATGATATCGTTGTTACCACCGAGCTTGTATCATACAAGATTGATGACACTCGCATCAAAGTTTCGGCTGATGGTGCTGTTAGCTACCGCTATATCTACACTACAACCGACAGCGAGCTCTGGACAGAGCGCTATGGAGGCTCTGCAGCCAAGGCTGGTGAGTATATCTTGATGCGCGCTAGCGCTTCGGATGTATACGATACTGCTGATGCTAAGCATGCGCTTGTGGATGGCTGTATTGCACTCTCAGGCCTTGAGATGGATGCCGACTATGTATTGGTTGTTGTTGCTGTTGATGCTGATGGCGTTGTATCTCGCCCTGTAGGTTGCTACTTCCGTCCTATTGCTAACATTGGCGAGGTGGTATATCGTACCGATGCTAACTGGGAGACTGGCAAGCCTTCTATCGAGATTCTTGGTTACGAGGATAATCCTCACCTCTTCTATAGCTTCTCTTGGAAGACTGTTCCCGCACCTCACACTACTGTATATACAGCAGCGATGTTCCGTACCAACCTCATTAACGAGGAGCTCGGTACCAATATCGACACTGTTGAGAAGCTTATCGCTGAGATTATTACCTCGTGTGATACTGGCGGTATGAGCGAGCAGGGTAAGAGCTTCGAGTGGCAGGAGTCAGGTGAGTATTACCGTGAGTGGAAAGAGTGGGTTGATACCAACGATGATGGCTACCTTGAGGAGATTATCAAGAGCGAGGTTCTTGATGGTGGCTACCACTTCTACCCCTATGGTTCATCAGAGATAACTTTCATCTACACTACTTGGGTAGGTGAGGATGGTAACTTCCACGAGCCTTTCGCAATTGATGCGATTACTGGTGAGGAGGTTTCACTCTGGGAGTAATTTCTTGCGATAGTGGCGCTGCTATGCCACTTCAGTCGTGAGGGCGAATGGGAGATACGCAGAGTATATCCCATTCGTCCTCTCTCTTTATCAGCGCCACATTAGCACCACTCTGACATCAAATTAGGTCGTGCTGTTTGGGAGGTGGTATCATTTTTGAGCAGAGAGGCCATTAAGACCATAAGGACCAGAGAGATGTCGGGTATCACCATAACTATTGTCCGTATCGTCTCTTTGGTCTCTTCGGTCATTAACTTCCCCAACTTCCCTAATCTCCCTTACCCTTGCACCAATAAAGCCACCCTGCGGGGTGGCTTATCTGTTTGCTTATCTTATGATTATTGCGTTTACTAACTTGATTCCTGCCAGCTCGTTGATGCGCTCAGCGATGGTGTCACGGCGGTAGAATAGCTCTTGGCGGATAACGCCCGAACTGATGCGCACGGTGAGTATGTGGTTTTCGAACTTTATATCTGTCGTAGCCCTCGCTGCGGCATCACCCACGGCCACCTTCCAGTATTCGGGCAGACGACCCTCGGCAACCTTTGCTGCGACATATGGGCGGGCGAAGAACTCCTTGAGTATCTCGCCTATGGTTGTTGTCTTGGTGCGTCTCATTCGTAGTGTTTGCCCTCGGCAATCGTAAATAGTTTATACTCGGCCCCCGCCTCGCTTAGGGTGCGTTGTAGACGGTGCTTGTTGCAGTCGGTGATAAATATCTGGCCAAACATCTCGCCACCTACCAAGCGCAGTAGCTGTGCCACACGCCCCATATCGAGCTTGTCGAAGAGGTCGTCGAGCAACAAGATTGGCTTCTCTCCATTATGCTCCGCAAGCAGGGTATATTCTGCCAATTTTAGTGCCACAAGGAACGACTTTTGCTGCCCCTGCGAGCCAAACTTACGCAACGGATAGCCCGCAATCGTGAATAGCACATCGTCGCGGTGGATGCCGACGGTCGTATACTCGTTGATAAAGTCCTTACGGCGTGAGGCAAGCAACAGGTTTGCCATCGTATCTTCGTGAAGCTCCGAACGATACTCCATGCCGATGCTCTCCCTATCCGACGATAGTAGGGCATAGTAGCGCTCGACCAACGGGAGTAGTTGCTCTACGGCCTTTGCACGGCGAGAGAAGATGGTCTTTGCGCACTCGTCAAGCATCATGTCGTAGATTAACAACATCTCCTCCGAGGGGTTGATTTTGAGCAACTTATTGCGCTCCTGCAAAGCCTGGTTGTAGCGTATCACGGCCGCAAGATATTGACGGTCGGTCTGCGAGATAAAGCGGTTGAGATACTTGCGTCGCTCCTCGGCCGAATCCGAGATAAGGTCGCTATCGGCAGGCGATACGACGACGATAGGGAAGTGTCCAACATGCTCAGAGAGCTTATCGTACTCCTTGCCGTTACGCTTTAGAACCTTACCACCACGGCGCGAAAAGCTACATACGACCTGCTCCAAGCGGTTGTCGTCACTTGAGAAACTACCCTCGACCAAGAAGGACTCCTCGCCATGCGTTACACACTGCGAGTCGCTAATGGTATGCATCGACTTGGCAAGGGCGAGGTAGTTTACCGCATCCATAATATTGGTTTTGCCCGCACCATTGTCGCCAACAAAGCAGTTGATGCCCGACGAGAGCTCTAAGCGTTCATCGCGGATATTCTTGAAGTTGATTATCGATAGCTTGTCAAGTATCATACACCGTGGTTTTGTCTACAAATGTACGCTTTTTTTTGCTTTGTAGCAAGATAATTTGTGGTGTTGCGATATTTTTTATTGGGAAAATTGTGAAATCCAAACTATTTATTGTACCTTTGCGAGTTACTATGACAAAAATAATTTAAACACTTATACTTTATTATGGCAAACAATGTAAAGAACGCCGAGGCTGATGTAATGGTTGAGGCAAAGGGTAAGTTGGAGTTGTTCTTCGACAAGTATGGCAACAAGATTCTCTGGACTCTTGTTATTGTAGGCGTAATCGTATGCGCTTTCTTCGTATTCCGCAACATGGCTGAGCGCCGTGCGGAGGCTAAGAACGAGGCTGCAAGCGTAGCTTTGGCTGCTGCTGTTACCGCTGAGGACTATGCAGCTGTTGTAGCTGATTTTGAGGGTAGCGATGTTGCTAACAACGCTGCTTACATGGCAGGTGCTGACTACCTCAAGGCTGGTGACTTGGTAAATGCTAAGAAGTACCTTGAGATGTATGTTGACGGTGAGGGCGCTGCTGCCGAGATTATCAACGCAACCGTTTATGGTCTTCGTGGCGATATCGCTGTTGAGGAGAACGATTTGCAGAGCGCTGTTGAGCTCTTCAAGAAGGCCGCTGCAGCAAGCGATGATAGCTACTCATTCATCACCTACAACGAGAAGCTCGCTTTGGTATATGCCGCTATGGGCGACGAGGCTGCTTCGGTAGAGTGCTACAAGAATATCGTTAAGGAGTACCCCGCAACTGAGCGCCAGTATCAGCGTTTCATCAAGGAGTAATTTTCCTCTAACTGCAATCCGCTATGATGGAGCCTATGATGCGCAACGAGCTGGATGCCACCAATATGCGTATTGGTGTTATCGTCGTGCGCGACTTCGAGGAGCATACCGATAAGCACCTTATGCCGCTTATCGACAACCTTATCTCGATGGGCTGTCATCAGCAGAATATCGTTGTTCGCACCATACCCTCAATCTTCGATGTGGTGATTGCCACGCAGTTCTTTGCCGAGTATACCGATGTCGATGGCGTCGTTATCCTCGCCCCCGAGAACAAGATTATGGGCACACTATCGGTGATGAACGGCATCGTGCAGATTCAGATTCAGTGGAATATGGTTGTAACGGTAGGTGGCGCCAACCGCGCTGAGGATATTGTGCAGATGGTGGAGATGCAGAATGAAATGGAGGAGGAGGTTGCTTCGCAATCCGAGAACTTCTCGTAATTTCTTGTGATAAGGGGTCATTCTCGGCCCATCCCAAAAGTAATCCCCCAAGGGCTGTACTTCTTTGTACTATCCCTTTGGGGATTCTTTTGCGATAGACCAAGCCTAACCCCTTCTGACAACAAATTGGGGTCTTTGCCGTGAAAAGGGGCATCCTTCGCCGCCTCAATCATTGCCCTGAATGGAATGTACTTCAAGTACTATCCATCCAGGGTAATTTCTTTATCGGCGCCAAATTATACCCCTTTTGACAACAAAGAGTGCTGATTGGGAGGTAGTATCATTTTTGACCAGAGGGACCAGAGGAACCTGAGAGAGGTCGGGTATCACCGATACATTTTGTCCGCATCGTCACTTCGGTCTCTTTGGTCCTTAAAAATATCTTTCCTCTTTGCTCTTTGAACTTTGCTCTTTTTTTCGTACCTTTGCGTTTATGGATGCACGATATAAATACGATGGTATTGAACTCACCTATTCTGTTGAGGGTGAGGGAGATACGGTGATGCTGTTGCACGGCTGGGGTTGCGACCGCAATATCTGGGTGGCTACGCGCGAGTGGCTAAAGAGGTCGAAGCGTGTTGTTACGGTCGATTTTGCGGGCTTTGGCCTTAGCGACGAGCCTCGCGAGGTGTGGGGTGTAGAGGAGTATACTCGCTCCGTCGAGGCGTTGGTGCGTGAGCTCGGCATCGAGCGACCCACGCTTATCGGTCACTCGTTTGGTGGTCGTGTAGCCATCGTCTTTGCCTCGCGCAACGAGGTGGAGCGTGTGGTGCTTACGGATGCTGCGGGCGTAAAGCCTCGCCGTAAGCCAAGTTACTACTACAAGGTCTACTCCTTTAAGCTGATGAAGTACCTCTTGCCTATCCTTATCGGCAAGCAGAAGGCGCAGATGCTTGTCGACCAGCGCCGTCGTAAGTCGGGTTCTTCGGATTACAACCGTGCTACGCCAATGATGCGTGCGATATTGTCGAAGGTTGTAAACGAAGATTTACAGCACCTTATGCCGAGTGTCAAGGTCCCTGTGTTGCTCTTCTGGGGCGACAAGGATACCGCAACACCTATCACGGATGCCTATACGATGACGCGCAAGATGCCCGACACAATTATGGCTGTTGCCGAGGGTGCAGGACACTTTGCTATGTTGGAGCAGCCCGAGTTGTGGTTTACATCGTTGGGCTCATTTCTTAATATCGAGTAGCGTATGGAGAGCATAATCATATATTTCTTCTGCTTTGCGTGGATTTACTTTTTGACTGCCACGGTGCGCTATTCAACGCAGATGTTTCAGCAGAATAGCTACCGTATCGAGCGCTACAACCGCTGGCTAAAACAGACTGGCGAGTGGTATTCGCGTGCCAATATGTTGGCTGTTGTGGGTGCTGTTATTACGCTCTTTACCCAACATTGGGCGGTGCTGTTGCTCCTCGGTCTATGGATGTTGGTTATCGCCATTGCGGAGTTTAAGATTGAGTACAAGATAAAGCTTGCCTATACGATGCGTGTTAAGCGCTTGTTGGCAACACGCTATTTGCTTGTTGTGGTGGCAATGGTAGGTGCACACTATCTCGATGATTGCTTTGCAATGCCTCTGTTGTTGCTGATGACCTTGGACTACTGGATTATCCTTGCCAACGCCATAAACCGACCCTTGGAGATGGCAATCACCCGTTGGTACTACAACGATGCCAAGCGCCGCTTGCGCTCGATGCCCCATCTAAAGATTATCGGCATTACGGGTAGCTTTGGCAAGACATCTACCAAGCACTTTCTCTATCGCATATTGTCCGAAAAGTACAATGTCGTGATGACCCCCGGTAACTTCAACACCACCTTGGGCGTTGTGCGTACCGTGCGTGAGCACCTCAAGCCTCACCATGAGGTCTTTATCGTCGAGATGGGTGCCAAGCAGAGTGGCGATATCAAGGAGATTTGCGATTTGGTATGCCCCACGATGGGTATCATCACCTCGGTAGGCGAGATGCACCTCGAGACCTTTGGCTCGGTGGAGAGTGTTGCTCGCACCAAGTTTGAGCTTATCGATGCTCTGCCCGCAGATGGCGTAGGTGTTGTAAATATCGACTCAGAGGCGGCATATCGCCACCTTAAGAGCAACAATATCAAGGCGTTGACTTATGGCATCGAGAATGATGGTGCGGATTATCGTGCTACGAATATTGCATATTCTGCTACCGAGACATCGTTTGCATTGTGCCACGATGGTAGGGTAGACGAGGGCTATGCTACGCATATCCTCGGTCGTGGCAACATCCTCAATATCACGGCTGCGCTGGCCATTGCCGAGCACCTTGGCGTCTCGGTGGATGCTTGCCGTCGTGCCGTAAAGCAGATTGAGCAGGTGTAGAACACCGCCTCAGCATGCGCCGTAATGGTGGCATCACAATCCTTGACGATGCCTACAACTCCAACCCCACGGGTGCGCGTATGGCGTTGGAGGTGTTGCACGACTTCGCTACCGAGGGTAAGAAGTATGTCGTAACCCCTGGCTTTGTGGAGATGGGCACGAAGCAGTACGATAATAACCGTGTCTTTGGCTCGGATATCGCCCACGCTAACCCCGATGGCGTATATGTTGTCAACGAGGTCAATCGTGAGGCTATCACTCAGGGCTTAGCCGAAGGTGGCTACGATAAGGCGAAGGTGGCTGCGGTGGCTTCGTTCCAAGAGGCTATGGCGGCTCTGCAACCCCAACTCAAGGTGGGCGATGTTGTCCTCTATGAGAACGACCTGCCCGACTCGTTTAAGTAAACAAAACAAACTCAAATACAGCAATGAAGATTAATGTAGGTGTGATTTTTGGTGGCCGTTCGGTGGAGAACGAGATTTCGGTGATTACCGCGGCACAGACTATGGCAGCGATGAACGAGGAGAAGTACAACATCGTGCCCATTTACATCTCAAAGGAGGGCCGCTGGTATACTGGCGACAAGCTCCGTTCGACAGATAACTATCGCGATATGAAGGCGTTGCTTGCGTCGGTGGAGGAGGTATACTTCCGCCCCGCCTTTGGCGATAACAACCTCTACAAGGTGCGTAAGCCCCTCTTTGGTAGCGCCGTAGCTACCACAATCGATGTTATCCTCCCCTGCTTGCACGGCACCTCGGGCGAGGATGGCTCGTTCCAGGGTCTTATCGAGCTTACGGGCATCCCCTATGCTTGTCCCAATACCCTTGCCTCGGCAAACGGTATGGATAAGATTACGATGAAGATGATTCTTAAAGAGAGTGGTATTTCCGTTGTCGATTACGCTTGGTTTTCGGATAAGGAGTGGCTCTCGGAGCAGGGCTTGTGCATCGAGCGCTCGGAGAAGTTGAACTATCCCCTTATCGTCAAGCCCGCCAACCTCGGCTCGTCGGTAGGTATCAAGGCTGTTCACAACCGTGAGGAGCTTATA
>RHMF01002060.1_pt1 | contig 10055 bp, 8 predicted proteins | sample 5365151 | NCBI WGS metagenome assembly RHMF01 (sample SAMN10266501, study PRJNA497801) | feces metagenome | isolation source: feces | host: Bos taurus | place: China: Prairie of Fairy Mountain | collected 2017-08-14 | reverse complement strand
AGGAACGAAGGTTACAAGTGGGTTGTGATTTATCGTCCTGGTTATCTTTCTGTTCGCAGTTCGGATGATAGCAACATTAACCTTGTTGAAGTCGCAAAGATTGTTGGTAAGGGCGGTGGACACGAACAAGCTATCGGTATTCCACAAGAAAAAGACCAGCTAGATGCTTTAATCGCAAAGGTTGATGACGCAGTAGACACTTATTTGAAACTCAAAACAAATCCGCCATCTGACGAATTTATGAATAAACTAAAGGGAATGTAATATGCGGAAAACTCTTAATGAATTTTTATTTTTCTCTGTATTAGCAGTGATGCTCTTTTGTGGCATCAATGCTGCTCAAGTAGATGAATACATTGAAAGCAAAAATCCATTTCATAAAGAAAAAGTTTTACGAAAAGATTTTCCCGAATGGTATTTCTCAGATTGGCGATATAGTTGGAAATACGCACATAAATAGTTCAATGCAAGTACAAAACATTAAAAGTCAATTTGATAATAAAATGGTGCCTTTGGAACTCACCGAAGGCGTTATGAATAACATAATTAAGTGTATCAAGGACCCTATAACCTGTCCGAATAAAGACAACATTCCACAATGGAAATTCTGTACTGTCAAAGGCAACATTCGTTGTAATGACAATATGGATAAAACAAACATTCTAATTCTTGACTATGATGATGCTGGTTATTCCTACCAGGAATTTGAAGATAGATTTAGAGGGTACAAATACTACTTACATACAAGTTATTCCTATAACGGAACTAATAGTAAGTTCCGTGTATTGTTATTCCTTGACAAAGAATATGAGATTGACAAATTGTTCTGTAAAACATCACAAGCAATTTATAGTCCATATACTTTGTTAGTAAATTATTTTAATCACGTAGATAAAGCCAGTTTCGTTAAATCACAATTCTTTAAGGTTCCAGCCGTAAAAGATAAAACTTCTCCATATTACTACAACATTCACGATGGCGAATTGTTCAATATGGATAACATAACTTCTTTTACATTTGCTTATGAGAATTGTGCGCAGTTCCTTGAAAACGAAAAGAGAGATAGAGAATACAAAGCACAAGTATTCAAAACTCAATATACTGGTGATTTGACAAAGGCTTTGGAATATGTGAAACGCAAAATGGAAGCCGCCCTGCCAGGTGAAAGACACAACGCAGTATTTGGATTGGGTGCTTTCTTCCAGCATTGTGGTGGTGATTACGATACATTCTCACGAATTAGACCAACCTGGGCAGATAAGAAATTTGATTCTCAGATGAAAAGACTTGAAAAGGAATGGTTTAAACTATGACAAAAGAAGAACTTGTTAATTTATTAGAACACTCTGGCAGAAACATTTATTTGAGTGAAGCGTTTACAACAGATAATAAAGATTTTATTATACAGAAATACGCAAGTTATACACCGACTACTCAAACTATATTTGAATTTGAACACGGTACTACAGTAAGGTACTATGATTATTTCCTTCACAAAATGGAATCACCAAATTTTTATGGTGACCTGTATATTGCTTTACCCGAAAAACCAGGTATAACATTTGACTATTCATACTGTGATGAACAAAGTATGCTTAATCTTTTGGATGAACGAATTAGGCAATATGAAGAAGTTTTAAAACAAGGCAAACAGAAAAACAAAGAATGGAAAATGACTGGGGACTTTGAATGACTATAAATGAAATGATTGAAATGAAGGAGTTCGCAAGAGGGCTCGGCTATACAATTAGAGAGAACGATTGGATAGACCACAGAAAATTTACTGTTCGTTATCCAAATTCAGCACTCTATTCTACAGTGCTTGATTTTACTTATGAAGGTTGTGATTATGTTAATATGTGTGAAACAGTCGTTGAAAGACTTCTTCAAGGAGATTTACACGCATCACAAACATTTTATATTGGTGAATTGAATAAAGACTCTGTACAGAATTTTCTAGTTCAAAGATGGAAAGATTATAAGGACTATATTGAAGCCGTTAAACTAAATAATATAGAGAGTGATTTTAATTAAACAAAAGGAGAAACCAATATGAATCTATTTAAAAAGTTCATAGTTATAGCATTGGCTGCGTTTACTCTTAATGCTTCAGCAGTAGGCTTGGCAGAAAACGCATCCAAGTTCGTGGGTAACATTACCACACGAGGACAAATCCGTTCTGATTTCGGTACCCTATGGAATCAGATTACAGCAGAAAACGAATGTAAGTGGGCATCCATTGAAGGAACCCGCGGACAATATAATTTCAGTGGTTGTAAAGCCGCATATAATTGGGCTAAGCAGAATGGTGGTTATTTCAAATTCCACGCTTTGCTTTGGGGTTCCCAGTATCCATCTTGGCTTGAAGGATTGAGTGTAGAAGATACAAAGACAGCTATTATGAATTGGTTTGATGCTGTTCAAAAGAACATTCCAGACCCAGATATGATTGACGTTGTTAATGAAGCTATTAGAACCGGTCAGGGTCAGTATCACTCAAACTATCCAAAGACAAAGATTATTGAAGCTATGGGTGGTGATAACAACGGCGATTACACATTCATTGTTAATGCGTTCAAAGAAGCTAGAAAAAGATGGCCGAATGCTGTTTTGATTTATAATGACTATAATACTGTTCAATGGAACAAGGACCAGGGTATTCAGTTAATTCAAACAATTAAGAAAGCTGGAGCACCTGTTGATGGTTATGGACTACAAGCACACGATATGCAGAAACAAGGTGGTGCCGCAAATGGAACAGGTGCAGGTGGTTCTTGTTTGGATTTAAGTACATTGAAGTCTGTAATTGAAGAAATTTGGAATAAGACACAAACTCCAATGTTCATTTCGGAATATGACATTTTCACTGATAATGACAATGAACAGAAAGCTTGTTATGAACAACAAATTTCTTACTTTATGGAAAATGAACATATTGCTGGTATAACTATTTGGGGATATATCTATGGTGCTACTTGGAACGATGGTACATCAGGTATCATTCGTGACGAAAAAGATAGACCAGCTATGACTTGGTTGAAGCAATACTTGCCAGCCAATCCAGGTAATAACTCTACTGGATTGTTGGGTAGCACACCGGTTGAACCAGAACCACAAAAACCATTTACTGGTAAGGCATTTGATTTGACTGGTCCTATTGAAGCAGAAAATTTTGACATTCCTGGTAAGGGCAAGAACGAAGACGGAACAAGTAATGTTTCTTATTCAGCCAGTGGAAGTTGTGATGGAACTTGGAATACCACATATCGTGAAGGCACAACTGTTAGTATCGGTGAAAAGAATGGTGGTTTAGTTCTCGGTTGTAACCCAACTGGAAACTATTTTGAATACACCATTAAGGTTCCTGAAGCAGGTAATTACTATGTTTACGCAACTGTAGCAGCCGAAGGAGATGGTGCTATCTTATTCAAAATTGGAGATAAAGCCATTACTGATACATTGAAATATACCGGTGATTCCTGGTCTAAATTTGAAAAGATTAAGGGTCAGGCAAGATTTGATGCGACTGGTGAACAAATCTTAACATTGGAAGTCTCTCAGGGTTATATTGACATTGACAATTTTGAATTTATGGTTACAGACTGCGCTCCAGGAGATGCTCTTTGTGGTGGACCTTCGTTTAATTGTGAAGATTTCCCTGATGACCCGGCCTGTTTGGTTTCAATTCCAACCACAACCTCTAGTCCAAAACTCCAGCACTTCACAGTATTTGACGTGAAGGGGACAGTAATTACCCGAGTAGATAACTACACCATAGAGGGTGCCACTGCGTCCCTAAGACTAAATCCTGGCGTTTATCTGATTAAGTCGGACACAGAAATCAAGAAGTTCGTAAAATAAAGAAAAAATTACATTTCTGTTAGAAAATTTCTATATTGGTGGATTGAGAAATCCACCTTTTTTAAAGGACTAAAAAATGTTAGACTTGACTAATGAAAATGTTTATTTTGTGAGTGATACTCACTTTAACCATACAAAACTTTGTAAAGGCTATGATAACTGCTTTGACAGAACACGAAAATATGTAACTGTTGAAGAAATGAACGAAGACATTGTTGAACAATGGAACAAACACATTACGAAAAATGACGTCGTAATTTTCCTAGGTGACTTTGTTTGGGGAGAACCTTGGTATAAAATGCCTGGTTGGGGAAAGGAATTTTATCCTAAATTGAACAACAAAGGTTTCATTTGGGTTAAGGGAAACCACGATGGAGTACTCAGTAGAACATTCAAAGGAATGATGCCATTTGTGGAATTTAAATACAAAGATAAAATTTATTTGTGCCAGCATTATGATTTTAATGAAAGGCCTGAACTATTAGATAGTCATAAGGCCGACTGCTATGTTCACGGACATACACATACTGATAATAAAACATCCAAATTCAAGAACGGTGCCATACAAAATAATGTTTGTTGGGAAGCGTGGTATCGTCCAGTCCACATTGACGAACTTGTCATAAATACTATAAACATTAACAATGATGGAGTTTGGAATGAATTTTTTATTTGAAGGTGGAAATGCTAAAGCCAAAAATGGTGCTGAAGCTTCAAAAGTAAACATTAAGGCTTTTACAGATAAACAATACGAATCATATAAATTAGACATTATTAACCTGGTTCTTGCTATCAACAAGAAGTTTGAAGCAACTTATGACGAACCTTTGTTTCCTTCAAACGATTTAATCACCAGTGCTAAAATCTTCTCAGGTTCAGCTAATACATTCTTCAAGAAATCAAAAGAAGAATATACCGCTATTAAATCTGCTTTGGGTGACATTGACGTCCAAGTAAATAAAGACAAGAAAGATAAAGTTAAAGAGTTCCTCGTTAATAACGAAGGAACTAATTTTGCAGGCTTTACTTTGTTGGGAACTCAGTTTGGTATGGATTTCTTTAACATTTTCCAAGCTCCAAAGAAATACAATCCTGCCGCTACAAACATTCAAATTGACTTTGAATTTGTCTTGTATAATGAAAAGGGCGACATTGACGAATTGGATGTTTATATTAGAAATTCCGACTGGGACGATTTGAAAGAAGGCATTAAGGGTTTCGCTAAACAGCGTCTTATTCCTTCTATCTACAAAGCCATCTATGGTGTTCCAGGTGTTGTATTCCAAAATAAGAAAGATTTGCCTTCCAAGGGTTATAAGAAAGACGAAGTTTCTTACAAAACATTCGGTCCTATGGGTTCAAGAGTAAAATATAACCAAGTAAAGGACGAAAATGGTAACCCTGTAAATTACGAAGGTAAACCAGCATTTAGAGAAATTCCAACTTCTCAGTCTACATTTAATAGAAATTTAGACAACGCATTTGAAGAAATGTTTGGAAAGAAACCTACTGCTGCTGAAAAACAAAAGATGTATTCATTCATTGGTGTTCTTTCTCTTATGGGAAAATACTTGAATGAAAAACAAATTAAGAGAACATATAAGTTCTTCTACGAAGATATAACAGAAATTACTGACGATGAAACAGTTTTAAATGCTATCTTTAATAAGTTTAAAGAAGTATTTCCATTTATAAATGAATCCTTGTCCTTTGAAAAATATGCTCAAAAAATGATGTTGGGTGAATCATTTAGTAAAGGAATTTCACCTAAATTTAGTTTGGGAACAATAAATGTTTTCAACAAAGACGATTGGAAGATTGGTAATATACTTGGAGAAGCAAATGAAGTTGCTGGCTCCGAAGAAAATATGATGTATATTGCCAAGACCATTGTAGATAACATTAAAACAGGTAACGATGGTAAGCCAGCTAAGGTTTGGATGTGTGGTGGTGCTGTAAGAGACGAAATCCTTGGCAAACAAAGTAATGACATAGATTTAATGACTAACTGTGATGTCAAAGAAGTCGCACAATTATTTGACCGTTGCGAAGTTGCTAGAACAGGAAATGCTAGATTAGCAAGAGTTTATATTGACAATGACTTGTTTGAATTGGGTTGTCTAGAAGTTGGTGATACCATTGAACATAACCTTGATAGTAGAGATTTGACCTGTAATGCTGTCTTGAAAGATTTGTCTACTGGAGAATACTTTGACCCTATCGGTGGTATGAAGGATATCCGAGCAAAAAGAATTCGTTTTACAACGGCTGCTAGAGAAAAAATTTCAGCAGGTAAAGACCCAGCAGAATTGTTAAGAGCCTTCCGATTTATGGCTCAGCTTGGTTGGAATTTTGCTCCGGACACTGCTAAAGCAATTCAGTCATACTCTGACATTACCGGTGGTAAGATTAAGATTCAGCTCAAAGCAGCATTAGGACCTGCTAACTGGAAGAAACTTATCAAGGGCAAATACAAAGATAAAGCACTAGCCGCTTTGGAAAAATATGGTTTTATGGATTGGGCTAAATCAACATTCCCAGAAGATTTTCAATAAGGATTTAAAATGCCTACAAAATTAGTTACGATTAAGTCTAAAAGAAAAGAAAATTTTGGTGAACCAGTAGAAGTTAGTGCTTACTACTGGACTCCAAAGAACAAATTGCTCGGCGTTCTTTTCGGTCATTTTGCTCCATTCACAGGAAAATACGGGCATGCCCGCTTGATTTATGAAGCACAAAAACACGGAATTGAAGATTTCGTAGTTGTTATGCCTACAAATACTTCTCCTTTGGATGACAACAGAAATTTATTTACTGACGAACAGAAAATAAAAATTGTCAAAGAAGGTTGTAAAGAATTAGGAATTAACCTTCTTGATTGCTGGGTTGAGAATTTCAGAGTTCCAAATGCTGTAATGGGTATGGTTCAAAGAAAGTACCAAGATTACAGAATTGTAGTTTGTTGTGGACCAGATAGAGCAAAGCAATATACAAAACTAGCTGTGCCATACGCAAAAGATAATACTCCATTTTTAGACCCCGAAGACCCTAACTTTAGAAAACAAGAAATGCTTGTTTGCGAAGACAGAGGTGATAAAGAAATTTCAGGAACTAAAATCAGAGACATTTTGAAAAATGGAACTGTTAGTGAATTTACAAAAGAAACAGGTTACTCATCTAAAATGTGGGTAATGATGAGAAACTTCATTAAAAAGAACGGAATTGTTGAAATAAACGAATCCTTCTTTGAAAAGTATAGTAAAGAAAAATACTTGAATGAAGAAATGGTAGATACACCTAAAGTCCATATCAAACACTTGTATAACCCAGGTAACTCAATGCAGTTGAAACCAAATGAATTTTTGGAAATTGTTGACTGGTTGAAAGCACAGAATGGTAAATTAGACGATAACATAAATGTTTCTTATTCAGAGAAATGTGATGGGTTGCCTTGTAGATTTGGATTGGATAGTAACGGTAGATTCTTCCTAGAACAAGGTAAATCTGGTCCAATTTTTGACGCTGAAGAGTTCACTAACCGAGACATTGAACGTGTTGGTTTCAAGACTAGAATTAACACAGCTTGGAAAAAGGTCTTTAGAAAACTTGAAAGCAATAAAAAGATTATGAACATTCTCAAAAAATATAATACTGAGAGTGGTCTAAAGGTTATTGGTGAAGTTTTTATCAACTCAGTAGCTTTCAAAGGAAGAACAGACGATTTAATTCGTTACATTGGTACTGAGTATTATAAGTCCAAAATGGGTACTTTCTGTTCATTTGTTCTCATAAATGCTATTGATGGCGAGAACAATGACCTTGAAGATTTTGAAAAGTTGAAAAATGCTTTGCTAAAAGTTTCCAGTCCTGAAATTATGTTTGACGATACGAATTACAAAAATAAATTCGGCGCCATAGATTTCAATGACGAAATTAAAGAATTGGAAGATGTAATTAAGGGTCTTGAAAAAGAATTTGGTTCTGATGTCAAGAGCATTTTGGCAAATCCTTCAAGAAAGAAGGACGATTTATCAAAGAAAAAACGCATTAAAGAACTCATTGAAGAATACCAAGGTAAGTTTGACAGAAAGATACAAAATCTTTTCAATAAGACAGATGGTAAGTGGGGACCTGAAAGAGAAGGTGTAGTTTTGAAATTAGCAAACAACATAATGCTAAAAATTACATCAGATAGTTTCAAGAAGTTCCAAGCTAACAATAAAAAAGAAAATGACATTTACGGTTTCCAAAAGCACCGCGAATGGATTTTTGGACCAGCGGACGAAGAAGATGAACAAAATGAAAGTCTTTCTACTGTTGTAAATAATTTTTCTAAAATTGTTGGTGAGTTTATTACTGAAAGCAAACAATTTAATAAATAGTATATTAGGAGAATTTCTATGATTGGAAAATTTACAGAATGGGTTAATACAAATAATATACTTGATGAAGCAAAAACAAATAATATAGATGAAGCATCACATAGCAAGAGCGAAAATGACCTCTATGGTGAAGCATTTGAAAAGTTGTTAGTAAATAAACTTGGTGGTAAAGTTAAAATTAGCCCAGCTGAAGCAGATTTAATCTCACAAGAAGATGTTGAAATTGCTGCTGACGCAATTAGAAAAAGATTTAAGAGAATTAGAAGCGTTCAACACATTGGTCCTGCAGTAAAAAATGAAAGTGGCGACATTAAGGTAAATGGTAAGAATGTTGAAATAAAGTATGTAGGTCAGGGTCACGGTACATATTGGAATACTTCTATGGAAGCATTCATCAATATGTTCCCAGATTCCGGCATTGAATCCTATACACGTACAAAAGATTTTAATGCTGTTAGACAGTATCTTGATAGAGTGTATAAGGAATACGAAATGGATATAGATGTATTTTCCAATACTTCTCCAGTTCCATCCGGTGAAAAATTCAAGAAATTCAGACGATTGTTTGATAGAAAAGCATACGATATGGAAACACTTGAAACATTGAAAGATGAATTCGGTAACGAATTCCAAAACATTTTGTTTGACGAATTGACTGAATTAGAGCTTCCAATTAGACAGAAATGGGTAAAGAGAATTATCAAGTACTTTGAAAACAATCCAGATGAAATTGTTAGATTATATAACATCGTTTTAACCAAAGCCGCAAGTGATAAACAAACTCCTGACTACTATCTTGTATATAATTACACTAAACAAACTGCTGAAATTACAAGTGCTGTGGAATTGGCTACTGATGACATTAAACTTAAAACGAGTGATGAAGATACTGTATCATTTATTGTTGGTAATTTTAGACTTACATTTGCTTGGCAAAATGGTACAGGTTTGAGTAACCCTACAGTTAGAGCATTTATTATATAATATAATGGCTGAATTAGATAAATTTTATACAAACAAAAATATAGCAAAAAATTGTGTAGAAACCCTACACAATTTTCTTGTCATTGACACAAACGATTGTTTTCTTGAACCTACGGCAGGTGACGGTGCGTTCCTTGATTATTTAACTAACTACGAAGCATACGATTTAAAACCTGAAGACCCTAGAGTAATTGAACAAGACATTTTTAAGTTCGTTCCAAATAGAACAAATTACATTACGATTGGAAACCCCCCATTCGGTAAGAGAAGCAAACTTGCTATTGATGTGTTTAATACAGTAGCAAAGTATTCTGATGTAATTGCTTTCATTGTTCCAGTATCTTTTTTGAAATACAATGTTCAAAAAGAATTAGATAAAGATTTTAAACTTATACACAATTACATTCTTCCTGAAAATTCTTTCTTGGATAGAGGAAAAGTTTATGATGTAAACTGTGTATTCCAAATTTGGGTTAAGAGTGGAACTAAGTTTGATACTCACACAAACATTAGATTGTTAGAAAGACCAAAAATTTCCTGTGACGATTTTAAGATATGGCAGTACAATGCGACAGAAAGTCAATTTAAAGTAGTCAATGAAGATTGGACTATTGCTGTGTATCGTCAAGGTTATAAAGATTACAAAAAGATTTTTACTCAAAAAGATAAAGCAACTGTGATTAGTGAAATGGATGGAAGTTCTACCGGCAAAAAAATTCAATTCTTTTTCATTAAGCCACTGAATGATACGGCAAAATCCATTATAAATAAAATGGATTTTGAGAAGTTGGCTAACCGAAATACAAGTACTCCTGGGTTCGGAAAAGC
>RHMF01013233.1_pt1 | contig 10056 bp, 8 predicted proteins | sample 5365151 | NCBI WGS metagenome assembly RHMF01 (sample SAMN10266501, study PRJNA497801) | feces metagenome | isolation source: feces | host: Bos taurus | place: China: Prairie of Fairy Mountain | collected 2017-08-14 | reverse complement strand
TCTTTATAGGGAGGTTGCAGATTACGACCTTGATAGGTTGCAGGTGTAAAGGCAGTAATGTCAAAGCCGAGCAATACTAATTACCCGAAGACTTCTCTCGGAAGACTTTCTTGTATGTTGAAAAGATGTTGTTAGAGATAAGATGATCTTAAAGAGAAATTTTTGGTGGCTATAGAGCAGGTGAACACCTCTTACCATTCCGAACAGAGAAGTTAAGCCCTGCATCGCCGATGATACTGCTACATCAAGTGGGAAAGTAGGTCGCTGCCAGATTAAACCGAGAGCTTCGCTGAAAAGCGAGGCTCTTTTTTTTTGCTTTTTGGATTAGAATAAACCATTCTTCTACCACCTTTTAGAATAGTTTTTAGAGAATTAAGATAATATCATTAAGGAATAGAGAAGAGAAAACAAGTTTTCAAAATAGATTTTCTTAAAGAAAATCTATTTTTTCTTTGTAAAAATGGATTTTCTCTTAGGAAAAATGAAAGAATCCTTTGAAAACGCATTAGTACCATGCGGTTGTATTGGAATACCACAAAGAGAAAATGGAATACCATCGCGTGGTACTGGTTGGAACTCTTTGAAAATGGAAACGGATTACAAGAAAGAAATCCTTTAAAACCTATTTAAACAGAATTAAAATAGGCCTAAATAAACAAAGATAGATACATATATTATACATATATTATTTTACATATTTGAAATATGATTGTAGATTAAGAAAAGAAGTATGATATATACGACTAATTGGATAGAATAACTAAAATGCGAGGTACCATGCCTAATTCAGAATCTGTTTTGTTATTACTAGGATATGTTGCAATGACATGAAATTATTATGAATATAAATAAACAACTTCAAATTTGACCATTAGACCGAACTTTTTTATACTCTTTTCATTTTTATCGAACAGCAATAATTATTTCACGATTATAGCATAAAAATTTCTAATTTATTTTTCCACCTCTCCCAATCAGGCATTTCCTTTTGTAATAATTCCCAAAATGCGTTTGTATGGTTTGGGTGTATTAGATGACATAACTCATGAGTAATCACATACTCAATACAAGGTCGAGGAGCCATTATCAATCGTGTATTGAGAATTATTTTCCCTTTAGGAGTACAACTTCCCCATCTATTTTTCATTTCCTGAATATATAAAGAAGATGGTTTTACACCATATTTAGAAAAACGTGCAATAATTGGTTCTGCATATTCAATAAATTTACTCTTAGCATGTTGTTTATACCATTCTTTCATCAATTCTTTCGCCTTACTTTTAGGAGAACATACTATTTCAAAGTATCGTCCTTTATATCGTACGCTATTAGGCTTTCCCTCTTCAATTCGCAATAAGAATTGACGACCAAGATAATAATGAGATTCTCCACTAATAAACCTTTTTTCAGGTGAGCGTTCTCCTAATTCTTTAAAATAACGCTGTTGTGTTAAAATCCATTGTGCTCTTTTCAATACACGTTGTTCTATCATTTCTGTTTTTGCATCAATTGGAGCCAACACTTCTACATTACCAGACGGATAAACTTTTATTCCTAGCGTTTTACGATTCGAATATTTCAATCTGTATTCTATTTCGTGTAAACCAAATATAATTTTACTATCCATTAACGAAACCATTTTGAAGCAACATCCACAGAATTGTCAATAATATAATCTATATCCTCAAAAGATAACGGAACACTATATTCTTTTTTTATCACATCTATTAGAAAATCTTCTAATTCTAACTTCATAGTTCCTATAAGTCTATCATTAGAAAAACAATCCACAATAATATGTCCCTTAATAATTTCATCTATCTTATTTGCCGTTTTTAAAGCTATATCTGTAAAATCAAAGTCTTCAACATTTTGACAAACTCTTTTATAAACTTCTAATACTAAACCGAAATATGCTCTACCAGCATTGTTATTTTGCAAAGATTCTGGAATTTCACTATCCGTATGATTTAAAACCTTTTGCATAATATCTTCTGCTCTTTTCAAATATTCTGCCTCACTTATACGACCTTGCTTATACTCTTCAATAGTTTCTTCTAACATTTTAGAGAATTTTTTAAAGAAAGCAGGATCTGTATCCATACTCTCTGTTATATATTTTGCTGTTCTTGAAGCAATCGTATCCGCCTTTGCTGTTTTACCTACAATCTTTTCTACCTCTTCCGAAAACTTCTCTTTATCAAATATATTAACCAAATCAGTAATCACTTGTACATCTCCACTTTCGATATGTGTATCTATAAGTTTTTGAATTTGTCCTTCATACTGAGAAAAACAAATTGTATCCGAATACCTTTCTTGAACTGCTCTGCGAATTTTAAGAAATATAGCTAAATCACTTTTATAACGATCTATCTGTTCTTGTGAAGTTGTTTTATAAAAATCTATTGAAGAAAGAGCTATTTTCAAAGTGCGAGTATAATCAGTTAATTTTTCATAAAAGATATTTCGTATATCATCTAATCGTAACACTTCTCCGTAAGCCTCTAAATCATTATTATTTTTAACAGATTTAAAAATATCCCAAATATCACTATGACGCTGTGAAATCTTTTCAACTTCTTCTGTTATATCAATATATGTTCCATCAATATCTTCTTTATCAAATTCAGTATATATCTCCAAAGCATCTTGCAAATTACAAAAAACTCCATAATAATCTACAATATAGCCGAAGTCTTTATCATCACAGACACGATTTACCCTTGCAATAGCTTGCAGTAATGTATGATCTTTAAGTTTTCTATCAAGATATAATACTGTATTTTTAGGTTCATCAAATCCTGTTAATAATTTATCTACCACTATTATAATTTCCGGTTTATCACTATTTTTAAATCTATTAATGATATTTTGTTCATATTTTTTAGGAGTTCCATGCTCGTCCATCATTTTTTTCCAAAATGCCAATTCTGTATTTGAAGTTTCTCCAAACGCAATATCCTCACCCTCTCTTGTATCAGGTGATGTAATAAGAACCTCCGATGAAACCAGACCAATCTCATCAAGAAACTTTTTATACATAATAGCAATTCTCTTTCTTGGAGCTACTAATTGTGCTTTAAACTTTGAGCCCTGCCAATTTTTACTAAAATGTTGTGATATATCCCAAGCAATAGCATAAACACGTTGTTCTGCTTGATTTATCTGATCAGCACGACTAAACTTTTTCTTCATATCTGTTCGTTGTGCATCTGTCATCCATTCACAAATACGTTCAAAGTATCTATCTATTGTTTCTGCATGCACCTTTTGAGGCACCATACGTCCTTCATACAATAAAGGCACAACTGCACCATCTTTTACAGCTTGATCCACAGTGTAAATAGGTTTAATTATACCCCCAAATCTTGTAGCCGTACTTTTTTCTTTTTTCATCAACGGAGTACCTGTCATAGCAACAAAACAAGCATTTGGTAAAGCTATATTCATTTTTATACCCATTTCCCCATACTGACTACGATGTCCTTCATCTATTAAAACAAAAATATTAGGATCAGTTAATGGCGATTTCAATCCCCTAACAGCTGTTTCAAACTTATTTATTATAGTTGTAATTACCGTAGAAGTTTTGTTTTCCAACAACTTCACAAGAACACTTCCTGTTGTAGCATTCTCTACCTGCACTTGACATTTTCTAAATGTTGTTGTTATTTGTCTATCAAGGTCAGTACGGTCTGTTACTAGAATTATACGAGGATTCTTTATTGATTTATCAAGCAAAATAGCCTGTGCCAACAAGACCATAGTCAAAGACTTACCAGAACCCTGAGTATGCCAAATTACACCACCACGCCTTTTACCTCCTTCAATATTACGCACACGTTCCATAACCTTTTCAACAGCAAAATACTGCTGATAACGTGCAACTTTCTTTATGCCGTCATCATATAATGTAAATCCATACATCAACCTTAACAATCTTTCAGGACGACAAATATTATATATATATGCATCTTGTACAGATGGAGTCAATGGAGCATCATATTTTTTCTCTATATATGATTTCACATAACCATATCGTTCACTAAACAGCTTAGGATTTATGTATTTCTCATTCACTTTTTCTGCTAACTTGTAACTATACAACTCCTCTGCATTCTTATCAGCAAATTGTTCTGTCCATTTACTCCAAAACTTTTCAGGTGTAGCAGTTGTTGCATAACTTACATCATTAACATTAGTAGCCAACAACAATGCAGAATAAACATACAACGAACGTATGCCATCTTCTTTTTGATTGCGAAGATGTTGTGAAATAGCCTGTTTAAGAGAATCCTTTATATCAGGTCTCTTACACTCTATCACACAAAGAGGAATGCCATTTACAAACAATACAATATCGGGACGATATGTATCTGTCATACCTGTACGACTTACAGCAAATTCTTCTGTTACATGAAACACATTCTTTTCTATATTATTCCAATCAATATACTGCATCACATAACTTTTCTTGTCGCCATCAACAATTTGCTCAAGAGTCTTTCCCGCAGTTAAAAGGTCGTATGCTGTCTGCGAAGCTGTCATATATCCCTCTGACATTGGAAGATTTCGCAACGCCTCAATGCCAGCAGATATATTTTGTTCCGAAAACACTGTTGTACGTTGCGAACTAACTTGCACAGTATTTATATTCCTTAATTGATTTCGCAATATAGGTTCCAATAACACATTACTTGTGTTTCCACCTCGCAATTCCATTCCATTACCTCAGCAGGCGACAAATAAGTATAACCTAACTTTTCCAACATCATCAATGCCGGAATCTGACTAATGTGGTCTTCTTTGAATGAAAGTGTCATAATTATCTAATTATAATAACCATCTTAAGGGTAATGACATTGTGTATAATAGGCTTGTTATCCATATTATCAGCATTAATATCCTAAATGGTTTACCTTTAATAAACTCCAATAAAGCCATGATTATTAACACGATAATCATTAATAAATTGAATAAAAATCCAGCTACAGCAATCCACCTATTTATAGGAGGTGTTTTTTCAAATGTTGTTAACTTATCGCTTGATTTAGTATAGATAATATCTGTATCCTTAATATCTCTATCGCTGATTTGTATTAAGCTAGTATCTAATACTTTGTTTGTAATACATATAAGAGATATTTTTTCATTGGGTCTTATTTGTTTAAAACGAATATGATTGTTATCTAATGTTATGGAGTAATCATTGTCGTATAGTTTAACGATGACAGAATCTGTAGCTATTCGAAGCGAATTATCTATAGTCAACAAGTCACTATTGCTTCCAAAACCTAAAATAGTTGTATTCCCAGTATTTGAAATAGAATACTCAAATATATGACTATAATGATCTTGCCTTACGCTATCTTTGTGGATTAGTGCAAAACTTTCATTTGGAAAGTCGATTTTCCGCTCTTCCTGTATAGTCAATTCCTTATTTTCATCTGTAAATAAATCCCAGCAGATAGGTACAACCACTCCTATTATAGTAAATATCAATGGCAAAATTGATGCTTTCTTCATAAAGTTTCTAAATTTTTACTCTTATTTTTCCTGTTAATAATTGTTGCATAAGACCATGTTTTTGGAGACGTAAAGCGTTCAACTTTTTGCGGTGGATAGCGATTTCTTTATCTGCCGTATTCAGCACCTCCGCTATCGCTTTTTGTTCGGATAGAGATGGCAACAATAGTTGTAACCCGAAAAAGTCAGAAGGCGTAACATTTAATAAACCGTGCGCTCGACCACCCTCGTTAGCAACTTTTGTCAAACCTCTATTCAATCCACCAAACTCACAATATTGCTCAAAAAAATTTATGTCTAATCTTTTGCAATCTGCAATACTAAAACAAATATACAATGTAGTTACTACTGCTTTTTCTGTTTCTTTAAGTCGCTTAATCGCTCCCATCGGATAGCCATTAGAATAACTTTTGTTGTAGCAGAATTCATCTTTATGCACCAAATAGTAATTATCCAATGTAGAACTTGCCACACTTTTGTTAAAGAAATCTGTTTGACTCACAAATCCTCTTTGGGCTGAAATCGTCATTACATTTTGGCAGTTTTCCTCATTGCGTAGTGTTACTCTTTTGCAAATTTCTTTTTGCCAAGGCTCTGTAAAACCAGGAAGACGAGTTTTGCCTGTAAGAAGTCTTTGCATCAAGCCACGCTTACGCAATTCCAATTTTTCAATAAGTAAATTTTGTTTCTCTATTGCCTCATCCCAAACTCCCAATATCTCCGCAATCTTCCTCTGCTCCCCCATCGGCGGCATAGCAAGTTTAATGTTGGAGATAGTTTTCGCTGTTAGGCTTGGAACTCCCGTGGCTTCGTTATACCTCATCCAGTCGATATTATCAAACAAATAACCTACATATCGAGGTAAAATATTTCGAAAACTATGAGTGTAAAATAGTGTATCAACAGTCCATATTGAACCATTGTAATAAAATGGCTTGTTTATAGTTCCCTTACGACCTATACACACAGTTTCACCATCGTGCAAATGAGAACCAACATAGCATATGATTCCACCACTGCCATATACAGGAATATTTCCATTAGGCAAGTGCTTGTAATCGCGACCGTGCCCGACTGTGAAACAATTCTTAAACTGCCTCACCTTCCAGTCCTGCGGAATTATTCCCACAGCCGAATCTTTATAGCCTGCTGGTGGTATATTATTTTTGGTTGTCGTCATTAGAAATATTTTTTAATACATCTCCAACAGTATGAGCAATATTCAATGCATTATCTATATCCTCTTGCTCCTCTGTTTCACTTGTGGCTTTTATGATATTGCCAATAAAATCCACCAATTTATTATAATCATCTGCATTACTCATCGCTATTCTTTTTTTTCTTTTAACATTTTTCGTTGTTTTGCCTCTACACTTTTTATGCTATCAGCAACAGGAAGGTCTTCTGGCATTGTGCCTCCAAGTTCTTTTATTGTTTGGCGCACTTTTTTACCTACTTCATAGTGAGTCTGGTTTGCCTTAATTTTACCTTTTATGTTTTCTCTACGCAATTTTTCTTCGGTTTGTGTCGCTCGGAAAAGGTTTGCAGCTAATTCTGTACTCCCCATATGATCAAGAATCTTCTGACTCTTCTTCAAACCTTTGCGTTCGTGTATTTCTTGTGCTCCAAGACCTCCATATAATCCTTTATACCCATAATTTTGAAATATTGCATAATCACGTGATTCAATTACTCCCGCATCTTTTGCGGCATCTGCTAATTGTGAGTTATGCTTTGCCATCTCTTCTCGAAGAAACAATCGTTTTTCTTCCTCAGTAGATAAGCGATTATACTCTTCCATTTGCTGAACTTCTGCAATCCGAGTTTGAATAGCAAAGTACGTTTGAGCTTGTGCTACAATAGTTTTACTCGGGTCTGCATTTTGGACAGTCAAATAGCATGCGTAACGAGTAAGTTTAATCGTATCGATAGGGCGTTGTGCACCTGAACCAATAATAACCATTTCGGTGATGTCACCGAAATGGTCTAAAACCTCATTGCCACTATTTAAGCAAGCCTCTTTGGCTTTATTTATTACAGTTATAAAGTTTCTATAATCAGCATATTCTAATATCTTTGCCAAGTCTCTTGATGACCAATACTCAACACCATTTTCATCTATTTTCTTTATGCTTTCAAATGTGGCAGTAGCCTTTTTTGTTAATCTTGCTCCCATATTCTTTTTTTATATTCCTAACTCCTTTAAACACTCTTTCATCTTTTCTTGCACATCAACAAGTTCTGCTTCGAGAGAGTTAATTTCTTGTTGAACAGCAAGAATATCAATTTCCGCTTCTTCTTCATAAGTATCAACATAGCGAGGGATATTTAGGTTATAATCATTATCCTTTATTTCTTTACGTGTGGCGATGTAAGCATATTTATCTTCTACTACTCCTTTTAACAGTTGACCATCAGCAAATTTACGATAGATTGAAACAATATGCTCTATATCTGTATCACGAAGACGATTTTGGTTTTTACCATTTTCAAATTCGCGACTTGCATCAATAAAAAGTACTTCATCGTACTTCTTTGCTTTATTGAAAATTGCAATAGCGGCAGGAATACCTGTTCCATAGAAAAGATTTGCAGGCAATCCAATAACTGCTTCAAGTAAATTTTCCTCTACTGTTTGTTGACGAATTTTTCCTTCACCTGCTCCTCTAAATAAAACACCATGAGGAATAACTACTCCTACTTTACCATGTTCGTTTGCTACCTCTAACATATGACTAATAAAAGCCCAATCGCCTTTACTCTTAGGAGGCACACCACGCCAAAAACGATTATATTGATCATTAACAGCTTCATCTGCTCCCCATTTATCCAAAGAGAAAGGAGGATTTGCAACGACGGTGTCAAATTTCATAAGAGCATCACCATCTTTTAGTTTTGGATTCCTAAGTGTATCGCCCCAACGAATTACAGCGCTATCGAATCCATGTAATAACATATTCATCATAGCCAAAGCCCAAGTGCTACCATTCAACTCTTGACCATAAAGAGAAAAATTATTTGAACCAACTTCACGACCTGCCTTTATAAGCAAAGAACCTGATCCACAAGTAGGATCACAAATACGTGAACCAGGTGCACTTTTGGTTAATTTAGCAAGAAGAGTAGATACTTCCTTAGGGGTAAAGAATTCTCCTGCTTTTTTGCCAGCATCACTTGCAAAATTCTCTATAAGGAACATATAAGCATCTCCTATAATATCATTATTTTTGAGATGTGATTCATCAAATTGCAACTTCTCATCAGCAAAATCTTCTAATAATTGTTTCAATCTTACATTACGATCCTTTACCTCTCCAAGATTACTATTATTAAAACTAATATTATGAAAGACTCCACAACCGTCTTCGCTACTTAGTTTTTTTCTATTGGCATTTTCTAAATCTGTAAGTGCGATATCTATCAATTCTCCTATATTTACTACATTACGATTGTCATAAAGATAATAGAATGAACTTGTTTCTGGAACTTGAAAACTTTCCCTATTCATAGCTCGTGCCACACGTTCTTTATCATCTCCATAACGTTGCAAATATTCATTATACTTTGATTTATTTACATCACTAATATATTTTAGGAAGAGCATAGTAAGGATGTAATCCTTATATTGACTAGGATCAACTACGCCTCTAAAAGTATCACAGGCTTTCCATACGATTTTGTTTATTTCATCTTGTGTAATCTTTGCACTCATAACTATATATTTTTTAACATTTTACAATCTAATATTTGTTTACGCTTTTCAGCAATAGCCTTATACAACTCTTGTTCTTTTTTTTGGAGTTTAAAAAGTTCTATATATTTTTTCTGCTTTTCAACTAATGGGATTGGTATTTCCAACTCGCTTAACGTAGCTTTCGATATAGACATTATAGAAGTACCTCTGGATTGCATTGCCAAAGCCTTTTGAATTATCGGTAAATTTATATACCATGCCACATATTCAGGAAGAATATCGTTCTTATTATGTAAACGTATCACTAAAAACGATGGTGAAGCGACACAATTTTGCTCAGTCTTTGGAACCATAACACAAATATTATTACTACCCTTAGAGGCTAAAAGCAAATCACCTTCATTTAACAAATGCTTTGTATTATCAACACTTATTGAAGGCTGAATTATATTTTTAAATACTCCATAATCATCAAAATCGCTTTGTTGAAAATATAGAGCATTTGGAGTAAAAGCACTTTTTGCAAATACCCCTGTCTGAATTGTAGCTATATCACGTAATTTTACCATTACACTTTAATTTTTATGCTACAAAATTAAAAATTTCTATTTCAACAAACAAATTTTTCTCAATAATAATTCTACTAAATTTACAATCTAAAATACTTTTACCTGAAAATTAGAAATTTATTGTTTAGAATAATTATTCTTTAAAGTTAAAAAAAATATTATAATAATTACACAAGAATGTAATGACCCCAAAAGTTTGGACAAAAAAACGAAAGGGGAACAATGTATAAGAAACATGATTATTTAGCCTTGATAAAATATATC
>RHMF01001727.1_pt1 | contig 10071 bp, 11 predicted proteins | sample 5365151 | NCBI WGS metagenome assembly RHMF01 (sample SAMN10266501, study PRJNA497801) | feces metagenome | isolation source: feces | host: Bos taurus | place: China: Prairie of Fairy Mountain | collected 2017-08-14 | reverse complement strand
CCAGCTTCCTTCAGATTCCACCTCACGATGGACACCCTTGCCTTGGGCTATGCGATTCCCGCTATTAGGGCTCGCTCGGGACTTGCACCCATTAGCTAATGCTCATGCTGAGCGTACTACTAAACGCCAACATAGCGTAGGGTGCTAAGTTGGCGTTTTGTATTGGTGTTTTGTATTTTACCACTCTAGCAATACGGCGTGATTGAAGCTACGCATGGGGTCGCCCCATAGTTGCTGAGCCTGCTTGAGAGTCTTCTTAGAAGCCTTTACCTTGCCACTGAATACCTGCTTGCCATTGACGCGGATGGTTACCTTCTTCTTTAGGTCAACCAATTGGTCAGAGAGATAAACACGCAACTGACCGTGCTCGGCAGGAGTATAGCTCTTGCTAAAGAGCATATCAATACCCCAACGAGGGTCCTTCCATGTGGTATTGTACTTGACTGCATCTACCTTGATATCAATGCTATTGTCTGCATTGGCAGTAAACTCATACTGAGTGCGATAGGTGTCATATTCAGAAAGAACCTCCAGGTTGTAGAAATTGTTACGCTTCTTGCCATCCATCTCTAGGTTTTCCCAAATGAAATGACGAGGCTGTGCATTGCGCTTAAACTTAGCCAACCAAGGAGTTGTGGGAGTATAGTCAATAGAATGTCCCATATTGGGAATAAGTTCTACACGATGCTTGTATTCATTGGGGAATAATACCTGCATGCTATCAAGCTTTTCACCAGTGGTACGAGTCAAAAGATTGCGGTAGAACATTAGGTCCTTGTCGCCAGTAAGGAAACTAAAACCAATGTTACCAATATTCTCCACAGGAGCATTGATAAGAGGCTCACCACCAGCCATGGGACCAGCAGCAGCAAAGAAGTCGGCATAATAAGAAGCCAGACGCTGACTACCATAACCACCCTCTGAGATACCAAATACATAGATGCGGCTCTTGTCTACCTCGGGCATAGACAAAAGGATGCGCAGGATTCTCTCCCATGCCCACTGCTTGCCACGTTGCCACCATCTGTACCATTCGCCCTCCTGAGGAATCTGAGGTACGATATACATAGAAGGACCATCCTGGAAGTACTGAGCCAAGCGAAGACCTGTTGCCCACTCTCTGTCTCTTGGACCAGAACCATGCAAATACAAGAATACAGGATAACCATTTTCTGGTTTCTCGCCCTTGGTACCCAAATAGAAATTCATCTTGGCATTAGGCTCTAAATCTGCGGGGATTGTCCAAGTAGTTACGTTCTCCTTAGACAAAGTCTCTGTGAGCTGTTTGCGGAAAGCATCCAACTCCTTCTGCTCAGCATTGTCATTGGCAAAGATATTGCCACACAAAGACAAAGCAAATAAGCCGAGGATAAAAGTTTTGATTTTCATTTGAAATAAAAATATTAAAAGGTTATTATGTTATCATTAATCTCTGCTACGTCCCATGAACATCAGGATATAATACACCAATGTAGCCAACGAACCCAATGCAGCAGCCACGTAGGTATAGGCAGCACTACGCAAAGCATCATTTACCATAGGATGAGTTTCGTAAGTAGTAATACCGGCTCTTTGCAACCATGCAGAGGCTCTCACACTAGCGTTGATTTCAACGGGAAGAGTAATGAAAGCAAACAATGTGGTCATTGCAAATAGAATAATACCTCCAAGCATAATTTGTGGGAATGACTCAATAGTGAGGATACCAATCAACAGGACCCATTGCATCCAACTAGATGCAAAGCTCACTACTGGTACCATAGCACTACGCATCTTCAAGGGAGCGTAAGCATTGGCATGCTGCAAGGCGTGTCCACATTCATGAGCCGCAACAGCAGCTGCTGCTACAGAACAATCGTTGTAAACATCTTCGCTCAAGTTGACTGTCTTATCCACTGGATTATAATGGTCGGTCAATTGCCCTGGAGTGCTTATCACGCGAACATCATATATACCATTATCATGCAACATCTTTACAGCTACATCTCTGCCTGTCATTCTATTGGGCAAGAAGACTTTACCATATTTCTCAAACTTGTTCTTCAGATTCCATTGAACAAGAAAGCTTAAAAGAGCAATACCTATAAATAAAATTAAATGCATACTTAATTATTGTTTGTGAATGAATACACCAGCGACCTAGAAGAAGAATCGCATAATATCATTACTAAAGGCTAGAATCATCAATCCAAAGAGCAAGAACAATCCAATCTTTTCTATTATCTCCATTGTCTTGGGCGAAGGCTGACGACGGAAGATTCCTTCGTATAACAGCAATACTATATGGCCACCATCAAGACCAGGAATAGGCAATATATTCATAACCGCAAGGATAATGCTAATAAATGCTGTCAATCCCCAGAAATCGTGCCAATCCCATGCCGAGGGGAATAAACTTCCAATGGTCAAGAAAGAACCTACCTGCTGTACACCTTCCTTATTGAACAGATACTTCAATGATACAACATAATCATATAAGGTATCCCATGCCAATTTGAAACCAGCAGGAATGCTCTCCAAGAAAGTAAATGACTGGTGAATGGTGGGAATATTCTGGTATTGGCTATTATCCCACACAACTCCCATCACCACATCGGAACCCAAGGCCAGAGTAAAGGTATCAGGCACTATTGCATCCTTCTGCATTACAATTGCTGTTAGATTTAACGCACGAGCACTATCTTCACGTGTACATCCTTCTGCATTGATAATATCCTTGCAACGAGCCAATTCCATATTCACATCAATAATGTCAGGAGTAGCCACATTGTTCAATGAAAGGATTGTTGCACCTTCTTTAACTCCTGCCAATTCTGCTGCCGAACCCTCTGCAACCTGACCAATAACCGGCTTGATGGGAAGAGAGAAGAACTGAGGGAACTTTTGCATTTCTAAAAGAGAAACACCTTCTGCAGGCATTTCTATTACAACCTCCTGTCCGTCTCGCAACACAGTAACAGTTCCAGCCTCCGAAATGTCCATCATAATAGCGTTGCTGAATCCTTCTATTTCTACTCCGTCTATCTTTATAGGGGTATCGCCATTTCTAAAGCCTATTTCGTGTGCAATATGATTGTAGTTGAGACCGTTAGGCAAGTTGCGCATAGGCACTATCTCCTTACCCCAGGTAAACATGATACCAGAATATATCACCAATGCAGCAATGACATTAAAAAAGACACCACCAAACATTATCAGAAATCTGCGCCAAACGGGTTTCTGATTGAAATCATTGGGTTGTGGCGCTCGTGATGCCACCTCCTCAGCATCCTTGGTTTCATCCACCATGCCTGCAATACTAACGTAGCCACCCAGTGGCAACCAACCAATACCGTATTCCGTTTCATTATCCTTGAAATAAGGAAATAGACGCGTAAACCACGCATCGCGAGTAGAGAATAAGTGAAAATAAGGATTAAAGAAGAGATAAAATTTCTCTACCTTAACACCTGAGAATTTAGCAAATAAGAAATGTCCGCCTTCGTGCACAAATACCAAAAGGCTCAGACAACATATCAATTGTAATGCTTTTATTAGAACTATTTCCATTTTCGTTTATTCTGATTTTACTTTTTACCTATTATGATAATATTGTTACTTTATAGCATTTCTGCTGCCGCAATTCGTGTAATACGGTCAGTTTCAAGATAATCCTCCAGAGTGGGTTGCTTGATGAAAGGCACCTTGCTTAAGCACTCCGATATAATGTCTGCCATCTGAAGGAAACCACACTTGTCTTGACGGAAAGCCAGATTGACAACCTCGTTGGCTGCATTCACGATACACGCAGCATTGCCACCCAAACGAATTGACTCGTATGCAAGTGCCAGACAAGGGAAACGATTAAGGTCAGGACGCTCGAATGTCAAATCCTGCATATCCCACCAATCCAATCTTGGAAAACTGCTCTCCAATCTCACTGGGTAAGACATAGCCAATTGGATAGGCACTCGCATATCTGGAGCACCCAATTGTGCTTTCACGGCACCATCCTGGAATTGTACTGCACTATGCACGATGCTTTGAGGATGAACTACAACCTGGATTTTATCAGCATCTACATCAAAAAGCCACTTTGCTTCGATTACCTCAAAGCCCTTGTTCATCATACTTGCCGAATCAATGGTAATCTTTGCACCCATATCCCAATTGGGGTGCTTCAATGCTTGAGCGGCAGTTACATCCTTCATTTGGTCAAGCGTAAACTTGCGGAATGGACCGCCTGATGCAGTGAGGATAATCTTTTCAATAGGACTTTCCTCTCCCATCAAACTTTGGAATATTGCAGAATGTTCACTATCTACGGGAAACATGGGCACATTGTACTGCTGGCACAAGGCGGTTATCAACTCGCCTGCCACAACCAATGTTTCCTTGTTGGCCAGAGCAATGGGTTTGCTTGCCTTGATGGCAGAGATAGTTGGACGAAGTCCACTAAAACCAACCAATGCCGTTAGTACCATATCCACAGGTTCCATCGTCACCACTTGGCACAAAGCCTCGCTTCCGGCATATACCTGTATGGGCAAATCTGATAGTGCTGTGCGCACGTGGTCATACTTACTTTCATCCGCAATAACTACTGCGCAAGGTATAAATTTGCGTGCCTGCTGAATCAGTAAGTCTGCATTGTTGCCAGCCGTGAGAACATAAGCCTCAAACAAATCACCATGTTCCTCTATCACCTGAAGAGCCTGAGTACCGATACTACCAGTTGAACCCAGTATACATATTTTTCTTTTCATAATTGAATTCCTTATAAATCTAGCAACCCCTCGGGGAGTTTCATATATATTACTCTTTCTTTTGGATCTATACCTTCGATAAAGTCTTCCGTTGCGGGAATCAACTTATCATCCACACAGAATATGGTGTTTGAGGTAGAATCCTCCACATATTCTATTTCGCCTATTTCTCCAAGCACGCTATCCACTACTTTCCATCCCGTGAAGGAACGCCAGGTGTATTCCTCATCTTCTCCACGTTCGGGAGTCAAGCTATGGGGGAAATACACATCCACTCCAACATATTCGCTGGCATCCTCAGATGTATCTATGTCCTGGAACTTGAGCAAGGCAACAGAATCGCTTCTGAAACGCCATCCCTCCAGGAAGAATGGTACCTGTATTCCGTCAACCTCCAGAAACACATAGTCAGCATCTGCACGGTCCCATACATCATCAGTAAAATTCATTGATAATTCACCACTGATGCCATGAGTTTTGGTTATTGTGCCTATTTTGTAAGTATCTATCATTCTACTCTTGTTATATTAGCACCAAGTTTGTTTAGTCTTTCCTCTATGTTTTCATAACCTCGGTCTATCTGACCAATGTTGTCAATACGACTGGTACCCACCGCACTCATTGCCGCTATCAGCATGGCAATACCTGCACGGATATCAGGAGAGGTCATTCGCGCAGCCTTGAGTTGGAAATTCTTGTCATGACCAATCACTACGGCTCTGTGTGGGTCGCACAATATAATCTGAGCACCCATATCAATAAGTTTGTCCACAAAGAACAAGCGACTCTCAAACATCTTCTGGTGTATCAGCACACTACCCTTGGATTGCGTAGCAACTACCAGCAATATACTCAACAGGTCGGGAGTCAATCCTGGCCAAGGTGCATCTGCAATGGTCATTATACTGCCATCCAGGAACGATTCTATTTCGTAATGCTCCTGATGAGGAATGAAGATATCGTCTCCCTGAATGTCCATCTTCACACCCAGTCGCATAAAGACGTTGGGGATAATACCCAATTTGTCCAATCTTACATTGCGAATCAAGACACCCTCACCACACATTGCCGCCATACCAATGAAAGAACCAATCTCAATCATATCCGGCAATATAGTGTGTTGGGTGGCATGCAATTGACCTACACCAGTAATAGTGAGCAGATTAGAACCAATACCATCTATCTTGGCACCCATGCTGCACAACATGCCACATAGTTGCTGAATGTATGGTTCGCATGCTGCATTATAGATAGTAGTGACACCTTCTGCCATCACGGCCGCCATCACTATGTTAGCAGTACCCGTTACCGAAGCCTCCTCCAAGAGCATGTATGCTCCTTGAAGTTTTTCTGCCTTGATATCAAATACTCCTCTTTCAGCATTGTATGTAAAGTCGGCCCCCAACTTTTGCAAACCCAGGAAGTGGGTATCCAAACGGCGGCGTCCTATCTTGTCTCCACCTGGTTTGCTCACCATTGCATGACCAAAACGAGCAACCATAGGACCAACGAGCATCACACTGCCACGCAAGCGAGAGCATCTCTCCAAAAACTCGTCGCTCTGCAAATAGCACACATCCACCTTGTCTGCCTGGAAGGTCATATCCCCCTGAGCATGACGGGTCACTCTCACTCCGATGTCCTGAAGCAATCTTATCTGATTGTTCACATCTTCGATATCGGGCAAGTTGGATATTCTGACAGGTTCGTCCGTAAGCAATGTAGCGCACAACACCTGTAGCGCCTCATTCTTTGCTCCCTGGGGTGTGATTTCGCCCTTCAGAGCATGGCCTCCTTCAATGATAAATGCTGGCATGCTGGTTATTTCTTTTTCTTTTTCTTTAATACGTTTACTGGTAGAGTGTGCAGCGTAGCATACTGATGTCCCTCAAGGGCATTGCTCAAGTTGCTACCATGGGTATAGGCATCGATGTCGCTTTTTACCTTATCCTCGCTCATTATATCAGGTGTCCATGTAAAGAGGTTTTGCTTCATCCTATCGGCCGTCTGGCGCAATAGCGCATCTCTTTCCTCTCCTTCGGGCATGTCCTTCAACATTCGGAGCGCATCCTCGATGATGTGTCCGTAGTGTCTGTGACGAATCCTGTTTTGTGGAATAGGCATTGGTGCAGGATGAGCCATAACCTCCACCTGAGGTATGATTTCCACGGGATAATCAATATCCAATTTGAAATCGCTGATGAAAGCCAGATGATTCCACAACTTGCTCAGCACCTCGGGGTTGGACAGTTTCTCCTGTCCTAGAGTTGCCATCATCTGCACGATAGCTTCTGCACAAAGGAGTCTTTCCTCTCTGTCCTCTATGGCCATGCAGTGATTTACCATGTCCTGAACCACACGTCCATATTCCGACATTCTCAGATTGTCCTTGCTTGTATTGTATTGTATCTTGTTCATAGAAGATTCTTAGGTTTAGTTGCTTGGAATTCCTTTAAATAGAAAGGTTCGAAATATGCGGTAGAAGCTATCTCTCCTCTTCTGAGTCTTTGTTCTGCCAAGGGAGCCGCATTGCATGCCAAGGGTGCTATGCCATCCAGGAAGATTGCATTTGGATGATTGATTACATCCTTGCACTTGCCACTACCATTACCAAAGAAGACAACTGGTCCCCTATCCAGATACTCCTGATATGTCTCGCCAGTGACGATATCTGCTTGTATTCCACGTACTTCCCTCAAACTTCTGTCGTATACGGCAGAGTACACCTCCATTCGCCTTGCATCAAGCATAGGGATATAAAGCGCATTCTCGGGTATTTCCTCATGATAGAGCAATACGGGCACACAAAGCAATTGTAAGGTAGGTATCGCTATTAAGGGGACATTTCTTCCATAGGCAACGCCCTTAGCCATGCTGACGCCTATTCTCAAACCCGTATAACTGCCCGGGCCTTCGCTCACGGCCACCGCATCCAGTGGTATTGCGTGGCTTTCTGCAAAAGACAGGGCTTCCTCCACGAAAAGTCCGCACTGTACGGCATGAGAGGGGCCTTCGTAGTCTTCATTACGGAAGATAACGTGATTGTCCTGAGCTACTGCTACAGAACATACGTTGGTACTGGTTTCTATGCTTAGTATTGTTGCCAAAACTTAGTTCTTATTTAGGAATTCACTTATTGCTTTCAATGTCTCTGCCTTGGCAGCATCCAAATCGTCATTCACAATGATTTTGTCAAATTCTGATGCAAATGACATCTCGTACTCTGCCTTGGCCAAACGTATCTCTATCTGTTCGGCAGTATCTGTGCCACGGCCAACCAATCTGCGTCTAAGTTCTTCCACCCCAGGAGGTTGGATAAACAATGACAAGGCGCGCTCGCCAAAATGTTTCTTGACATTTATACCACCCTTGATGTCTATGTCAAAGATTACGTTTTTGCCTTGCTCCAATTCAGATTCTATCTGACTCTTGAGCGTGCCATAGTATCTATCGGTGTAAACCTCCTCATATTCCAGGAATTCATTGGCCTCTATCTTGGCCTTGAACTCCTCTGGTGTGAGGAAGAAGTATTCCACGCCGTGCTGCTCTGTACCTCGTGGAGGACGTGATGTGGCGCTGATGCTGAACACCAGGTTCAACTCGGGATGCTCACTGGTAAGCCATTGAACTATAGTACTTTTTCCGCTACCGCTGGGTGCGCTAAAAATCAAACATTTGCCTTTCATCTTAGTACTTTCTTTTGTTTTTTTTCGAAGGGGCACAAGCCTTGCTTACAATACGTTGAGGACTTGCTCCTTTATCTGTTCCAGTTCGTCCTTCATCATCACAACGATGTTCTGCATCTCTGCTTGATTGGCTTTCGAACCAGTAGTATTTATCTCTCTGCCCATTTCCTGAGCAATGAATCCCAATTTCTTTCCTTGACCGTAATCGCCACTCAATGTCTCACGGAAATATTCCAAGTGTTGCGTCAGGCGTTGCTTTTCTTCGTTGATGTCCAACTTTTCAATGTAGAAAATCATTTCCTGCTCCAGGCGACCTCTGTCGTATTCTATTTCGGGGATAGCAGAAAGGGCATCTATCAAGCGCTGACGTATCTTCTCTGTGCGTGCCTTTTCATAAGGTTCGATACTTTTCATCAGAGCCTCGATATTGTCAACCTTCTCTCTGAACTTGGCCTCTAAGGCATTTCCTTCCTTGGTGCGGAATTGCATCAACTGCTCCAAAGCTTCTTCTGCCGCCTTCCTGGCCATCTGCCATTCTTCCTCGGTCAGTTCTTCCACAGCATCCTGTCGGCTGACCACATCTGGCATGCGCATCACAACCTCTGTGATATTTTCAGGCACAGGAATACCATAGTTTTTGTTGGCCTCTTGAAATTGCTCAATGTATTTCTGCATCAGTGGCATATTCAATGTCGCTGCCTGCTCCACCTCGTCGCGCTCTATCCACAAACTGAATTCCACCTTACCTCTCACCAGGCGTTCGGCTATCATCGAACGCAGTTCCATTTCCTTCTCGCGATAGCAGTTTGCCATACGCACACTCAGGTCCAGTGTCTTGCTGTTTAGTGACTTAATTTCGGCAGTAATCTTCTTGTCTCCATACACTGAAGAAGCCTTGCCATATCCTGTCATTGAAAGTATCATACCTTATAAATATTATTTTTGCGTACAAAAATAGCAAAAATTCGGCAGAAAGGACTAACTTTGTAATCGAAATGTGCAAAGAAATGCTAAAAAAGACCATTACTGGAGTGTATGGAGGAAGCTTTAACCCCATTCACTTGGGACATACGGGCATGGCCAGCGAGATAGTTGGCCAGGGCCTAGTGGACGAAATGTGGCTGATAGTTAGCCCTCAGAATCCTCTCAAGGACAATGGCCTTTGGGACGATGCCCTCCGCTTGGAATTGGCACAAATAGCTACCGCCTCTCTCGAGTCAATCTTTGTATCGGACGTAGAGTTCAGTATGCCCAAACCCAATTATATGATTAGAACCCTGCAAACTCTTTCTGCTCAGCATCCGGATAGGGAGTTTGTCCTGGTTATCGGTATGGACAATTGGGAGTGTTTCCAGCGATGGTACATGTGGGAGGAAATATTGAAGCAATACAGAATCATTGTTCTTCCCCGCCAATCAGATGATGATAATGAGAGTGTTCAGCACGCTCCCACTACTGACGCCAAGGGTGTTACCTTTGTCAATACTCAACTGATAAATCTCAGTAGCACATGGATTCGTTCGCAGATAGAATCAAATCCCTCATACGATGGTGAGGGGTTGGACCCTCTGGTTTGGGAACAGATAAAGAAAAGGAAACGATAAAACGCACATTTTTGCTCCGAAATACGATAAAAACAC
>RHMF01002631.1_pt1 | contig 10075 bp, 10 predicted proteins | sample 5365151 | NCBI WGS metagenome assembly RHMF01 (sample SAMN10266501, study PRJNA497801) | feces metagenome | isolation source: feces | host: Bos taurus | place: China: Prairie of Fairy Mountain | collected 2017-08-14 | reverse complement strand
GCTTTGGCTGCAGGAGCTGCTTCTCCTTTGTCTTCAGCTGCTTTGTTAGCTTTTTTCTGACCTCTGTCCACACTTATCTTACCGATGTAGGTAAAGATGATGGCAAGAATGATAAGTGCAAGGAATACTACACCCATAGCGGTTACGGTCATAATCCAACCATAAGGGTCAAGTCTTCCCATTCTGTCACTCTTGCTTTCTGCATCCACACCGTAGTTATTGGTGCTTGGAGAGGTTCTGTCCATCACTTGCCAGCCTTCGCCATTACCGTTGTTTGAACCGATACCGTCAATAGTACGGCCATATGTTACGTTCTCAGCAAGATCCTTTTTAATATAGATTTTGTCGATAACAGTACGTCCGTCGCTACTTACGAAGTATACAGTGTCACTTTCGGCAAGGGTAAAGTTTACGTGGAAGGTACCACGGAAAGGCTGGTTGTCAGCCCAGAAAAGGATGTGCTGACGAGGGTTGATTCTAGTTAGGACATCACCACGAGGGATGATGTACATTTTAAGGTTCTGAGGGTCATTTGAAAGATAACATCCTCCAATATCCACAGTACCATAAGATGTGTTGAAAAGCTCTATCCAGGCATTCTGTTGGCCGAAGTCATCTTGAAAATCTGTGGTATTCTCCACAAGATATTCATTGATGCGCATCGCACTCTGCTGTTGTGCACTAAGAGATAGTGACAACACGATAGAACACAACACCAATATGTATCTTAAATTTTTCATTATAGTCTAATTTATTATAGAGGTAGGTTATCGTGTTTCTTAGCAGGGTTGGTAAGTTTCTTGGTAGCAAGTTGCTCCAATGCACGGATTATGCGGAAACGGGTGTTACGAGGTTCGATAACATCGTCGATATAACCGTAGCTTGCTGCTTTGTAAGGGTTACAGAACAAGTCGTTGTACTCTTTCTTCTTAGCTTCAGCGATCTCAGTCTGTTTTGCAGGATCCTCTTCAGCTTTGATATCTTTAGCATAAAGTACAGCCACAGCACCCTCAGCACCCATAACTGCGATGTTTGCAGTAGGCCAAGCGTAGTTGATGTCACCACGAAGCTGTTTACAGCTCATAACGATGTGTGAACCACCATATGATTTACGAAGGGTAACAGTAATCTTTGGAACAGTAGCCTCACCGTAAGCGTAAAGAAGTTTAGCACCGTGAAGGATGATTCCACCATACTCCTGCTGAGTACCAGGAAGGAAGCCAGGTACGTCTACAAGGGTAACAAGAGGGATGTTGAATGCGTCGCAGAAACGTACGAAACGTGCAGCTTTTCTTGAAGAGTTGATATCAAGAACACCAGCAAGAACCTTAGGCTGGTTAGCAACGATACCCACTGAAGTACCACCCATGTGAGCGAAACCTACGATGATGTTACGAGCGTAGTCTTTGTGAACCTCGAAGAATTCACCATCATCCACGATACCGCCGATAACTTCATACATGTCGTATGGAGCGTTAGGGCTGTCAGGGATAATCTCGTTAAGTCTGTCCTCAAGACGGTCGATAGGATCCTCGGTAGGAACCACAGGAGCCTCTTCCATATTGTTCTGAGGGATGAAGCTGAGAAGTTTGCGGATAGCTGCAATAGCCTCTTCCTCTGTATCGCATGCGAAGTGGGCAACACACCAGATTTTGAAGCGTGAACAGAAGCGCCACCAAGTTGTTCCTGGGTAACTTTCTCACCAAGTACCTGTTGTACTACAGCAGGACCTGTCAAGAACATATAGCTGGTACCTTTGGTCATGATGTTGAAGTCGGTAAGAGCTGGAGAATATACAGCACCACCTGCGCAAGGACCAAGGATAGCAGAAATCTGAGGAACAACACCAGATGCAAGGATATTTCTTTCAAAGATCTCAGCATAACCTGCAAGTGCGTTAACACCCTCCTGGATACGTGCTCCACCTGAGTCGTTAAGACCGATGATAGGGGCACCCATCTTCATAGCCTGATCCATAACTTTACAGATCTTCATAGCAAGGGTCTCAGAAAGTGAACCGCCGAATACTGTGAAATCCTGTGCAAATACGTAAACCAATCTTCCGTCTACTGTACCGTAACCGGTTACAACACCATCACCAAGGAATGTGGTTTTCTCCATTCCGAAGTTAGTACAACGGTGAGTCACGAACATGTCGAATTCCTCGAAACTGCCTTCGTCAAGCAGCATAGCAATTCTTTCGCGAGCTGTGAATTTACCTTTTTCGTGCTGAGAGTCGATTCTTTTTTGACCACCACCAAGGCGAGCCTTTTCACGAAGTTCAATCAGCGCTTTAACTTGTTCAAGTTGTTTGCTCATAGTATCTGATTTTATATTGTTGTTTTATTTGGTTTCGTTAGGGTTTTCACAAAGTTCAGTAAGAACACCTACAGTTGATTTTGGATGAAGGAATGCGATGTTAAGACCTTCAGCACCTTTGCGAGGAGCTTTGTCGATAAGTTTTACACCTTTACCTTCAAGTTCTACAAGGGCATTTTGAACGCCGTCAGCTACACTGAAAGCGATGTGGTGGATACCTTCGCCTCTCTTCTCGATGAAGCTTGCGATAGTACCATCTGGAGATGTGCTTTCCAAAAGCTCAATTTTGGTTTGACCGATTTTCAAGAATGCGGTTTTAACTTTTTGGTCAGCTACTTCTTCGATTGCGTAGCATTTTAGGCCAAGAACGTTTTCATAATAAGGAAGAGCCTCGTCGATAGACTTAACAGCGATTCCAATGTGTTCAATATGCGATAAGTTCATAATGCTGTATGTTAATTAAGTTGTTGTTTATTATTCTGCCATTGACATAGTGTGATATACATTCTGTACATCTTCGTCCTCTTCGATTTTGTTGAGAAGTTTCTCAACAGCCTCTTTTTGCTCTCCGCTAAGAGATTTTAGAGGAACGTTAGGGATTCTTTCGAAACCACCTGAGATTAGCTCAAAGCCATTCTCCTCAAGATATTTCTGGATAGCACCGTAAGATTCGAACGCACCATAGATAACAATCTGTTTTACGATAGTGCCGTCTTGTTTCTCCTCTTCATCCATGTAAACATCATCCACGTTCAAGTCGATAAGTTCCAATTCAAGTTCTTCAAGGTCTACAGGTTTGTCACCTTTTACTTTGAAAACAGATTTGTGGTCGAACATGAACTCCACGCTACCTTGTGTGCCAAGTGCGCCACCGAATTTGGTGAAGTAGCTTCTGATGTTTGCTACTGTTCTATTGTTGTTGTCTGTAGCTGTCTCTACCAGGATAGCGATACCGTGAGGGCCGTAACCTTCATATACCAGTTCCTTGTAGTCGCTTTGGTCTTTCTCTACTGCTCTCTTGATAGCTCTATCGATGTTCTCTTTAGGCATATTTTCAGAACGGGCGTTCTGAATAAGTGTTCTAAGACGAGGGTTGTTTGCTGGATCCGGTCCGCCTGCTTTAGCAGCAATGGTTATCTCTTTTCCAATTCTGGTAAAGACGCGGGCCATGTTGCCCCAGCGTTTGAATTTACGCTCTTTTCTGAACTCAAATGCTCTTCCCATACCTTAAATTATAGTTCTGTTTAGATTATTTTACTTCGATTCTGTTGATGTATTTCTCGATTTCGTAACCCTCCAATGTTTGAGGATACTCTTTTTTGATTCTCTCATACAATGAAAGTGCTTTAGCGTTGTCGCCAAGCTCCTCTGCCATAAGACCGGCTTTAAGCAGGTAACCTGCAGCATAAGCGTTGTCCGAATGGTCAGCAGCTTTTACATATTGTGAAAGGGCAGATTTGTAATCCTCTTTCATAGCGTAAGCATCACCCATGCAGCAGATAGCGCGTGCAGCAAGGATTTTGTCTTTGCCATTGTATTTTTTCAAATATGAGATAGCGTTGTCAGCGTTGCCAAGCTGGATCTCGCAAACACCGGCGTATAGGTAAACAGCTGCACCTGCTTTGCTGCCGTACTCGTCTGCGATCTGAGCAAAACCAAGAGCATTTCCGTCACCGTTAAGTGCCAAGTCGAAGATACCTGCACGGAAATATTGCTCAGCTACGAAAGCCTGGTTAGCTGCTTCAGCTTTTAGAGGTTTTACATAAAATTGTGAAACTGCGATAACGATCAACGCTACAGCAGCTACAGCGACAGCTGCAATTGATAATTTTTTGCCATTCTCTTTGAAGAAAAGTTCAGCTTTAGAAACTGCTTCTCCTACATTTGGGGCTGTTTCAATGTTCTGGTTTTTAGATTGTTGTGCCATTGTTATAGATTTTAATATTATTTGCCAAAAATAAATCACGCAAATATACGAAAATCCGACCGAACTAACCTAATAATAAATAAAGAATTTTATTAACAATTCTTTCGACAATTAACAGCTATTCTTAGTATCTTCGCACTCAAATTGGGACAAAATGTATATCAAACGCCTCATACTTTCAAATTTTAAGAACATCGCCTCTGCGGATCTGACTTTTTCGGATCGTATCAACTGTATCTGCGGGGATAACGGTGAGGGGAAAACCAATCTTCTCGATGCTATCCACTACCTCTCCATGACCAAGAGCTTTCTGCAGTCATCAGACAGATTCACATATAGTTATGGTGCTTCAGAAGCTACTCTCTGCGGAGTGTATGAGAAGGATGGGTATGAGGACAAAATAGCTATATCTGTCAGGAATACAGGGGAGAAATTGGTGAAGAAAAATGATAAGAACTACCCCCGTATCTCTGAGCATATCGGCTACATTCCGATAGTGGTCATTTCACCTTCTGATACCTCTCTGATTCACGATTCGGGAGAGGAGAGGAGGCGCTTCATGAATGTGGTCCTCTCTCAGACAGACCCCCAATATCTCAGGGCTATGCAGTCGTATAACAGGGTTCTGGCCCAGAGGAACAAACTTTTGAAAAGCGATGTAGCACCATCCAAAATTCTCCTTGAGGCGTTCTCGGCACAGCTGCAGAGAGATGGTGATTACATATTCAGAAAGAGGGGTGAACTGGCCCGGGAACTGGAGGGTATGACCACCCGTTTTTATTCTATGCTTTCAGATGGTAAGGAGTCTGTCTCACTCGAGTACTCTTCTGATCTTAAAAAAGGGACAATGGGTGAACTTCTGGATGCTTCATATCAGAGGGATGTGATTTTGAAATATACCTCTGTAGGTATCCAGAGAGACGATTATGATTTCAATATGAACGGTTATCCCATCAAGAAATGCTCGTCTCAGGGGCAGCAGAAAACCTTCCTTATAGCTTTAAAGCTTGCGCAGCTTACCATGATGCGCCAGAGGTATGGTTTCTCTCCGATCCTCCTTCTGGATGATGTGTTTGACAAGCTCGATATGAGGAGGGTGGAGCAATTGATAAATATGGTCTCAAAAGAGGGGTTTGGCCAGCTTTTTGTGACCGACAGCAATAAGGTCAGAGTGTCGGATCTTGTGAGGAAACTCGACAGTGAAAGCAAATTTTTTACAGTAACCAAAGGGGTATTTTCTGAGATTAAATGAAAAGAGTAGATCCGATAGCGATAGATGAACTGGTGGCGATCTTTACCAGGAGGCTTGGCCTCGATGGTGAGCTCAAACGTGTCAGGATATATCAGGCCTGGGACGATGTGGTGGGGCTCCGTATAGCCAGAGCCACAGCCAAAAAGTTCTACCGCGAAAAGGACAGGATACTTTTCTGTACCATGACCTCATCCCCCCTTGCAAACCAGCTCTATTTCCAGTCTGAGGTGATAAAGAAGAGGCTGAATGAGGAGCTTAAAGAGGATTTGATAGCAAAAGTGGTAATACGATGATAAAGGTAGTTGCCGATATAGATATCCCTTACCTTCAAGGTGTTCTGGAGCCATATGCTCAGGTGGAATATATGAAGGGGAAGAGTATTGACGCTGCGGCGGTAAAGGGGGCAGATGCCCTTTTTGTCAGGACCCGTACCCGTTGCGACAGCTCCCTTCTTGAGGGGGGGCAGGTGAAATTCATCACCACTGCCACTATTGGGACAGATCATATTGACCAGAAATATCTTGCCTCACGCAATATTGCATTCTCGAGTGCACCCGGCTGCAATTCTGGCGGGGTGATGCAATATGTCCATACCGCTCTCTTTGCAGCAGCAGCGAAAAAGGGGATTGACCTTCGGGGAAAGACCCTGGGAGTGATTGGAGTGGGGAATACCGGAGGTAAGGTGGCCGCACTTGGTGAACATCTGGGGTTCAAAGTGCTTCGCAATGACCCGCCGAAGGAGTCAGTTGCTGAGGATAAAAGTATCTATTGCACATTGGATTATCTCCTTGAACATTCGGATATCGTTACAATGCATGTCCCCCTTGATTCGACCACCCGAGGGATGGCGGAGAGTAGTTTCTTCTCCAAAATTGCCCCCGGCTCAATCTTTATCAATGCCTCCAGAGGTGAGGTGGTGGACGACGCTTCCCTTTTGGCAAAAAGGGGGGAGCTTGCTGCCCTGATTCTCGATGTGTGGAACGGTGAGCCCGATGCCATCTCGCAGGAACTCATTGCGGCAGCAGATATTGCCACTCCACATATCGCAGGTTATTCATTTGAAGGGAAGATCAATGGCACTGCGATGTCTGTTCAGGCTTTTGCCCGACATTTTGGGATAGAGCCGCTGATGGACTTTGTCCCTGAACATACCCCGATACCTCAAATTGAGCTCAGGGGAGCAGACGGAGGGTATCTTGCTACTGAAGAGGTGGCCGGAAGATTGTTGGAGCACTTCCCGATTTATGATTTGGACAACGCGTTGCGCTCAGATCCCTCTGCATTTGAGAAAATCAGGGGTGAGTATAAATACAGGAGGGAATTTGTATGGCGTTAAAGAGATTTGCAGCCCTTTGGGCAATATTGTTTGCAATGGCTTTCCCACTTGCAGGAGAGACACCGGACCCATATTTTTGTGATAAGGAGAATGCTGTTCTGCAGTATACCAGGACCACAGTGGATGGGGATGTGAAGTGGTATCACACTATGAGGATTGGTCAGATTGTGTCAGATACGGACAGTGTCAGGATCGAATATACCTCCCATATCCTGAATCACAGAGGCAAGCCCTATTATGGGGATGTACCGGCAGAACTGGTGGCTGTAATAAAAGGTGGCACAGTGATATTGAATGTTGCAGAGTCTGTGGCAGCAGTTTTCAGAACAATATTCTCCAAAAATACCCATATCGCATCTACCGGAGGGGAGTCTTCTCTCCCTGTCGATATGGCACCGGGGGATACCCTTCCCGATGTGTACTCTTCGGTGAAAGCCCTTGGGATGACTATGAAGATAAATGTTACCGAGCGTCAAGTTCTCAGATATGAGAGGATCTCAACCCCTGCCGGGGAGTTTGATTGTATTGTAGTGAGGGAGAGAAAATTGGAGAAGGGGATGGGGCGTAACCGCCACACAGTGGCCGATACATGGTATGCCAGAGGTGTGGGGATGGTAAGACACGATACCCACGATAAAAATTTGAAGCTCCAGACATCAGAAATTCTTACTGAAATGACATTTTAATACTATCTTTACCCTGTGTTATGATATGGGGGGAGGAGTAATTATGAGAAAGTCATTGTTTTGTTGTGCCACTGCTGTGCTGGTGGCATCGTGCAGCTGGTTTGAGAGGATCAAACCCCAGCCGGTGTACGATTGGACCGTGGACAGGGAGTCCATAGAGGTCTTCGAAGATGTGGATGTGACCCTCAATGTCCTGGGGTCAAATGTTCCGGAACAAATAGAGTGGAGGTGTGAACCCGAAAATTTTGTAAGGTATCTCGTATCTGACGGGGGCAAAAAGTGTCTTGTGCAGAGAAGAGGTGATGGTGAGTGCCTGCTGTTCGCCAGAAGCGGTGATTTGGAGAGGAGTGTAAAGGTGAAGGTGGATCGCTACTCCCGGAGCGGTCTCCATCTCAGGGTAAATGGGGAGGATATGTATTTCCCTCTGATCAATCCCAATTATCCCACCTATTCCGATTATAACCGATATTTCACTGTACACCTCAATAAAAAGGATACCGTAAAGGTGGAGGTGGTGGAGTGGCTCCCAAAAGAACTCGAAAAGGTACTTATGGTGAGGTCGGTGAGCAGCTATTCAAATCTTTTCTACAGAGGGGGAGGGGGGTGTTTTCTCTTCAATTACCCCTATAATGAGGTCCTTCCGTCCGGGGAAATATATTACAGGGGGGGATCTGAACCTTTTGAGAAGATAAAGGGGTGTGTGATCAAAAATTGGGTATGGGCACACGATGAGACCCCCTGGAGAGTGACAGAAGGGGAGTATGTGTGGTGTGAGGATTATGAGGAGGTACCTTCGTTCTGCCTATATTTTGTCGGTGGTTTCGGAAAGGACAAGTGGGGTGACAATATAGGTGTTACATTCTCTGTATCGTTCTTGTTGAGAGAGGATGAATCGTGTGGAATTGTCGATTTCAACCCAAATTATATTTAAATGGAAGAGGCGGCTCCGGGCCGCCTCTCTGTTAATCAAATCTGTGGAATTCTCCGCTCTGTCTGATGAAATAAAACTCCTGTTTGTTCATTTTTACAAGTGTCCCCACTGTCCCGTCCACAATCGAATTGTCATCGGGATTTTTTAGCAATGTGGTGTGACTGATATTGTTCCACCAGATATCTTCTGGATTCTCCATGTCGGGATTGTAATATCCTGAATAGGTTATGTTAGCCGCTATCGGGTTCATCTCGTTGATATCTCTGCTTATCCAATGCCATCTTGTGTTGTCATAGCAGATAATCCTGTACAGGGCATTTCCATTGTTTCCGTCATAGGTGGTAAAGAGTACATCTCTACCCATCGCCATAAGTCTGGAGAAGGATTGTGGATGGAATTTGGAGTGGATGGTGTATGTGGCGGTGAAAGAGTCGGGGCCGGTGGAAGCTATTTCTGGATCTTTGTTGGAGTCGTATCCGATAAAATATTCCAGGTAATAATAGACCTCAAACTCTACTTTGTCGCTGTAATATCCATCTACAAGTGCCGCCAGATAGTATGTACCACTGGCGAGTGAATTGTCCCTCAGTCTTAGTGTTCCGGTACTGTTGATGGTGAAGTAGTTCTCAAAATTGATTGAGAGGTTGTCTGCATTATAAAGACACCAGCAGATCTCGGAGCCGCTCCTGTTGGTGGATGTCACTTTGAGGTACTCCGGCATACCGGGTACAGGGTTAGTGATGTTTATATTTGAGTTCATAATCCTGCTCCCTGATAGAGATATGGATATGGCTGGTGTTACCACTACATCTGCTTCAGCAAAAATGGAGCTGTTTTTTGTGTATGTGGCCCGAACCCTGACACTTGCACCATTGGACCTTTTGATCCCCGATATATTTCCGTTCTGGTCAATGGATACGAACTCTTCCCCCTCCACTACACTCCAATATATATGCTCTTTTGCCTCTATTGGAGAAATTGTTCCTCCAATAGCCCTGGTTTCCCCTTCATAGAGAGTTATAGTGGCAGGGAGGGTTATGGTAGGGTTGATGATAGTTATTTCGGCAGAGCTGTATGCCCCTGTCACAGAAGTAGCTTTAATCGTGGCTGAGCCGGGGGAAATGGCGGTGATTTTACCGTCACTATCTATTGTGGCCACCTTCGTATTGGATGAGCTCCATGTGATGGTGGCATCCGAAGGTGACAGCTCGGATATTTTCGCCAGACCGGTCAATCCGGTTACTATAGCAGATGGTGCGTTTATGGTCACCTTTCCAAGGTTTATTATCACTTCGCACTCTCTGATGATCCCGTTGAGCGCAGCCGAAACTTTATAATTGGCCACTTCTCCTGAAGTGGCAGTTCCCTTATATTCTGCATCCAATACCACACCATTTGCAGTGAGGCAATCCTCTCCCGATACCCTCTCCAAAGTGATGTCAGGTGTGCCGGCAGGCTCACCCTCCCAAGTTATAGTGTAAGGGGTGTTGTAATGAGGGTATAACATTGGAATCCCATCCATTGAAAAGCTTTTGTCCTTCACTGAAACCATAGCAGTGCCACTTTTGCTTCCCTCTACGGTTGTTGCTGTGATAGTGACCATCCCCGCTGAGATGCCGGTTAC
>RHMF01001726.1_pt1 | contig 10077 bp, 8 predicted proteins | sample 5365151 | NCBI WGS metagenome assembly RHMF01 (sample SAMN10266501, study PRJNA497801) | feces metagenome | isolation source: feces | host: Bos taurus | place: China: Prairie of Fairy Mountain | collected 2017-08-14 | reverse complement strand
ATTGATGCATAATTAGTTTAATTATTTGTATCTTTGCAAAAAGTGAAAACCTAATTTTATGAAATCGAAACACAAAAGCATTTTTGGAGTACTGGCTGTGATAGGCCTCGCTATAGCTATAGCGGGCTCAATGTTCTTGGTGCCTATCAACAAAACGGGCAACACCGCGTACCTTTATATATATAAGAACGAGACGCTCGACTCCATCATGAACAGTCTGGCACAGAGCAGCAACCAGATAGGAGTGATGGCAGTGAAGTCGCTGGCCACCCTGACTCATTATGAGGACCACATAATACCCGGACGATACGAGATAGGTAAATACACCAACGCCCTGATGCTGTTTCACCACATGAGAAGCGGCAGACAGGTGCCCGTTAGGCTCACCATACCGTCAGTACGCACTATGGAGAGACTGGCAGAGGAACTGTCAGAGAAACTGATGGTGAGCAAGGAGGAACTGATGAAGACTTTTGAGAGCAAGGACTCATGTGCCAAATACGGTGTGACACCTGAAACGATGGCATGTATCTTCATACCTGAAACATACGAGGTGTATTGGACCATAGGTGTGGAACAACTGATGGAGAGAATGAAGACGGAGTCGAAGTTCTTCTGGAACGCTGAGCGCACCCGTAAGGCGAAGGCATTGGGACTGACCCCAGATCAGGTGATAACCATTGCCAGCATAGTGGATGAGGAAACGGCAAACAACGCGGAGAAGCCTATGATAGCAGGTATGTACTATAACCGCTATCGCAAGGGTATGCCTTTGCAGGCTGACCCTACGGTGAAGTTTGCTTTGCAGGATTTTGAGATAAAGCGCATATACAATAATATGCTTGACGTAGATTCACCTTATAATACCTATAAGAACGAGGGGCTGCCTCCTGGCCCTATCAGAATACCAAGCGTGGCTGGCATCGATGCTGTGCTTAATCTTGTGAAGCACAACTACCTCTACATGTGTGCCAAGGAGGATTTCTCAGGCACCCACAATTTTGCCACGACCTATGACGAGCACCTCAAGAATGCCGCAAAGTACTCAAGGGCGCTGAATGCAAGGGGAATAAAGTAGGTTAACGGTTAACGGTTAATGGTTAAGGGTTAACGTTAATGGTTAGAGGTTATGAGTTTTACTGACTGTTTGCCTACCTTCAGGATGTAAGTGCCTGAAGTGGGTAGGGGTAGGGAGAGAGAAGAGCCTGTAGCCTTTTGGTTAGCAATAATTTTCCCGTCGGCAGTAGCAAGAGTGATAGCAGTGCCTGCAGAGAGTCTGCCAAGTGACAGAACGCCTCCGCTGACGCTATATATGAACTCTGGCTGCAACTGCTGTATGCTGTTGACTCCTGTTACGTCAGGCAGGGTGTAGACAAAGGTGTCGAGACGGAACTTTGCCCAAGGGTTCTTCTTGCTGTCGGCACTATAATCCTTATTCTCTTTGCCATCATTATACATATCCGCCGAACCGCCATCGCTAACGATGTTGAGGTAGAGTTTGTTGTCCTCCTGGCGTGCTGTGAATGCTTCAGGATGACCATCACCTCCTACAGCGATATTTTCAAGCGCCAGCGCCATCTCAGTCAGGTGACCGCCATTCACGGTTATAGGGTCGGCATTCTCATTCGTCGTACCATCCCACAGATATGCCTTAGGCGTGCCGCCACCCTCGAAGAGTCCTGCTATGATAACGTAGTAGTCGCCCACACGCTCTATGGAACGTATGCCCAAACCACCAAAATCGAAGAGTACTGGAGCACCCACCTGTACTGCAGTGCTGCTCTTGCCGTTGCCTGAGAATATTTGCTCGAAGTTTTCTACCGTTGCCATTACGGCGTATTTGCGGTTAGACGAGGTAGGGGTGACACCCTTCTTAGGAACGCATGGGGCACGGAAAGCGATGTAGGCTGCGCCGTTGCCGCCAGTTTTGAGTGTGAGTCCCTCAACGTTGAAGCCGTCGATGCGCTTAGGTATCATGCTGTTGGCAAAGGATGCTGAGGCTGAGAAATTCCAGCCGTTGTCATCGCCAAACTTTATCATGGCATCACGGAATTTCTCGCTGTAAGCTCCGCTGGTGAGTGTTGCATCGGCACCGCTGCCGTTTATCTTCGTTGTGAAGGCACGGTTGCGGTAGGGCTTCTCTTTACCTTTCTTGCTGTTAGCGAGTGAGGTAATCCAGTAGATGGTCTTGCCGTCGTCGCTGACGGTGGCTCCCTCCACGTCATACTCCTCACTGCCATTGGCAAAACCCTCTGCATTAACAGTGCGCAGGGGCATGCCTGAGAATTGGCTGTTATACAGGCGCAGGATGTTGTTCTCATCATCGGCTACATAGAAATAGCCACCACCCACATCGGCCATGGCTGAGGCATCACAACTGCCCTGCAGCCATGTGGTCTGCTCAGGGCTCTTGCTGGCATCGCTTGCTGCGTATTGTATGGCGTAGTCGCTGGCTCCTGAGAGGCTTACGGTAATCTTTGTCGTACCTACTCCTGATGGCTTTATACGCACGGCAAAGACGCCTGGCTGTATCTCCTCGGATGTGATGTCGTCAACCTTCACAACGCTTGTTTTGCTCGACTGAAATGTCAGCGTGCTGCCCGTTGGTGCATTAAACCATATGCCCTCAGTTGCTGCAGGGTCGGTGGGGTCGTCAATCACTCCGCTGACGTAAGAGGTCTTGCCGCTTCCGCTGACTATTTTCAGACGTGGGAAGGAGGTGTCAGGGTATTTAGGTTGTGAGGAACTTGCCTCGAGTGTTGCTGCTGAGAGGGTGCTCATGCTTGCAGAGGCAAGGATTACTGTAAGGAGTGAGGTTTTCATTGTTTAGTTGTAATTATAGTTATAGGGAGATATAGGTAGTTATAGGGAGATAGAAAAAAGATAATAAGGCCTCCGCTGTGGAAGCCTTACCTATGGGGTTTCTTATCTTAGTCTGTCAGCAGAGCGAACCAGGTCGTCATCGTGCTTTATGCCTTTCTTTGCCATCCAGAAGAGGATGATGCTGACGACGGGCAGAATAGCGTATAGTGGGTACATCGTTGCACCGCCGTGCAGGTAGTAGTGGTCGTAACAGAATATGCCTACCCACACTAGTAGCATAAGCGTGCCCAGTGAGCAGAATGCCATCTGCCTCTTGCGGTTCTTATACTGGAAGATGTTGGCGCAGCCCAGTCCTGCTATCAGGCCTCCGAGCACTTGCAGTATAACCATCACGGCATAAATGCTTGCCACCACCATGAGGATGACAATGAGTGCTAGGTATATGGTTTGTTTACGCTGCCACATAGTTGTTTAATATTCGTCGTCCTCGTCCAGGTTCACGTCCTTTGAAGGGTCGTGCCAGTATATGTCGTTTGCCAGGAACTCTTCCTGAGCTATGAGGGTTGGCTTAGGGAGTTTCTCGTAGTAACGGCTTATCTCTATCTGCTCGCGGTTCTCAAATACTTCTTCCAGACTGTCGTTGTAGTTGGCAAACTCAGCAAGTTTCTTGTTGAGCTCCTGCTTTATGTCCTGAGATATCTGGTTAGCACGCTTGCCAAGGATAGCTACGCTCTCATAGATGTTGTCTGTGCCTTCACAGAAATCCATGATGTTGCGGGTAACGGTGTTTGTAGGAGCTTTTGTCTTCTTGTAGTCCATTGTCTTTATTTTGTTTTTAATTGTTATCTACTTCGCCTGTTTGGGTGTAGCGCTTACACTTTTCTATATATTTCTCAGCTGTGGCACGCTCTTTTGAGTCAGGATATTCGTTCAAGAAACCGTAACACTCGTCTTCTGCATCCTGAAAACGGTCGGCCTGCTTTGCCTTGACGCTGTGTACTGCCAGTGAGTATTTGCTCTTCATGATGAGTGCGGCAAACTCCTCGCGCAGCGTGGTGTAGGGGTATTCCTTCAGCGCATTCTGAGCGGTCACGATGCATGCCTCATAGTTGTTGCCGCCACTGGTGCAGTTGCCGAAATAGGTGCCAAGGTTGTAGTAGAGCTTGGCATTGAGAAATTCCTTCTCCACCAGTTTGTCCTGAAGCTGATAGAGCTTCGTCTGGGCATCATTCTTGTACTGGCTGTAGGGGAAGATGTCGATGAAGTCCTGATAGGCCTTCATAGCCTGAACGGTGGGCGTCTGGTCAAGGCGTGGCTCAGGTACCGTCTGGTATAGGCTTTGACCAACGAAATAGTTTGCTATCTCAGCATACTTGCCCTTAGAATAAGATGAGTAGTACTTCTTGAATATCTCGGCTGCCGAGTCATAGTCGCCGCTATTGTAGCATGACATACCATAGAGGAAAAGACACTCCTCTGCGTTATCAGTACCCTTAAACAGGGTCACCATATCGCCGAAGAATATCGAAGCCTTAGAGAAATGGCCCTCGGTATATAGCTGCTTAGCATACTCATAGCGGTACACATAGTCGTCTGACTTATATACCGCATTAAACTCCTTGGCACAACCGCAAAGGAGAATAACCGCTGAAACGATAGCAAAAAAGTTGTACTTACTCATTAATTTTCGAAAATCAGGTGACAAACGCGTTCGCACGAAGCAAAAAAACGAATGTCTGCAAAGCAGGCTCGTGGTTGCCTTGCAACTTTGCGAGTGCAAAGGTACTAAGAAAAGTTGAAAGTTGAAAGTTGAAAGTTGAAAGATATGGTTGTTTTTTAGAATTATTAAGAAAAAAATGTTACCTTTGCAGGTGTTTTTAATCCACGGAAAGAGTTGAATACCTTCAAACTGACATCAAAATACCGTCCCACGGGCGACCAGCCAGAGGCTATAGCCCAACTGGTGGAGGGCGTGAAGAGCGGAGTGCCAGCCCAGGTGTTGCTGGGCGTTACGGGCTCTGGCAAGACATTCACCATGGCCAACGTCATACAGCAGGTGGGGCGTCCTACGCTCATCCTCTCTCACAACAAGACGCTCGCCGCCCAGCTCTATGAGGAGATGAAGGCGTTCTTCCCCGATAATGCCGTGGAGTATTACGTGTCCTACTATGACTACTATCAGCCTGAGTCATATCTGCCCACTACAGATACTTATATAGAGAAGGACCTGGCGATTAACGAGGATATCGACCGCCTGCGTCTCTCGGCTGTCACCGCTCTGCTTTCGGGCAGGCAAGACGTGATTGTCGTTAGTTCCGTGTCGTGCATCTACGGCATGGGCGGACCTGCTACCATGCAGGGCAGTGTGATATCTGTCAGGCGAGGCCAGACGATAGATCGTGATGAGTTCCTTCGCCATCTGGTTGAGATACAGTATGTGCATAACGACGTGGAGCTGAACCGTGGCGAGTTCCGTGTGAAGGGCGATACGGTGGATATCGCTATGGCATATAGCGAAGAGGTGCTTCGCGTCACCTTCTGGGATGATGAGATTGATGCCATCGAGGAATTGGAAGCCACTACCTACAGGCTGAAAGGCTCGTTTGAGGAATATAAGATTTACCCCGCCAACCTGTTTGTCACTACCAAAGACCAGCAGGAGACTGCCGTGAGGATGATACAGGACGACCTGCAGGCACAGATAGAATACTTCAAGGAGATAGGCGACGACCTGAAGGCTCAGCGTATAAAGGAACGTGTGGAATATGACCTGGAGATGATTAAGGAACTGGGCCATTGCTCGGGCATAGAGAATTACTCCCGATACTTTGACGGTCGCGCCCCAGGCGAGAGACCTTACTGCCTGTTCGACTTCTTCCCTAAGGACTTCCTCATGATGGTGGACGAGAGCCATGTGTCCGTGCCACAGATTAGAGCTATGTATGGCGGCGACCGCAGTCGTAAGCAGAATCTGGTGGAGTATGGGTTCCGTCTCCCTGCCGCCTTCGACAACCGCCCCCTGCGCTTCGAGGAATTCGAACAGCTGCTTAATCAGGTCATTTACGTTTCGGCTACTCCTGCCGAATACGAACTGAATGCTGCAGAAGGCGTGGTGGTGGAACAGGTGATTCGTCCTACCGGACTCCTCGACCCTAAGATAGAGGTGCGCCCTACGGAAAACCAGATAGACGACTTGCTCGAGGAGATAAGGGTGCGTAGCGAGCGCCATGAGCGAGTGCTTGTCACCACACTGACCAAGCGCATGGCTGAGGAGATGACGGAGTATCTGCTCAACCAGGGCGTGAAGACCAACTACATACACTCTGACGTCACCACCCTTGACCGTGTCCAGATACTCAATGCCCTCAGGGCGGGAGAGTTTGACGTGCTCGTGGGCATCAATCTGCTCCGCGAGGGACTGGACCTGCCAGAGGTCTCTCTCGTCGCAATACTCGATGCCGATAAGGAGGGCTTCCTGCGCAATCGCACCTCGCTCACCCAAACGGCAGGCCGTGCCGCACGTAACGTTAATGGTATGGTGATAATGTATGCCGACAGCATCACCGAGTCCATGCAGCAGACCATAGATGAGACCAACCGCCGCAGGGCTAAGCAGATAGCATATAACGAGGAGCACGGCATCACGCCTGTGCAGATAAAGAAAGACCTCAACCGAGAGACTATCGCTAAGGGCGAAAAGACCAGCAGCAAGAAGGCTCAGGCTGTGGTCACTGCCTCTATTGCCCAACTAAGGAAGAACGACCCTGTGCCATACCTGGAACCAGACAATTCCGACTATGCTATGGCTGCAGACCCGATAGTGAACTCTATGACCGATGACCAGATACGCAAGGCCATCGCCTTCGCTACAGAAAAGATGAAGGAGGCAGCCAAAAACCTTGACTTCCTCCTTGCCGCCCAATATCGTGATGAGGTGCTCTCCCTACAGAAGCATCTGAAGGCTTAAATTCTTAAAAAACTTAGTCACCTTGCCCCTTGTATTTAGTCACCTTGTCCCTTGTCCCTTTGTCCCTAATACGATGTCTTGTCGGCGTATTGCAGCCCTCCTAATCTTTCCCGTCGTCGTGCGAGGCAGCTCCTGCACAAATTCCACTACGCGCGGATATTTATAAGGTGAGGTCTGCATCTTGCAGAACTCCTGTATCTCTTTGGCAAGTTTCGGACCAGCCTCGTTCTGGAATAGGGACTTCAGCACTATCGTAGCCTTGATAAGCTGACCACGCACCTCGTCTGGCACACCCGTCACGGCACATTCCAATACGGCAGGGTGGAGCATAAGCGCCGTCTCTACCTCAGAAGGTGAGATACGATAGCCGCTGGACTTAATCACATCGTCGGCCCTGGAGACAAACCAGTAGTAGCCGTCCTTGTCCTTGCGTGCCAAATCGCCAGTGAAGTAATAACCATCGTGATTGTTGCGCTCCATGGCATCCTTGTCCTTGAAATACTCCTTAAACACACCAAGCGGACGACCGCGGTCTATGCGGATGGCTACCTGACCGACCTCGTCAACACCGCAAACCTCCATATTCTCATTGAGCAAATCCATGCTGTAGAGTGGACTCGCCTTGCCTATGGAACCCGTGCGACTCTCTACCCAAGGGAAGAAACCTGTCACCAGTCCCACCTCGGTCTGTCCGTAGCACTCCTTCATCTCTATGCCAGTATATTTCTTCCAGTCATCATACACATGACGGTGGGCAAGTTCGCCAGCCACTACGCAATAGGTCAGAGAAGAGAGGTCGTATTTCGTCAAGTCCTCATTGAGCATAAAACGATACACCGTAGGCGGAGAGAAGAAGGATGTCACACGGCAGTCTTCTATTACATGCAGGAGGTTGGCAGCATCAAATTTTCCTTCGTAGTCATATACCACAACGGTCGCTCCCACCAGCAGCTGACCATACAGCATCCCCCACACTGCCATGACCCATGACGAGTCAGTCACCGTAAGCAGACGTGACTCTTCATTGAGACACTGCCAGAAGCGTGCCGTCAGTATGTGGGCGAGGGGATAGGCATAGTCGTGCACCACCATCTTAGGATGGCTGGTAGTGCCCGAGGTGAAGTATATCAGCATATTGTCGCTCGACATGTTCACCCTTTTCATAGGCTTAAACTCAGGAGCCTCATTCACAGCCTTCCAGAAGTCTATCCACTCCTCATCCTCAACCTTTGGCGAATTGCCGTCGTTTACGTATATAAGGTGGTGTACTTCATTAGCAAAATAGTTGGCTTTCTGCACATTCTCCATCACGTATGTAGTATCGCAACAGATAATAGCCTTCACACCAGCAGCTATGCAACGGTAGGCTATGTCCTTATCGCTCAACTGGTGATTGGCAGGGATAGCCACAGCTCCTAACTTGTGAAGCGCCACCATGGTGTACCACCACTCAATGCGTCGGCGCAGTATCAGCAACACCCTGTCGCCCTTTTCTATGCCTATGCCCTGAAGAAAACTCGCTATTTTGTCCGATTTCTCCTTCAGGTCCTTGTATGTCACATCATACTTTACGCTGTGTCCGTCCGTCCATGTTATAGCCACCTTCTCAGGTTGCTTTTCAGCATAGACATCCACCACATCATATCCGAAGTTGAAATGCACGGGTACGTCAATCTTAAATGTATCCATGAAATCCTCGTACGAAGAAAAATCCTTCTTCTTCAGATACTTCTCAAAAACTGCCATTTTCCTTGTCTTTCTGGTTATCTTAATTTTGTACCTTGTACTTAGTCACTTTGTACTTAGTCACCTTGTACTTAGTCACCTTGTACTTATCATGACAAAGTTACCAAATATAACTGACATGGGATAGTTTTTTTATCTTTTTTCACAATAAAAATGCGCTTGTTGCGCACATCGTTTTTTAGTGTGCAACAATTCCTTCTCATTTTCATCGGGAGTGTGCAATGGTTACTTTTCTTCCTCTATTTATAAAAGCATAAAAAATCTCCCCCCGCCTCACGGCGAGAGGAGACAACAACACAAACACAAATAATCCCGTGCTCATTAGAGACACGGGCATGAGTCTCTATAGGTGAATTAATCACGTCTCATTACTCAACTCCGAAGAGCTGCTTCAGACCTCCGTCAACTCCGCTGAAGCCCATGAAGGCAAGTGCGAGAAGTGAGGCTGTAACGAGTGTGATAGAAACACCTTTCATTCCCTTTGGTACTGAAGCATACTCCAACTGCTCACGAAGTCCTGCGAAGAGGACGAGAGCCAGACCGAAACCAAGGGCAGATGCGATAGCATAGTCGAGTGACATAAGGAGGTTGTAATCCTTCTGTACACAGAGAATAGCTACACCGAGCACTGCACAGTTGGTGGTGATAAGTGGAAGGAATACGCCAAGTGCCTGATAGAGTGGGGGAGAAACCTTCTTGAGGATTATCTCAACCATCTGTACGAGGGAAGCGATGACAAGGATGAATGACAGGGTCTGCAGGAATCCCAAGCCCAGAGGGTTGAGGATGTATATCTGCAGAAGCCACGTTACGAGTGTAGCCAACAGCATTACGAAGGCTACGGCAGCCGACATACCGAGTGAGGTGCTGACCTTCTGACTGACGCCGAGGAAAGGGCAGATGCCGAGGAACTGGCTGAGTACGATATTATTGACGAATATCGCAGCGATGAAAATCAATAGGTATTCCATATTCTATTAAGCCTTCTTAAAACGATTGATTACTGCAATGATGTATCCCAGGGTAAGGAATGCTCCTGGAGGGAGAATGAATATCAGCATGCCGAAGTCTTCTGGTATGAGGCGACAGTCGAAGATGGTGCCGTTGCCGAGAAGCTCACGGAAGATGCCGAGGATAGTAAGACCGATGGTGAAACCGAGTCCGATACCGATGCCGTCGAGTGCTGAATCGAATGGTGTATTCTTGCCAGCGAATGACTCTGCACGTCCGAGGATGATACAGTTAACCACGATAAGCGGTATGAACAATCCGAGTGACTTGTCAACCTCTGGGGCATAAGCCTTGATGACGAGCTGGACGATGGTCACGAGGGTTGCGATGACAACGATATAGACAGGGATGTGTACCATGTCAGGTGTAAGATTCTTGATGCAAGAAATGATGATGTTAGAGAAGATAAGCACAGCCATTGTAGCCAAGCCCATCATCAGACCATTTGTTGCACTTGTGGTAGTAGCCAGTGTAGGACACATACCGAGCATCAGTACAAAGGTAGGGTTCTCCTTGATGATGCCATTCAA
>RHMF01001725.1_pt1 | contig 10080 bp, 14 predicted proteins | sample 5365151 | NCBI WGS metagenome assembly RHMF01 (sample SAMN10266501, study PRJNA497801) | feces metagenome | isolation source: feces | host: Bos taurus | place: China: Prairie of Fairy Mountain | collected 2017-08-14 | reverse complement strand
GTCAAACAAACAGCAATAGTGGGATAGATAATATTTGAGCTTCTTTCCGGTCAACGTGCTGCAGTCTATCGGCTCCGGGTTCCCCATCGGAAACAGCTCCGCGATACATACAGCCGGGTAACTGCTGGTGAAGTCCATTGAATACACGTCCGGGATCAGATGCCGAACGTGTGCAGCGTTTCCATGTGTAAAACCACCGGCAAAACCTCGTTTGAGCTGTGTGTAAAGATTAGGAGATAAAAACATCGCGCGCATCATGTCCCGGTACTTCATTCGCTTTTTACTCTTTTTATGCGGTTCGCCGGGAACATAAAAACAAGCGTTCCGGCAATACTTCCGGACATATCCGGTTTTAGTCAATGGCACATTCCCAATCCCGTCCGCGCGTTCGATCTCTTCCGCGATAAAGGCCATAACAACTTTTACGTCCCCGACACAATAACCGCATTCCTTAGGATAAAGAAACGTTTCCGCGTGTCTGGGTATGGAATAGTCCAGATCACCAACGGCCTTTTTCACTCTATACTTAAGTAGGTTGTCACCCGTTTTTTCAAGGCTCATTCCGGAAAGAATGAGAGAACACCGAAATTCTATTCCGGTATCGGTCAGCGCGTATAATGGCTTCCTGCGATCCGATGCAAACACTTTTGTAAAAGTGAAATGAGAACGGAAAAATTGAAAATCGTGTTGCAGATTATGAACATAGACAACCAACCGTTTTTCCTCATTCAGATCAAGAACGTTGGAAAGAGTTTCCATCATTGTTGTAAACTCGTCCCACGTCCTACCAAGGATCGTTAGACCGTATATGCCGAATGTCCACACATACATCAAACCTACCTTTTCTCCGTATTCATTACGGAAAGAAGTAGACTCTGTATCAAAGCTGCAGGGGACGTTAAAATATTTCTGTTTCGTGTTGGACCGATGGAACCGGAACCAATGACGAACGCGCTTCAATACATCCAGAATATCGGACGGCGCGTAATATCCGGGATAAACTAAAAAATTAGAAAAGTGTTGCAATTCCATAATCTCACCCTGTTTTTATTCAATGTCAAAACCGAAAGCGCGCGAAACTCCACCACCCATAAAATCTTGTTTGGCTTCCGCGTTTATTCCATATTTCTTGTCAAATGCGTTTGAAATTTCAATCGCTAATTCATCCGGGCTTTTAGAAAAATCCTTAACATAAGTTGCAGCTTCACCCATAACGCTATATTTAAATTCGAAATAGGCCAACGCCGGATTGATTTCCTTTGCTTTTTCAAATGCATCGTAAAAGCGATCATAATCCTTTTTCCGGATTTTAACGCCGGTATGTTCTTTCAGCGTTCCTATATTTTCCGTCTTTACTTTTGACCAGCCTTTAACAGTCCTTGTCCGATCTGATAAGAAATTAAGACCCCGGTTTATTTCCTTATAAATGGTGTTCCGGTCAAGGTTCGATAGATCGCCTATCCGTCCGCCGGATTTTTCCATGCCGTAAAAAGCCGGAGAACGGTATTCTTTCCGTTCCCACAAAGTAAAACCCCGGTTCGCCTGATTCCGGACAAAACTTCCAACTTTCAGAAGCTGATCACGTGTCATTCGGTTAAAGTCTAGTTCGTATAAATCTTCTATTCTCATTTCCTTTTCTCCCTTCTAAATGAAAAACCGCGCCTGGATCAGAGCGCGGTTATTCAGGAACAACAAACTACTATTCGAAATCATCCAATGAAGAATCACGATAAGGAACAACGGATTTCTTCCACTCTGAAACCCACAGAGTGTAGCTGGTAGCTTCTTCGCCGGTATCTTCACGGGTGTAAACCTGAGAAGACAAGTTCGCCTTTTCTTTCGGGAATTCAATATTCATTGGGCAATCAGAAGCTTTCGGGGATCCACACTCTTCACGGAATTTCACGCTGGCGGTCAGCTCGGTTCCGTCCTTCTTATGCAGCTTTCCGATATAAGCGGTAAACTCCTTCCCTTCGCGTGTCTTCTTCTTTTTTGAATAAACTGTAATAATCATAATCTTTCTTCCTTTCTTTTCAATATGACTTTTAAAATATACATGCCGGAATGATCAGCTTTAAACTTCTTCCTGGCTTCTGTGAAACTGTCTGCGGAAACTTCCGCATACCGCGCGCCGGATCCCGGCTGAGTAGGATCGCGGTATCGAATTTGAAAAATTTGAATCGTTTTCAATTCCTCACCTCACTTTCTACAACGTGCAACAATAGATTAATAATCCAATCACGATCACAACCAGCGCCAGCGCAAAAGCGGAGAGAAACTTTGTTAGTTTCATTTTGACCACCTCATCCCTGATATTCTGTCTATCAGCTCCGCGCATGAGTGTGAATGGCTTTCCCATTTCTGCGCCCAGTTCGGCATCCCGGATGTAATTGCTTCCACATAACGGGTATCATATAAATCTTTCAATTCGTTCAACCCCTTCAGAATGACTTCCGCTTCCGCTGCGTTCAGTTCCAAATACATTTTCTGTGCCATCATTCAACCTCACTTTCTTCATTATTTGTTAAAAAGATCTCGTCCATCGAGATAACCACTTCAAAAGGTTCGTTGTCTTCTTCTTGTATTTGATGTGAAAGAAGTAGTTTTGCGCAATGCGACGCACCTTCAAAAGTTTCAAATTCAAATTGTGCTACATCCCAATAATGTTTTGGCTGCCTGAGTGCTACAACAAATTTAATGTTTTCCATTTTGAATACCTCACTTTCAATATTTACTTTATTTACTTTGGACCTTAATAATAACATGGAAAGAAATTTCAATGTTACCAAAGATAATGTTTATTTTTTGTGCAATGTTGTCACAAATGACAAAAAAGAAAAGACTCCCTGTGAGCCATTCAGGGAATCTTTTCTTAACTGTTAGGTATTGAGTGAGGCTTATGGAATTGTCTTACAATGCACGTTCTTATTATAGAAGAAACTCTGAGATTGTCAATCTCCGAGCCAATGACCGGAAGAATCAAACCGGTACGGCTTTCCGCCAATCATAACGGTTCCAGTCACCATTTCACCGCATATAAAACCGTTCGCTGTTGTCGGATAAAGATAATACCACCAGTCCCGATCCTTTACCCAACCGGTCAGCATAGCACCATCGGATCCCAGATAGTACCACCGTCCATCCTGATCGAGCAGCCAGCCGGTAAGCATTTCCCCGTTTTTCGGGTCCAGATAGTACCATTTTCCCTTTACGCAATGCCAGCCGGTAAGCATTTGCCCATCGTCAGCAATCAAAAACCACGCCTGATAGTTTTTATCCCAGAGCCAGCCTTTTTTATCGGAATAATACCATTTCCCGTTTTTCTTATACCAGTAAGAATAATTGACCCATTTAGAAAGCCGGCCCCACGCTTCCCACCTTCCGATAATGGTTCCGTTCTTCTGATCGCGCCGGGTTCCGTCAGCGTCTACCCAACTGCACACAACGCCGTTTGCGCACCAGTCAGGAACATAGGTACATTCAATCACATTGACGTTGCCCAGATCTCCAAGATACACACCGGCATGGCCTGACATATACATATACGCACCAACAGGTGCGCAATCAAAACCGCCCCACATCACCGAATCACATTCACACAATATTTCATATTCTGAAATATCCGGGATAACTTGTCCGGGCATAACATAAAACCCAATCGGGTTCCAGCGGTCCACAATCGAAGGATCGTTTATTACACTTTTTATCATTCCGATACAGTCAAACGATAAAACACCGTTTCCATGAACAAAACCGCAATTATCCGGGAAATGATTCGAATAATATGTGCTGCGATTCGTTACCAGCTTTTTCAGATTATCAACAAATTCTTTCGCATTCATTCTATATCCTCAACTTTCTGTTCCAACTTGTACACCCTTTCTATAACGGAATTATGTTTTTCAACTTTCTTTTCCAATTCCCCAACACGGTACTTTGTTATTGAATTTGTTACCAGCGCGGTAATAATGATACCGATCAAAGATATTACACCGTTGATTGCGGTTAAGATTACACTTTCCATATGATCACCTTCATTCCTTGTTAGCCTGCGTGCAAAAATAAAAACTTATTACCATTGTGAAAATATTCAAAATCTGATCGCCGGTTATAACACCATAGCAGGCCATCGCAATAAACAGACCGGTCAATGCCAGCGTGACCAGAGTTTTTACCTTTAATAAGTCCACAATCGTTTTCGTAATTTTGTCTTTCATGTTAAATCACCCTCTTTCTAACTACCTGCAACGCCAAGGACAAATTCCTGTGATGTAAAACCGGATGGAAACGCTTTTGTCAAAACCATCGGATTTTGATACACTTTGAAACTTCCATCATTCAAATAAAGGTTCCATGCGTTCTCCTGTTTTGCGATGATCCCGGAGTTTCCGCGGATAGCGGTTTTGAAACTGGAAAGAACGTCACAATGTGCAGAAATTTCAACAAGTCCGTTCCGGATCGATTTTATATTTGTAATGAAATAAAATCTTCCGAATGATTCAATTTCCATATAATTAGCACGGTTCAGCGTTGCAACGTCCGCTTCAATAATGATCACCGGATCCACTATGGAAGTTTCCGCTTTTAGGGTTCCCGTTAATGTGGTGAACACATCAAATGTTTTATCAAGCGCGATACGTTCAGAACGGTTTATTCCTATTTTAATATCAAAAGCCATTATAAAATCACCCCTTCCGCCAATAACTGTTCAATTTCTGCGTATTCCTCACGGGTAGCGCCAATGTCAAACAATTCAATTTTATGAACCATTGTAAAACCGGAAAGCTCCCCAAGCTGTGCCGTGATAAAGGAAGGATAACCTTCTATTTTATTCTGGTTCGCCGGTAAGCATTGGCGCGGACGCGTCAAAATTAAATACGGAGTCTGTACACCCATCATTCCACCCATGCCTGACATAGCACCGGATTTTTCAATGTTTGGCCTCATTGCATTGACCATTCCGCTGGCGGCGCTTCCTGCTGCCCCGATCGTTGCAGGAATGGAAGCGCCTTCTGTCGCAACCATCATACCAACCGCGGACGCGATCTGAAGAACACCGTTCAACACGTTTGTCCAGTCACCACCGGAAATAGGTATGCTACAACTACATTGTCCGATAAAGTTATACAATACAGTTCCGTCTACTTCCACATACGCAACACAAGCGCCGGAAAGAATATCAACGTGGTATACAACGTGAACGGCCTTGCCCATAATATCATCAACAGCAATCGGACGCGCTCCGATATAGGGTAAATACAATTCCGCTTTTGTATAAGGATCGTAATCCAGATACGCACCCCAGTATTCATTTACATTCAGGGTTCCGCAATCAACTTCTGCGTATTGTGTCGCGTACTGTGTCATTGTAACGCCCGTATTGATGTTTCCAACCCAGACACTTTTGGCGGTTCCCTTCGCTGCCGAAACAGGAACAATGGAAAGACCAAGGACCGCTTGCAGCGGGTCCGTTAATATCCGGTTCCAGTTCGTAATATCTAAACTTCCCCATAAGTAATTAGCTAAATTGTGAAGGTCCTGAACCGATGGAGCAAATAAACTAATCATTCCGGTATCAACAGCGGAAAGCGTAGGAAGTCCAGGAATCTGTATATCATCCCCGGTTCCGTCAAAGTCGCCGGTTCCACCACCGATTCCGGAAGTCCCACCGTTTTCATAAGGATCAGCGTTATCTTTCTTTTCTTCTGAAATATCGTCGATATTTATATTTGTTGGTGTAAAATCAATCGTATATGAATTACTCGGATAATAAAGACCTACTGAGTAATAAGGTTCCGTAACTAATGGAGCCATTACCGGGATTCCTTGCACATTAGGAATACTGTTATATAGATCAGTTGTCGGCGCTACCTGACAATCTGCAAAAGCATCATTTGCAGTATTTAATAATAAACCGGCGCTGTCCGTATAGATAACCAGAGGTCTAAGTCTTGACTTATTTCTATTAGAATCTACTTTCTGGGAATATGCAATATTTGCTGACTGAGCATCTGAATAAACGCGTAGTTCCAACCGAACCGCGGTTAAACCGGAACCTGTACTCCTATATGCGTAGATTGCAACTCTTCCGTTTCTGTATTCAAAGGGATATACATAAGAGTTATACGTTGACGGGTTAAATTCTGCAACCGTTCCACCTAGTGACCACATTGTGGAGTTAAAATCCAGATACATAATAACTTGTAGTAATTGTTCCGGCGACAACACAACTTGTTTATCTGAAAGAGAGCTGTCAAAACCTTCTAAAACTACTTGTACGATTGGCAGCTTTCCAGCAACCGATCCAAAATCAATTAATCTGTTTTTAAAAGATAAAGTAACATTCTGAGGCATAATTCCCCCCTTTCCTAAAAATAAAGCTCTACCTTTTACAGTAGAGCTTTTATTTTTATTTGCCTTCCTATTAAGCTACAAAGAACACAACGCAGTTTTCAGCAAGGTCAAGGAAATAGCCGGCGTCGGCTTTATGGTACTCGTTCCAAAACTCTGCTTTCGCATTATAGTTTGTCGTAACTCTCCGATCGAGGTTTGCAACTCCCAGAGTATCACGGTCGAAGATCACGCCAAGAACACCAGTTGTTGTAACTGTTGCTCCGGAAGGCGTTACAACATCAATTTTTGATGTGGAATCAAATGCATAATCGGTTCCGCTTCCCTGCCAGTAGGTAATTGATTCCGCTTCCGGAAGTCTGGTAAATTCGTCATTGAAGGTGTCAGACTGTAAATACACGTCCGCGCCGCGTTTAAATTCGGAAAGCATGAGGATATGCATTCTGTCGCGCTGAGTAAATTTTTCAGTTCCTTCAATGTTGAATAACGTAGACATAACTGCCAGACGGTCAACATAAAGACCGATCTGTAAAGCACAATAGCGGATAAAATCCGGAGTGTGAAGAGCTTCCGCAGCGGTCAGAGTGTCACCACCTGCACCAATCACTTCATTATTATACTTATAAAGAAGGTTTACCGCACGAACACCGGTTCCAGCAGAATAACCAGTATTCCCCGGATATTCACTAGCGAGCGTTTCCGCAATGGCTGAATTGATCGTTCTCATGATAAGGGAATCAAGTTTAACAGTCATGCTATTTTCGATCGCAACCTGAATCATGGAATAAAACGCGTTAAGCTGTGTAGGATTTGAGAACGATTCTTTTACCTGTTTCTCCGTAATGGAAATAGGGATTTCAAAGGTTATGCGCTTGTTAAAAAACTTTGCTGCAACTTGCGGAGAATAGAAGATATTCGGATCATAGGAAGCGCGGTCTTCCAGCTCCCAGCTTTCGTTCTCTTCTGCTTCCGGAATCTTTGCGCGGACCTTTTCCAGAATACTCCCGTATTCCCAACCATCCATTAATACACGCGGAGCGCGTCCGCCGTATACACGATCTACGAAAACCACCCGACCGATGTGATTTTGCAACGATCTGACGTAATGATCGAGTCCATTATCAAGGTTTTCAAACGCGCGTCCGATATCAACCACGTTCGATAAATCTTCATTTACTACAACCTCTTCACCCAGCAATTCGCCGGTAATTGTGTTTAAAAGGTCATAAACCTGCGTCATCTGCATATTAAATCATCTCCCTTCTTATGATGCTAAGTTCTGGACCGTGCAACTATCAGCGCTTGTGATGAACACTTGCAACACTCCAAAGCTTGCAATAACTGTTGTTCCGGCCATGTGGCAAGCAACCGGGACCGGCGTAAATTCTGCGCCGTCATAGTTACAGTTCACAGCACTTACCGGTTTTCCTGTTGCAATCGCTTTTAACGCCCTTGCATGAATTCCGGTAATAACCTGCGGATCACTTTCGGCCAGATCAAGACCGGCACAGTCAAACATTACATAACCACCGTTCATTTTTATAACTCCCTTCTATATAGTGTAATTATTTGTACAATATTAATATACGCGAAGTGCAAGCGTTCTGTCAATATCACGGAAAACCACATCACGGAAGTAATTCCACTTCCAAAGTTCGATCTCTGCCTGCGCCATTTGTTGTGATGTGGTAACACCGATATTTCCGGAGCGCGTCAGTTCATAATTCCTTGTATCAGTATCCGATCCGGTCAAAGCAACGGCCTGCGTTCCGGTATGCGCTTCCGTATTGTTATATTGCATCGCATCGGTTCCGGTATGTGTGAACGTATCGGTTCCGGTTTTAGCCAGGGCATCGGTCCCCATATGTGTTGTGGTATCGGTCCCGGTATGTGTTTCAGAAGTGTTATACGTTGTTGTATCGTTTGAGTCTGTTTCCGTTGTTCCGGTTCCGGTATTGCTCACGCTCTGATGATCGGTAGGAACCGCAGTACTGGAATTAAAACCATAAAGCGTATTATCCGTTGTGGTAGTAAGAGATGGTGTAGCAACTTCTTCGCGGTCAATCACAAGTGTTTCCGTTCCGGTTTTTGCATCGGTCAAATTCTTAGTTTCCGTATCAGTCAGATTTTTTGTTTGTGTATCGGTTAAAGCAACCGTTTCCGTATCTGTCAGATTCTTAGTTTCGGTATCAGTCCCGGTTTTTGCTGTGCTTAGATTGTCCGTTCTGGTGGAAGTAGTTCCCCTCTCATGAACCGTTTCATCGTCTGTCATTGTTTCCACCATGTTATAATTCTCTAACGGTTCATACTGCGCTTTACTAAGGTTATATAACCGGGTCCAGCTATTTTTATACATTGCTAAGATTGATTGAGCGATCAAAAGCCGGTTTGAATCGCTGATTTCCCCATCTTCCTGCAGCGTGTCCAGTAACACGGACACATATTTATTGCCGGAATGGTTCCCATGATACTGCAAATCTAGAACATTCGCGTCTACTTCTTCCCCCCAAGGAACATCATAATTACTAAGGTCAGAAAAGATACCGCCTTCCAGCCAATCGGAATAAAGATCATTGATTTTATACATCTTCTTTTTCTCCCTTCTCCGGATCATCATCCGGGTTCGGTTCCGGATCGTTCTCCGGTTCCAGGTCTTTTTCTTCTTCCATAAGTTCCTGTTTCAGATCGAGTTCCAGTTGATTATCTTCCCATGAGGACGCGAGTTCGACGGAAATATCAGTTCCGAAAAGATCGTTTACTTTTTCCAGCGCTGTCTTTCTACATCTCAGCATATCATCGATCAAGGGCAACAGAGCATCGTCGTTCAACTGGCTTTCCGCCGTGCTAAGTGCTTCGCGTTTCATGTTATAATTAGCATTCAGACCGATTTCATTATACCAACCGGCTTTTAGGTATTGTTCCGTTTCAATCAGATCGGTAAGCTGATGAGCGGAACCGCTGGTTCCATATGGAAGAGCCTTCAAACCATCTGCAAATTCAGCATCCGTGATTACTCCCAACTTTCCATCTTTTATATCTGACAGAAATTTTTCTGCGCTTTTCGCTGTATTATCATCATCGGCAGCAATCAGATCAATGATTCTGGAATTGATAATTGCTATATTAATAGAAAGCTCGTTCTCCGCCATCTGGGAAGCATAGCGGTTAAACATTGGAGCCAGACCGATAAATAAACTATCATTCGGAATCACAATACAATCCGTATCAATTTTTAGATTAGCTGAATAACTCAACGCCGGATTAGCAATCGTGTAAATTGTCGGTCTGTAATAAACGTCCGGTTCTCCGCCCAGACCACCAATGAACGCATAAAGGTTATCTTCATATTTAGATATACAGCAATTACCATTAAGCTGTAAATATAACTCCAATATTCGGGCCGGAATCGTGTCAGGTAGTCCGGAATACTCAAACATAGATTGAGTTCTACACAACATATACAAAACGTGCATAGAAACCGCGCTTCCTTTGTCAGTAAAATCCGTAACTCCCAAAAATGGTAGTTTGGAAAAAATGTTTTCCACAAACCTATTAAATTGTCGTATTTCTCTTTCCTGCGTCATTTTAAAACCTCCGTTTTCTTTTTATTCTATCCAATAAAAAGGACAATGGCAAGTTATCCCTATAACCGTACACTTTACAGACTGTCAAATTCTGTCCAACCCTGGGCAACTAGCCGACAGTCTGTTTTCTTTTGTCTGCTTCCCC
>RHMF01001724.1_pt1 | contig 10082 bp, 12 predicted proteins | sample 5365151 | NCBI WGS metagenome assembly RHMF01 (sample SAMN10266501, study PRJNA497801) | feces metagenome | isolation source: feces | host: Bos taurus | place: China: Prairie of Fairy Mountain | collected 2017-08-14 | reverse complement strand
GCGATGAGAGAAGTATGGCATCTGTCCCCACCTTCATTGAAGATGATGTGTGATTTAATGAAAATTCCTTACAATTAAACTCCATAACAAAGCAAATTTACGAAGTTTTATCAAATAATTCTTTGATTTAGAAAAATATTTCTTGAAAAGATTTTTTTACTTTGGGGAGGTAATAGTATTACTTCTTGAAGGTAGAAGTATTACCTTAGGAAAGTAATTTTTGGTAAACACAAAAAAAATAAGAGTTGCTCAGTGTTGAACAACTCTTATTTCGTTTTATCGTCTCGAAGACTAGTACGTATTCTTTACTCTTCGTGATGCAGCATACATTATTCTTAATGCACCTGCTTTTCTAAGTTCTTGTTTTACGTCAGTTACATCACCCATCTTAACTTCTTTATCACACTTGATAGTGGTTGTAAGAAAAGGCTTGTCTTCTTCACTTCTTGCAGCTCTCTCCGCTTCTACGAATGCAACAATGTCTGTTAATTCGCCAAATTGGTCATTCAATTGAAAACGTGTCGCTGAACCGAACTTACGTTCTTCAATCGGAACTCCTATATAGATATAGCTAACAAGTGACTTCTTTTCCAATTTTTGGATTTCCGATGCCTGCGGAACATTAACCTTAACCATAAGAGAACTTTCACGCATTGTCGTAATAACCATGAAGAAGAAGATAAGCATGAAGATGATATCTGACATGGAACCCATGTTCATTTCAGGTAGTTCCCCAGATCCTTTTTGTTTGAATTTAGCCATTACTTCTTTCCTCCTATGTTTTTAGGTTCTGCTTCTGAAATAGCGATTGGAATTGCTTTATCTATTGCCTCTCTTTGCATTGAAGAACAATCAACGTATGCTTTTCCAAATTTGGTTTTTGCCATTTCGTCTCTAAGTTCACTTACCGCTGCTGTCAATTCGTTTTGTACCATTAAGTACATTTCATACGATGTTCCACGGTCATTTTGTAAAGAGATAACTCCCTTAGACACCTCTACTGTTCCCAACAAAGGAATTTCCTTTGTCATTTTTTCAGGTAGGTTTGCCAAATTCTCTGGGTTAGCTAAGAATTCTTTCGCTCTTTCTTTCAAGTTGTTAATTTCTCCTAGCTCTCCATTGAAAAGAAGTTTATCATCTTTGTTTACTAACACAACGAATGTGTTTCTTCTATGGATATCCGGTGGTTTAACGTTCGGATCCGATGGTGGCGGCAAACGTCTTTGGATACCCATATCAGTGTTGATTGAAGACACCAACAAGAAGAAGGTAAGCAACAAAAACGATATGTCGGACATCGACGAAGCGTTAAGACCGGGTAGCTTCTTTTTGTTTCTTGCCATAATAATCTCCTATTTTATTTTTTTGGAAATTTCTGCGAATAAAACAGATACTATTACTCCTGCAAACAAGATATAAACAGTGTACATGCAAGCTCCTATTAGTTTAGAACTTGAGTAGTCTGAACCAGTCTTTTCAAATATTTCCTTAGGAATATCATTTCCTGAAGAAAGTAAGAAAGAAACGACAAATACAACTACTAATGCCACTACTGCTATTATTATACCCATTTGTTTCTTAGGGTCTTCTATCAAGCCCTTGATTATTTGTGATAATGCGAATCCTAAAGCAACCACAATACTTGCTCCAGCCAAAACCAAAACACTCCAATATGATATGTTCCATGCTAACATTGCTGATGATTGTTCATCAATTGGCTTTGCTGAATCAAACAATACTCCATAAGCTACCGCAGCTATAGATGCAATAACGCCTATGACTATTGCTATTATCCAATATACTTTTCTATAATCTTTTTTCATTTTTCCTCCTTGGTTTTAAAAGTAATTACTTTGTTTACCTAATTTTCATAGGTTCAATATCCGTGATAAATTACTTTTGTCTGTTTTTTACCAAGATGTCCATGAATGAAATTGAAGCGTCTTCCATTGTAGCAACCAAACCTTCTATTTTAGACAATAGGTAGTTGTAGCAAATTTGAAGAGCCAACGCTGTAATCAAACCAAATACTGTTGTCAAAAGGGCAACCTTCATACCACCAGCAACAACTGTTGGAGAAATATCACCTGCTTTTTCAATATCATCGAACGCTTGAACCATACCGATAACTGTTCCCAAGAATCCGAATGATGGAGCGATAGCGATAAACAATGAAATCCAAACCATGTTGCTTTCCAATCTAGCCATTTGTACTCCACCATAAGAAGTCAATGCTTTTTCTACATCTTCCAAACCATTATCTAATCTGTCCAATCCTTGATAGAAGATAGAAGCAACTGGACCTCTTGTGTCTCTACAAACGTTCTTTGCTCCTTCAACATCACCTTTAACGATGCAATCTTCAACTCTCTTCAATAATTTATCAGCATTAGTTGTTGCAAGGTTTAGATAAAGAATTCTTTCAATAACTAAAGCTAATCCCAATATCAAACATATCAATATTGGAGTCATCCAACCAACTCCACCCTCGATATATTTTGTTTTCAAGCTTTGGTGGAATGATTTTTCTTCTGCTGGTGCAGCTGCTTCTTCAGCTTCTGCAGCAGGTTGTTCAACTTGTGTTTCTGTTGTTTCTGAAACGCTTGTTGTTTCAGTTTCAGCAGCTTTTTGATCTTGTGCAAAAACTGCATTTGATAAACCTAACGTCAATACTACTGCGATTGACAAATAAGCAAATACTTTTTTCATCGTGTTTTTGTTGTTTTTATTATTACTTAATTAAACTTCTTTTACCCATATTTGGATTTTGCAAATTTACAACCTTATTTTCAAAATACAATTTTTCTGAAGAAAAAATTCACTTAAAGTTTTATTTTTATCTCTTTACTCTTCCTCTTCAGTTCTTATTACTTCTGGTTTTATCGTTACAAGAACCTTGTCTATTCTTGTGAAATCCATGTCTACCACCTCAAAAACGAACCTTTCCCACTCTACCTTTTCTCCAATTTTAGGAATAGTTCCAATTTTCGAGAACAAAAGTCCGCTAAGCGTGTTATAGTTATTGTCTTGATAAAGGTCCTCCATATCAAAATGACTCAAAAAATCATAAAATGAATATTGCCCTCCGACCAAAAAGGTTCCGTCGGTTCTTTCTACAAATTCATCTTCATCTTCTTCTGTTTCAAATTCTGAAGCATTGCCTACTAAGGATTCCAAAATGTTATTCATCGTTACCAAGCCCTCAACCATACCAAACTCATCTATAACCAAGGCATAATGTATTTTAGTCTTTTTGAAAGTTTCCAATGCTTCATAAACACTCATACTTTCATGAAGATATTGGGCTTCTCTCATAATATCTTTTATTTTCTTGCCCTCACCAAAACTTCCAAACAAATCTTTCAAATACACAACTCCTGTTATGTTATCCAAGTTCTTATCGGCAACAGGATATATATAATGAACGCATTTTGCTAATTTATGTTTCAAATCGGATAATTCATCATCTACATCGAGCCATTCAAATTCTGTTCTATGGGTCATTAAAGATGAAATATCTCTATCTCCAAGTGAAAAGACTCTATCGACTATTTCATTCTCCACTTCTTGAATCTCTCCACCCTCAGTGCTATCATCTATTATTGATTTAATTTCTTCTTCTGAGTGAGTATTGCTTTGTTCTTTCAAATTGAACAAAGTAGTTAATGCATGTGTAGAAACCGATAACAACCACACAAGTGGATAAAACAACTTAGTCAAAAGACTCATCGGTTTTATGATAATCCCTGATATTTTCTCAGGACTATTTCTACCAACTTTCTTAGGGAACAATTCTCCTAAAACAATGGTGATATATGTTATAGATACAATTATTATGAATCTTGCGATTATTTGAGAGTAATATTCACTTAACCCAATCTTACTTATAAAAGCACCAAAGGGTTTAATCAAACTTTCCCCTGAATACATACCCGTTATAAGTCCTACGGCTGTTATCGCAATTTGCACAGTGGATAGGAATTGATCTGGATTTTCGGAAACTTTAAGAATCTGTTTAGAGGTTTTATTTCCTCGTTTTGCCTCTGCCTCAAGTTTAGATTTTCTTGCCGAAACAATAGAAATCTCAGACATTGAGAAAAGTCCGTTTATTATTATAAGTGCTAAAATTATTAGAAGTTCCACGAGCTTAATCGTTTTTTGAATTCGTTACAACGCTCTCTTGATTTGAGATTTCTCTTTCTTTGTCTTCTTTTCCTGAAACCAAGAATGCTAAAACCAATGTTACGACTCCAAATGTTATTGCAATATCTGCAACATTAAATATAGCATTAAAGAATCTAAAACGTTCTCCTCCGAAAAATGGAATCCAATCTGGCAGTACTGTATCTATTAAAGGGAAATAGAACATATCAACTACTTTTCCCAAAGCAAAAGGTGCATATCCTCCATGTTCAGAAAAAGCCTGAGCTACTGAAAAAAACGTACTCTCAGTAAAGATACAGCCATAGAAAAGTGAGTCTATAATATTTCCAACTGCTCCTGCAAAAATCAGAGTAAAGCCATATATCAACAATTTACTTTCTTCTTTCCTTATGAGTTTAAGAAGATACCACCCAAGAAAAGAAGAAACAGACACTCTTAAAAAGGTAAGCAAATATTTACCGATTGACCCACCGAAAGACATGCCAAAAGCCATTCCTTCATTCTCTATAAAATGGAGCTTACACCAATCTCCGATGATATTAACCTCTTCACCTATGGTAAAGTTTAGTTTGATCCACACTTTCAAAACTTGGTCAATCAAAAGTATTGCAAGCGTGAGAATAAGAGGAACCTTTATCCCTTTCACTTTTTATTTTGTTTTAGTTTTGCTTCAACGCTTAATGTTGCATGAGGAACAAGACGTAATCTTTCTTTAGGAATCAATTTTCCTGTTACTCTACAAACTCCGTAAGTTTTGTTCTCAATTCTTATAAGTGCAGATTCTAAATCCTTTATAAATTTTTGCTGTCTTGCAGCCATGTTTGCATTGTCTTCTTTGCTACATACGCTACTACCTTCCTCAAGTATCTTGAATGTAGGAGCAGTATCGCTTATATCGTTCGCATCATTTGCAAATGCCTCAGTAAGCATAGCAAGATTCTCTTTTGCTTTTGCTAATTTTTCTAAAATAATTTCTTTGAATTCCTGCAATTCCTCATCAGAATATCGCACTCGTTTCTCTTCCATCTCGATATTATTTATCATTCTTAACGTTCAATAAAACAAAAACGTATATTATGTCTAGGATATAAAAAGAGCAACAAATGGAAAAAACATTCCACTGTTGCTCTTTTTCGAATCATTATATTGACATTATTTCTTTTTCTTTTGCAGCAACAACTTCATCAGCTTTCTTGATGAATTTATCTGTAACATCTTGTACATCTTTTTCCAAAGACTTGATTTCATCTTCTGGAGTACCGTTATCTTTCAACTTTTTCACTTTCTCCATTATGTTTCTACGGATGTTACGAACTGAAACTTTAGCATTCTCAGCCTCTGCCTTAGCTTTCTTACATAGTTCTTTTCTTCTCTCTTCTGTTACAGGAGGCAAAACGATTCTTACAACATCAGCCTCAACTTTAGGAACAAATCCCAAGTTTGCAGCTTGTATAGCCTTTCCTATTGCACCCAAAAGAGATTTTTCCCATGGTTGAACAACTATTTGTTTAGCATCAGGAGTGCTTATACTTCCAATTTGATCAAGCGGAGTCATTGTTCCGTAATAATCAACTTTAACTCCAGACAACATTGCTGGAGATGCCTTACCTGCTCTTAGTTTTCCTAACTCTTTATCCAAGTGTTGAATTGCATCAGACATTGAGCCTTCAGCCTCTGACACCATTTTTTTTGCTTCTTCACTCATAATGTTATTATCTTTTCTTGTTTTAATTTTTTAATGCTTGAATTCAATGATTTTTTTCTTCGTTTCAAATTCGTAAAACACTGTTTCGCACTGCAAAGATACACAATCCAACGCTAAAAACTAACAAAAAGTACTTTTTTTTGCTCTCTATGTTATAATAAATGAGTAATTTTGGGCTTTGAAATAGGAAACTAATGATAAAGAAACAGATTCCAAATTGCATAACTTTAGCAAACCTATTGTGTGGTGTGCTTTCAATTTATTGTCTTTTTAACGGAAGCGATAAGGTTCCGTTTGTAGCTTCATCTATATTGATAATCATGGGAGCAATCTTCGATTTCTTCGATGGATTTGCCGCAAGACTTTTGAAAGTTACCTCTTCTATTGGAAAGGAACTTGATTCCCTTGCAGATGTTGTTACTTTCGGTTTAGCACCTTCTCTTATGATGGTAGAGATGCTTAAAAACAACACATCGAATCCTTACATCTGTATGATACCACTTTGCATGGTTCTTATGTCTGCCTATCGTCTTGCGAAATTCAACACAGACGAAAGACAGACTTCAAGTTTCATAGGCCTACCTACTCCTGCCAACGCACTATTGTGGCTATCTATTCCATTATTACAATATTTAGCAGTAGAGAAAATTCATATCTGGGGATTGCATGACGAGGATATGTATATGTGTTTTGTAAACATTTTAACAAATCCCTATTTCATTTGCATAGGTTCTGTTTTCATGGCAATCTTGCTTGTTAGTGAAGTGCCTATGTTTTCATTAAAGTTTAAGAATTTTACTTGGAAAGAGAACAAAATCAAATTTTCTTTCCTTCTTATTTGTATTGCATTACTTTTTGTTTTGAATTGTTTTGCAATACCTTTAATCGTTTTAGCGTATATTTTATTATCCATCATTACAAATTTATTTGAAAAATGAAATTCAACGTAGAAATTGACGTAATGCCTTTGAAGGCATTGTTGGACCCTCAAGGAAAAGCGGTAACATCAAGCATGCAAAACATCGGTCTTGGAGTTATAACTAACGTAAGAATAGGTAAACACATAACTCTTGAAATCGAAGCTGCAAACGAAAAAGAAGCAGAAGAAAAAGTTGACAAGGCTTGTAAAGATCTTCTTCACAATCCAATAATGGAAAGTTACACATTCGTTATAAAGCAAGCTTAATACAATGGTTGAAGTTTCGGCTATTGCCATAGAAGACTTTGACTATCCGTTACCGGAAGATAACATAGCGAAATTTCCTTTGAAAGAAAGGGACAAGGCAAAATTGCTTTGTCTTACGGAAGATGGGAAAATTGAAAACAAGATATTTTCCGATCTTCCTTCCTTATTGAATGAGGACACTTTGCTTGTGCTCAACGATACCAAAGTTGTTTATGCTCGTCTTTTCTTTCAAAAGCCGAGTGGAGCAACTATAGAGATTTTTTGCCTCGAACCGATTGACCCAATCGATATGCAATTGGCATTTTCTGAGACAAAGAAATGTCGATGGAAATGTTTAGTAGGCAACAATAAAAAATGGAAAAACGAAAATCTCACAAAAACAATTTCTTTCGAAGATAAGACGGTAACACTTTCAGCAGAGAGAATCGCACAAGATGAAAACGCTTGGGTAATTCAATTTGAATGGAACGAGAATCTTAGTTTCGCAGAAGTACTTCAAAGCATGGGAGAAGTTCCTCTTCCTCCCTATCTGAAAAGAAAAGCAAACGAAGACGACAAAACCGATTACCAAACCATATATGCAGACCACGATGGTTCGGTTGCTGCACCTACCGCAGGATTACATTTTTCCGACAAAACATTTCTTGACTTAAGGAACAAAAATATCAAATGTGATTTTGTTACATTGCATGTTGGAGCAGGCACGTTCAAACCTGTAACAAGCGAAACAATCGGTGAACATATTATGCACACCGAAAGAATTTGCATAAGCAGAAATGTGATTGCGGACTTGTTGAATTACTGCGACAAAAAGATAATTTGCGTCGGCACAACCTCTGTAAGAACTATCGAAAGTCTGTATTGGCATGGAGTTAAGCTGCAAAACGGTGATGGCAAATATCAAGAGGTAGATGTAAAACAATGGGAGCCTTACAACAATCCTACAAACATATCTACCAAAGAAGCTCTCCAAGCAATACTTGACAATTTGGATAGGAATAATGCTGAGTACCTATTTGGGCAAACTCAAATCATCATTGCACCTTCCTATACCTATAGAATAACAAGTGGAATAGTTACCAATTTTCACCAACCTAAAAGCACACTATTGCTTTTAGTCAGTGCAATGATTGGAGATAAATGGATAGAAGCCTATAATTTCGCACTAAAACACGATTATAGATTCTTATCATTTGGTGACGCATGTTTGTTTCTTCATCAGAGATAAATAAAACGAAGATTCAGAAGAATAAAACGAAGATTCAATTTATTGAAACAAAGAATTAAAAAATTAAAACGAAGTAATAATGAAGTATAAAAGAATTCTACTGAAACTCAGCGGCGAATCCCTTATGGGAGACCAAGATTACGGAATCTGTCCCGAAATGCTGACTCAGTATGCAGAAGAAATAAAGAATGCAAAGAATAAAGGAGCAGAGATAGCCGTTGTTATAGGAGGAGGAAACATCTTTAGAGGTTTGCAAGGAGCAGCAAAAGGCATGGACAGAGTTCAAGGCGATTACATGGGAATGCTTGCTACTGTTATAAACTCAATGGCTCTTCAAGCAGAACTTGAAAAGCAAGGTGTAGAAACAGAACTCCTAAGCGGATTAGCAATAGAGCCTATCTGCAAAGAAAGTTCTGGCAAACGCATCAAAAGTGCTGTAAAAGCAGGTAAGGTAGTCATCATAGGCGGAGGCACAGGTAATCCATACTTTACAACAGACACCGCATCAAGTCTAAGAGCTATCGAAATGCAAGCAGATGTCATCTTGAAAGGAACAAGAGTTGATGGAATATATACAGCAGATCCTGAAAAGAATCCAGATGCTACAAAGTACGATTCTTTGACATACACAGAAGCATTGAGCAAACAATTAAAGATAATGGACCTTACAGCTTTTGCTCTTTGCCAAGAGAATCGTATGCCGATATATGTATTCGATATGAACAAGCAAGGTAACTTGTTAAAGGTAATTGAAGGAGAACACATCGGCACAATAGTATCTGAATAATTGATACCGAGATAGCAAAACAAAATAATAATCAAATAAATAAACACAAAAAGAAAATGAGTACAAGACAAAAATTAGTCGCTTTAATTGTTGCGATTATGAGCATTAGCACATCTTTTGCCTGCACCAACTTTCTGATAACTAAAGGTGCGTCAAAAGACGGTTCAACCATGATTACATACGCAGCGGATTCACATACCCTGTATGGAGAACTTTATTACAATCGTGCAGCACAATATCCTGCAGGAACAATGTTGCAAATCATCGATTGGGATTCAGGAAAACCACTTATCAAAATCCCACAAGTAGCAAATACTTACACAACTGTAGGTAACATGAACCAATGGGGATTGGCCATTTCTGAAACTACATACGGAGGAAGAGAAGAATTGGTTGATACAACCGGAGGTATAGACTACGGTAGTTTGATATACTTGACTTTGCAAAGAGCAAAGAATGCAAGAGAAGCTATCAAGCAAATGGCAGAATTTGTAGAAACATACGGCTATTACTCATCTGGAGAAAGTTTTTCTATCTCTGATGGTAATGAAGTGTGGGTTATGGAACTTATAGGTAAAGGAGCACCAGTTTACAACAAAAAAGGAAAAGTTGACAAACGTTGGACTAAAGGAGCAGTTTGGGTAGCTATGCGAGTACCTGACGGATATATTTCAGGACACGCAAACCACGCTAGAATAACTACTTTCCCTCAAGAAGTAAAAGGAAGTTTCAAGTCAATATCTTCAAAAAAGATGAACGAAATATTCAGACCTGAGGTTGAAGTTGTTTACTCTCACGATGTTATTACTTTCGCTCGTTTGAAAGGATACTTCAATGGAGAAGACAAAGACTTTTCTTTCAGCGACACATACGCACCACTTGATTTCTCAGGAGCAAGAGGTTGCGAAGCGAGAGTTTATGCTGCATTCCTACGTTGCAACAAATCAATGATAGAATACGAAGACTATGCAATGGGACACAACCTTACTCATCGTATGCCTTTGTGGATAAA